>ENA-OUOG01000692-OUOG01000692.1-marine-metagenome-genome-assembly--contig:-NODE-692-length-42736-cov-5.606414_pt1 | contig 42736 bp, 24 predicted proteins | sample MGYA00248635_ERZ508505 | MGnify/ENA primary metagenome ERZ508505 (study PRJEB26176, sample SAMN06267871) | marine metagenome | isolation source: Saanich Inlet, British Columbia, Canada | place: Pacific... | reverse complement strand
GACTGCGCGGAGTGTGACCCATGCCCCCACGGGAAGGTGCGACGTTTCTGTGCGGACTGCAACCCGTGCCCGCACCACAAGCTGAAGAAGAACTGCGCGGACTGCAAGGGCTGCCCGCACGGCAAGCTGAAACGCGGCTGCGCGGAGTGCAACCCCTGCCCGCATGGCAAGGTGAAGGACAACTGCGTGGACTGCAACCCGTGCCCGCATGGCAAGCTGAAACGCAACTGCGCGGACTGCAAACCCTGCCTGCATGGCAAGCGGAAAGATAGCTGCGCGGACTGCAACCCGTGCCCCCATAGAAAGCTGAAACGCTTCTGCGTGGACTGCAACCCCTGCCCGCATGGCAAGCTGAAACGCTTCTGCAGGGTGTGCAGTGGGTGTGAACACGGCAAGGTGAAATACCAGTGCGCTGCGTGCAAGTCGGCGCGCGCCAAGCAACCGGTTGCGCCCGAGGTGAAGCCCGACCCCGAGGTCAAGCTCGAGCAGCCCGAGATCAAGGAGGAGCAGGAGGAGCCGTTCACCATCCGCGGCTACTTCGGGTTCGCTTGACTGGCGCGCGCGTCGTCGACGGATGCGCTACGGCCGCGGAAGACGCGTAGCTCGGAGCGCGGCGAAGACCCCGCTTTTTGTTTGGCGTCGGACGTGTTACGTCGTACGCGTTGTCGTCGCGAAACGTCACCCAAACGTCCAAAAAAAAGAATAGCTATACTACTTTCGAATGTACATGTAACTAACCACTACCTACTCGAACGCCTCTTTCGGGATCTCCATCTTCTTCGCGAGGAGCCTCGAGACCGCCTCCTCCAGGCTTCCCTCCGAGTGCGCCCCCCGCCCCGAGTTGATCTCGAAGTTGTGCACGCGCGCCTTCTCTCCGTTTTTCCCGACGGCGTCCTCGCCGAGTCGCAGCTTGAACCGCGTTTTCACGTCCAGCTGCGCCTCGGCGAGCAGGATCTTGAGCGCCCACTGCATGCGCCACTGCTCGTGCGCCGCCGCGCTGACTCTCATGTACGTCTGGTTGAACATGGCGATGATCACGTTCAGCATCAGCATGGACATGAGCACGGAAAACATCAGCCCGAGAAACGTGTACGCCGTCTTGACGTCTAAGCGGTTGGTGTCCGTCACGGGGAACACGTCGTCGAAAGGCGTGGCGGTGATGGCGACGGAGAAGAGACGCCACAGAATATCCCCCTGCCCGCCGTTGCTCTCCTGCGCCGCGCCGTTTATTAATTCGGAGTCCGCCCACGACGCGTCCAGCACGTAGAACGCCTGCGAGAAGGCGAACAGCACGACGCACCAGAGCGAGGAGAATCGCACGACGTCCTTGATGCACCCGATGACGATCACGGTCAAAAACCCGACGGAGCGGTAGCCGGCGGCGAAGTACAGCGTGAAGCTCCACGCCGCGAGCGCGGCGATGGCGAACACCACGTCGTCCGCGGAGGAGGGCCCTTGGCCGCTCTGCCACAGCGCGAAGTGCACCGTCTGCAGCGCGATGTGCGTCAGGTTCATAAAAAGCGAGGGCTGCGGGATCAACACGGAGTTGACGTAAAACGCAAACGCGCGACGCGCGTGACGCGCCTCGACAATCGCGCGCTTCCAAAACCCGCCGAGCTTTTTCTTTTGGCGACGAACGCGGCGTTGCTCGGCGGTTCTCCGCGCGGACGCCGTCGAACGCGAAAAAGAAGCTTCTTTTTTGTCGGAAGAGCCCGAACGACGAACGTTGATTTCGTCACCCACCGGTGCGGTCGTCAAAGACTCGGCCGAGTCCGAGTCGTCCGAGTCGTCCAAGTCGGAACCGCTCTTCGTCCCGTCGTCGTCGCTGCCGTTTTTCGCGGCGCCGCGTTTCTTCGGCGGCGGCGCCTCGTCGAGCGGGACGTACCCGTGCTTCTCCAGGCGCCGGCGCAGCGCGCGCTCCTGGTTGGCGGTCCCGATGCCCCTCAGGAACGCGGTGTGCCTCGCCTTCATCGCGGCGGCGCCGTCCTCCTTCTTCTCCGCCAGAGACGCGAACGCCGAAACGATAGCCGACGCCGACGATCCGAGTCCCGGCTTCTCGGACTCGGGCACGCCCCGGACCTCGTAGTACACCTCGACCAGAACCTCTCCCAGCTGGTTTTTTTCGTTTTCGCGCGTCCCCGGAGACGCCGAAAGGAAAGACGTCGGGCCAAGGCTCTTCAGCCGTTCCAGCTTTTTGGCGCCGTCCAGCACCGCCGCGCGCCCGGCGTCCTTGACCCGCCTTCCCATCTCCTCGAGGCGCTGGATGGGCGCGGTGATGCTGAGCGACCCGCCGGATGTGCCCTCGCTGGAAAGGTTACTCTCGCGCGACTCGAGCGGCAGCCACACCGGGCCGGGCGGGATCATCCCCGGCGCGACGTACGGCACGTCGTGGAAGGGAACGCACGCGACGCCCATCTCGTCGTCGAAATCGAAATCGTCGTGGTCCACCACGGTGAGCGTGATCTTGTTCCCCGAGCGGCGGATTCCAGGCGGCGCGGTGAACGAGAACGCCTGCCCCCACACCGGATCGAGCGTCTTCCGCTGGCACTTCGTGCGCAGACGCGCGCCCGGCGCGGCGGTCACCACGCAGTACGGATCGGCGCGGCCGTCGATGTCCGCCGCCGCGAGTCCGCGAGCCTCCAAAACGTTCACGTGAAGAAGCACGGTGACGCCGTCGTCGTAGTCGTCGCAGTGCTGCAGCGACATCTGCCTCGCGATCTGGTGCAAACCAACGCACGCGTAGCTGCTCATCCAGTGCTCGCGCAGCAAACGCCAACGACGCCGCGCGACCACAGAGCTCGCGAGCACGTACACGACGTCGGAGTCACGTTCGTTTTTTACGCCGGCGTCGGAACCGTCAATCGACGATGAAACGCGAGAAGAGTCCAAGTCGCGCTTCATCGACGGACTCGCGCGCGGGCGTTTGCTTTTGCTCTTATCGCCCTTAGTGGACCTTTTTTGCCTCGGACGCCGGGATGGATCGTCGCTCATGACGCGTAAAGAAGACCCGTCGTCTGACGCTTCCCCCTCGGACTCGGAAATCGAGGGAAGCGAAACCTGGCCGACGCTCGCGCCGCTTTCCGCTCGAACGATATCGACGTCTTTGCCCTCGCCGTTAGTTACGTCACTTTTTTTCGCGCCCGAAAGCGCGCCGCGCCTCCACTTCTGCGCGTGCGCGATGAGCGAGCCCACGTGCCCGAACGTCGTGCCCCGTCTCGGCGTGACGACGCGCAGCGCGCGCGGGAGCTGCATCCTGTTCGTCCGCTGGTCCAGCTTCTCGCCGGGGAGGCAGTACAGAGGCATCTCGCTGTCCTTCGAGTTGACGCGCAGCGTGTGCAGCTGCCGGTAGTAGGCGCGGCAGAAGTACGCGAGGTCGCGCGCGTGCTGCGCCAGCATGGCGAGCGCCAGCCCGAAGGTCACCCACTCCACCGCCGTGCGGCTGGTGCTGTGCCACTGCGCCTGCGCGCGTTCGGTGGCGTGCATGTCCACCTGCCACGTGAAGACGGCGAGGAAGGCGACGTAGAAGGCTATGGATTTGAAAAACGCCGCGCGGCCGAAAGCGCGCCATTTCATATCCAGCACGGCGACCAAGATGGGGTGGTTCAACAGCGCGAGGTGGTTCTTCTTCAATATGACGTCGATCACGGAGCTGTCGTGCGCGTGCGGGTCCGCGCCGACGGTGTCGATGTCCGCCAAAGAAAGCGAGTAGTTGGTCACCGGGCCGTACGTCCACACCACGGAGAAGCGGCGTCTTAGGATGGAGGAAAACGCTTTTTGGTTCCCGTCGTTCGCCGCCATGATGAACGGGGTCATCCCCGCGTTGTTCCGCACGTCTTCAGGGAACCCTAAATCGTCCACGAGGAAATCGTGCATCTCGAGTTGGTTGTTCTTGACGCACATGTGCAACGCGGTGTTGCCGTACGCGTCCACCGCGGTCATCACCTCCAAACGTTTGCGCTCGCCGCCCTGCGCCGCGGCGTGATCGAGTAACGCCTTGACGATGTCCCGGTCGCCGATGGACGCGGCGAACGCGAAAGGGGTCTCGCCGAAGTACACCCGGCCGGGCCCGAAGAAGGCGCCGATCGTGTGCGTGTCCAGCCGCGCGCCGTGCTGGAGCATGAACCGCACGAGCTCCAAATCTTTGTGCACGATCGCGATGTGCAGCGCAACCTCGCCCTCGTACAGGCCGGGGCGCTCGGTCATGCGCGCGCGCGTCTGGTACGGCGCGTTCACCAGCGACGGCCCGAACCGCTCGATGAGGTACTTGGCCATCTTCACGCTCTCGGACGTGTGGAAAAGCACAGCCAGGTGAAGCACGTTCTCGCCCACGGGGCCTCGCGCGAAGACGTCCGCCGTGCACCCGCACACGGGGCACGGCGTCTCCATCGACGCATCCTTGTGGTGTGGGCGGCAACAGGGCGTCGCGGGCCAGATTTTCTGGATGTCCTCAAGCGTGCCCTTGGAGACGGCGTACCAGGGCGTGCCCGGCGTGTCGAACATGCGCGCCTGCTCGGCGACCGCATCCTCGGAGCCGATGACGTCGTCCGCCATCGCGCGTGTCGAACGTGCGGTTTCGCGTCGGAAAGGCCACGAATGTTTCGGCACCCGCTCGGGCGTCGGACCGCTCGGGCGGTCGACCGCTCGATCCCGGAGCGCTCCGCCGCGGCCCGGTGGGTCGCGAGTGAAGCGGACGGGCTCCGGCGCGCGGCGCGCGGGAGAGTGAGGCGCGCGTCGGGGGCGGGCAGCCTCGAATTTCCCAACGAAATAAACGCAAAACCTCGTCTACTCGCCGTATCGCGAGGTCGGATGGGGCATTTGCGCGGTCGACACAGAATTCGACGCTGCTGACTTGGCTGCTTGTTCCCGTGCTTTTGACGGGAAGTCGCGATGTTGCTCGAAGCTTGTTTTTTCACCTTTTCCCGCGACGAAGCCCGCTCCGCGATGCGCCCGACGCGCACAGGTGTCGCGCGCGCCGCGCTCGGCGTCAGTCGGGTGTCGACGCACGCGATGGGAAGCAAGAAGCGCGCGAGGCACGACCCCGACGCGCCCATGCCCGAGATGCGCGACCAGGGCGGCCTCGCGGCCGTCGCGCGCGACGTCGCGAGGCGCGCGGCGGCGGTCGACGGCGGCGGAGACGAAGGGCGCGACGGGAAGAAGGCCAAGAAGGAGAAGAAGGAGAAGAAGGAGAAGAAGGAGAAGAAGGGGAAGGAGAAGAGACGCGACAGGGAACGGCATGATTCCAAGTCGACGCGTCTGGACGGCTCCGACGCGAATGCCGGCGATACCGCGCCTTCCGGGTTCGAGTCCGGCGACGTTCGACGAGACGAGGGTGCATCAGAAAAGAATCCTCGGGAAAAGCGCCATCTTCAAAAGAAGATCTCCGCGATCTCCGACGTCTCTCGCGCGGCGTTGCGTCGGCTCGCCGGCGACGACGCCGCGGACGACGCCATCGTCCGGGAACACGCCACGTTCGGTAAACGCTCCCGTGAACAAAACCCGAAAAAGTCGAACGAACGCGACGAAGGCTACGGGCAAAGAGTCTCAAAAGCGCGCGAATGTACGATTGCCGAGTCGGCGCGTCGTCTGGACGCCGTCGCGAACAAAGCGTTTGACGTGGATTTCGTGAAAACCTCTTTGGTCAAAAAAACGCTCGAGCTCGATCCCGATCTCGACGAGCGTTTGTTTAAGGCGTTCGGTGCGGTGGCGGCGAAGTGCGCGTCTCTGGCGAAGAAGTGCGTCGTGAAGAACGCGTCGCTTCTCGGGGCGAGAAACGACGCGTCGAAGACGCTGGCGGAGGAGATGCGCGTCGACGAGTTAAACGTCGTTTCGGTTTCGGGTTCCGATCACGTTCGCGGTTCGAACGAAACAAACGGTCACGCGTTAAACGCGACGGCTGCGCTCTACGGGTCCTCGAAGCTGTGGTTCGCGGTGAAGAAACACAACGCCGTGGTGTGGGGGCGCGCGCTGGCGGCGTGCGAAGCGGCGGAGAAGGCGCGTGAGGCCGTCGCCGACGCGACGAGCGACGAAAAGAAAAAAAACACGTCCACTCTGAAAGAGCCCGACGACGCCGACGACGCGTTCGCGTCGTTTTACCAAAAGTCGGTGGTGGACGCGCACGCGGACGATTTGGATTTAATTCGCGTTTCGGGCGCGAAACACGACCGCTCCGTCGCAGACGTCGGCGTGCTTCTCCGCGCGATCCAGAGCGGCGCCGACGTCGTGCCGGCGCTGCAGAAGGCGCTGGCGGTGCAGTTTGCGTCGCTGCGCGCGTTTGCGGAGGGGAAACGAACGGTAACGGGAGACGAGTTAATAGACGGTTCCGGGCTCGACTCTTTGTCGGAAGGGGACGAGGAGAGCGATACGAGCGAAGGCGAAGAATCCGATGGCTCCGAGCGGAGTAAATCCGGTGGATCTGCGAGCGCGGGAGACTCGGACGAAAAAAGTCCGGATGAAGGAAGTTCGGACGACGCTTCGGACGACGCTTCGTCGTCCGAGTCCGCCTCCGCCGGCGGCGACGACGAGGTGGATTACGCCGTCACGCCAGTGGCGCACTGACTTATAATACCACGATTGTGAGCTCTCATTAGCTGGGCTATACGTATTACAACGCCTCGAGCTTTCGTCTTTGTCGTTTTTTTTCTACGCGCTTTACGCGCTTCGTCGTCGCAAAGCGCCGGGACAAACGTGTCTCATCATCAAGAAAAAGATCACGTCAGATCAGGAGCTTCTCGATGGCATCCTTCAGGGTGGTGATCTGCGACTTGAGCTGCGAGCCCTCGTTGGTGGTGACGGAGCACGAGATGACGGGCCTGGAGACCCCGCACGCGCGGCCCAGCGCCTGCTTGCTGGGCACGAACACGTAAGGCACGTTCTTGTCCTCGGCGAGGAGCGGCAGGTGAAGCAGAATCTCGAGGGGCTCGGTGTCGGCGGCGAGCACGACAAACTCGGAGATGCCGCGGTTCAGCGTCTTCGTCGCTTCGTTCGCGCCCTTCTTCAGTTGCTTGTAGTTCTGCTCGTCGTGTAACGGTCGCGCAGTATGAGAAAAGAGAAAAAGGAGGTGAGGTGATGGGTCAGCGCGGGCGCGACGTCGCGGAGATCGCGTGGAAGACGTCCACCGAGAGGAGAGCACTCGCGTGAGGTGTGCTTCGTATGCAGACGCAGTCTTGAAAAGCGGGAAACGCGGTTCGCCGCGCCGAAAACCCGAGAAAGGGGCTCTGAATTGCACGCACCGCCGCCTGCTGGACGATGTCCAGGATGGTGATGGTGAGCTGCGCGTCCGCGAGGGGGTACGCCTTGGGGTTGACTTCGGCCATGGCGTCTGTCGTGACTGCGGCGGGGTGAAGGAAACGGGGTCAGGATCGATCGACGAAGGGGACGTCCTCTCAATCGGCGGCGATTCATTCGATCCCACGGCGGAGGAGGGTTTTTTCGCGGGGCACGCTCGGCTTCTAGAAGGGCTTCTAAAGACGCACGTTAGTTAAGCTTCACTGCCTGCTGTTGGCTCAGCTGCGCGGGGACCGTGGACGACGACTGTCGAGCGGTCTTGGCGGTGGGTGGGCGTGGACGTGAGCGTTCGGGAACGTTCGCGCGCGGTGAATTGGTCGCGAACGGGGGCGCTCGGGAAAAAAAGCGGCGGCGCGACGCGCGAAGGCGTCGGCGGCGAGCGAAATGATTTCGTGAACTTCTCGGCGGAAGGCGTGGCGCTCACCACTCGAGCGCGCGCGGCGTCGGGTCTGCGCGTCTCGCGCGATGGCGCGTAAGAAACCGCGGACGGAGCCGCCGCCGAGGTGGTCGGAACCGCTCCTCGCGCCTCCTTCGCAATCCGAGATTCCCGGGACCGGCGACGCGTCCCGCGGGGCGGCGCTTCCCGTCGACCGCGCCGACGCGGAGGCGATGCGTGTCGCACCGCCAAAACCAACAACGTCGACGACGCCTCGACGGTTCCACCTCGCGGTCGTGCGCGAGCTGCACACCGGCGCGGGGTCCGCCGAGTCCGCGGGCGCCTCCGTGAACTACACGCGCGAGCCCGCGTGGATCCAGTTCGAGCCGGACGGTACCGCCGTCGTCGCGGTCGCGGGCGGGTGTCCCGTCGCGCGATGGGACGTTCGAGAAAGCACCAACGACGTCGCCGCGCTCAATTTTAGTTCTCCTCGCGACGACCGTCGCGGCGACGCGGAGATGAAGGACGTTCGTACGGAAAGCTTTCCGGAAACGCCGTCGCTCCTCGTGTCGATACGCGAAGAGTATACGCGCGAAGGACACGAAGCACGAAACACACAGGGGACAGTCAGTGACAAAAAGTCGCGCGCGCTCGTGCTCGGGTTCCATCGCGTTAAGGACGCGCGAGACGCGCTCATCGCGTTGAGCGTGAAAGAAAAGAACCAGAACCAACACGCGTCTCGGCGCAAACTCGCGGAGGCGTTTGACGGCTTACGGCGACGCGTCTCCGACGTCTCCACGGACGATGACTCCGACGTCTTCACGAAGAAGATCGATCGAACGAGCGCGGAGAGTTACTTCTCGTACTACGCCAGCCTGGCGGAGCAGCAGAACATGCTGCAGGATCGCGTGCGGACGGGAACGTACTTCACGGCGATTCTCGAACACCGCGCCGCGTTTTTTGGCAAAATCGTCATGGACGTGGGCGCCGGCTCCGGCGTTCTTTCCTGCTTCGCCGCGCTCGCCGGGGCGCGGCGCGTGTACGCCGTGGAGGCGAGCGACATGGCGGACCACTGCGCGACGCTCGTGGCGAACGACGCGCGTCTGAGAGATGTCGTGAAGGTGATCAAGGGCCGCGTCGAGAGCGACGCCGTGCGCCGCGCGGTGTTGGAGGACCTGAAGGGTATTCACGGAGGCGCCGAAGGATCATCGATCGTCGATTCGCGGAACGTAGACGTGCTCGTCTCGGAACCGATGGGCACGATGCTGTTCAACGAACGCATGATCGAGTCGTTTTTGATCGCGCGGGACCGGTTCCTGAAACCTAAAGGCGGTCAGATGTTCCCGCGCGCCGCGCGGCTTCACTGCGCGCCGTTTGAGGATTTCACTCTGCGCGCTGAGATTTTGGACAAGGCGACGTTTTGGTGCTCTGACGAGTCGAAGGACTTTTACGGGATCGACGTCTCGGTTCTCGGTCCCGAAGCGACGAAGACGTACTTCGCGCAACCCGTGGTTGATGCGTTCGACCCGACGATGTTACTCGCCGACCCGGCGACGTTCGAGTTTGACTTTTTAGGCGACGAGGTTAACAAAAACGGCGAGACGAAGCGACGATTAAACGCCGAGCACCTCGAGCGTCTTTTTTTGCGCGCGGACTTTGTCTCCAAACGCGACGGCGTCGCGCACGGCCTCGCGTGGTGGTTCGACGTCGAGTTCGACGTTAGGAACCCGATCGGTTCGTGCAGCACACGAAATGGCCAAAATCGTCGTTTCTTAACGACCGCGCCCGGAGCTCCCACCACGCACTGGTTCCAGATCCGTTTGCCGTTCCGCGACGCGATGAAAATTAATCGAAACGCGCGCGTCGAGACGGAGACGGAGATGATCGCGTCGGCCAATCAGTCGTACGCGGTGACCGCCGTTTTGGCGCGCGGCGATTCCGACGGGAACAACAAAAACGTCTCCACGAAAGAACAAGCCGTCTCCGGGACCTGGAACCTGAAGGACCCGTATTACCGGCAGCTGCACTACCCACAGCCGGGGTACACGGAGGCGCAGACCAAACGATGGTACGGGGACGAAGCCGCGGAAGTGCGCGGCGCGGACGCGCGCTTCTTCGCCGACGCCGAGCGGAGTAAATGAGGTCATAGTCTCGTCTCTTTGCAAAAGTAGTCTACCGATTTGTATTCGTCTCCTCCGCGTCGAAATCGCGAAAAAAAGTCGCCAAACGGAGTCTATGGAGTGCCATGTACACTGTCACATCGTCGTACCACACGTAAGTCTCTTCGCGTCTGGCGGTCACTGGCGGTTTCCGGCGCCGCGCGAAGTCGCCGCGCGGCCGGCAGCCGCGGCGTTCTTTGCGGAAATTCTCGCCGACGACGCTTTTTCGGCGCGTTTTGTCGCGGCGAGCGCGGAGGCGCGCTTCGCGCGCTCCGAGGACCGATTCGTCGGGACGCGCCTCTTCTTCGCTTCTTCTTCGCTTCTTTCTTTTTCTCGCGCATCCGCGGGACCGCCTTTTCGGCCGAGAGAAGAAGAATCTTCTCTCTCTCGGCGAGCGGAGGTTGACGCGGAGGTTGAGGCGTCGTCCTCGAGCGGCGCCTCAATTCGGCGGCGCGCGGCGGAGTCGTCGAGGACTACTTGTATTTCGTCGCTCGCGTCTCGATCGAGAAGCTCGACCGGGGGGTTTTCGTTTAAGCGAGTCGACGCGAGCGGGTTCGGAGACTCCCCCGCGGAGGAGTCTTCCTCCGCGTCTTCCTCGTCGTCCAGGCGCACGACCGCCGCGCGTCTCGAGGAAGCGTCGGAGTCGTCGGAGTCGTCGGCGGTTTCGGAATCGCGCTCGTCGGAAGAGACGGCTCCGCCGACGCGAACCGTCGCCGCGTCTTCCTCGTCGTCGATCCGGTCGACGGCTTCCGGGTCCCGCGAGGACGCGCCGCGGGGCGCGGACTCTTTCTGCTGTTGTGCGGCGAGGCCGCCGATCGAGGCCGGCGGCGGCGGCGAGGGCGAAGGCGAAGAAGTCACAGAAGGAGGAGGGCGAGGTGAAGACGGAGGCGGCGGCGGCGGCGACGGCGACGGACGAGTCGGATCCCCTCGCGCCGCTGATTCGCGAACCGTTCCGTTTCCGTTCAGGTTCACGTTGAGGGTCACCAGCGTCGCGCCGGTGGTCACCGAGACGGAACCGCCAGTGCCGTTCCCTTCTCCGTACGGAAAGCCATTGTCGTAGTACGCAGGGCGGTCGCGGTAGCCGCCGTACCCGCCGAGACCGCCCAGCCCGAGCGCACCCATCCCGAACGGGTACCCGAACCCGGGGTACCCGCCGTACCCGTCGAACGCGCCCACGCCCGCGAACGGGGCCTGAGAAGAGCTCAATAACTCCTCCTCGGTGGTCGTCGTCTCGTCGTAGGCGGCGACGCCGCCGCCGTTCGTGGCCGTCGACTGAGACTGAGGCCGGTTGATCTGCTCGTAGACGGCGCCGACGCGCTCGGACTCGTACAGCGGCGGAGGCGTCAACGCGGGCGCCGCGGGGAGCGTCGCGGAAGGAGTGTCGGCTTTCGCGGCGGGTTCAAAGGAGTCGGACTCGGCGGCGGCGTCGTCGTCGGCGTCGTCGTCGTCGGATACGCCGTCGGTTCCGACCGCGTCGCGTCCGCCGCGCTCTTCGGCGCGCACGACCACCGGCTCGGAGAGCGGCCCCGGTCCCGAGGGCGTCAGCGCGCGCACGCCGACCAGGAGCGCGTCGGCGTCCGGCACACCCTCCAGGCGCAGGCTGGTGGCGAGCGGAGCCGAGAAACACGAAGCGGGTTCTTCGGAAGAGGCGTCTTCGTCCTCCCCTTCCCCGCACGGCGGCGCGGCGAGGCGCTCGAGCGCCTCTTCGTCCGCCAGCGTCACGGCGCGGGGCGGAGCCACCAAAAGGCTCGCGGCTGTGTCGTCCCACGCGCGCCAAACCACCTGGTACCCCAGGCGTCTCGGAGAGAGCGCTTCCTCGAGGTCGGACTCGTTTTCCTCCGCTTCGCCCGCGAAGACCTCGAAGGGCGGCGGCGACCAGTCCACGAACACGGCGTCGTCCGCGAGCCGCGTCGCGCGGAGACCGAGGGGGGGCGCCAGCATAGAGCGCGGCGACGACGAAGGACACGAGGAGGAAACAGTCGTTCCGGAGTCTTCGTCCGATTCCGCGTCGGACAAAAAAGTTTCCGCGGTGGCGGCGGCGAGCGCGCGCGCTACTAAAAGAGGTACCGTCACCGCGAACGACGCCGGCGACGATCGACCGGCGTCGTTTTCCGCGACGACGCGCGTCGTGATCGTGACGGCGTCTTCTTCGGAAGACAAAGGCGCATCGGAATCATCGTTCGATCGGTCGACGCGTCGACGCGTCGGCTCGGGGACGCGCCACCCGTCGCACGCGCAGAAGAGAGGCGGCAGATCCGCGTCGCGCTCCGCCTCGAGCGTCGCGAACGACGACCAGTCTTCCCCGTCGTCTTCGTCGTCGTCGTCGTCATCCGACGCGTCCTCGCTTTTCTTCACGAACTCGGACGTCGTCCTGATGACGTACCGCTGCACGGCCGAGCGCTCCGCGGCGAGGGGCGCGGGCAACGCCGGCGCGGGGTCCCACGCGACGCAGACCTTTCGCAGACGCTCGATCGATTCGTGGGGGAAATACGCGTCGAACGCGAACGCGGACGCGTCGAAATCGACGAAATCGCCGTCGGGTTCGGAGACGTCCACCAGTTGTACTCCCGAGGGCGTTAGAGGCGGGTCCGCGGACGAAGGGTCCAAAACGCCGCCGACCCAGCCGGGAGTTTTTAACAAGACGTCGACTTCTTCGGAGGCGTTTTTTTTTGTTTTTGACGAAGAGTCGGGAGGCGCGTACATCAGCCAGCACGAGCCGTCCTCCGCCGCGCCCGCGGTTCGCCCGCGGTGCGCCCAGGCGTTGCACCCGACGGTCTCGGCGCACGCCAGGCAGCACGCGGACGCGCCGCGCTTCTCTTCCGAGAAGAGAAGCGCGGTGCCGTTCGGGAACGCGTCTTTGACGGCGCCGCAGAAGCGAAGCGAGGGCGTCTGCGAAACGTCCGCCGCCGATTCGTAATCGAGCCATTCGCCGCCGCCCGCCGCCCGCGCGACCGCCACCCCCGAGACCGCGTCCGCGTCCTCCGCGTCCGGAGGCGCATCGCTCGTGACCACGCGGAACGCGTACGCCGCTCCCGGAGTCAAACCAGTGACCACGAAGGATGTCCCCTTCACGCCGCGGGGCGACGCGTCGCGGCGGAAAAAGACGTCGGAGGTCTTGTCACGTTCGTCGTTTCGTTTTTTTTCGTCGCCAAGGCTTGTTCTCTCCCGCACGACGGACGCGCACGGAAGCGGCGCGTACGGGTAATTGTTGAGCGTGGTGGTCGGCGCGTCGTTAAGACACGCGCCGACGAGCACGTCGTACGCGCGCGACTCCGCGGCGAGGCTCGAGGCGTCCTCGAACCGCGCGCGAAACCGCTCGAGGTTGACCGCGTCGGTCGCGTTTTCGTTTTTCCCGTCGTCCGCGCCGAGGCCGGGGAAGACGCGCGACGTGCGCGGCGGGGTCCACGCCAGGCGGACCTCGCCGGGCGCGTCCCCGGGAGAGGCGCGCAGGGGGAACGACGCGCGCCTCGGGGGGAGGTCGGGGACGGGGGCGTCCCCGCGGTCCTCCCAGTCGAGGGTGTCGAGGGCGGAGGCGGGAGACGCCTCGTCCGCGGACACGACCGCGAAGAGCGCCAACAGACTCGCCGAGAGGAGGCGCCGCGCGTTCGTCCCCGCGCGTCGAGGCATCGTCGGGGACGCGAGTGGGGATACTGGATGTGGCGCGGTGGTGTCAGACACGCGCGACGCGCAGTAGGACGCGGCGCGTGTGTCGCGTCGACCTCCTTCTCGCTCGAGGTGAGCGCGGCGCGTCCGAGACGCGACCGTTTCTGGGACGCCTCGAAACGCGCGACATTGGAAAAATACCTTTTACACGCCAACCTTTTACGTACGCGCCGGGACGCCCGACCGGCGCTCATCCGTCGCCGCGTCTCATCGAACGACGCTTCGTGACGCGTCGAGAAAAACAGCCTGGTCTCCGACCACGCGTCACGCGTCACGATCGCCACACGATAGAGACGCTTTTGTCACTTCTTCTTCGCCTTCTGCTCGGCTCGCGGCGCACGCGGCCGCGTCAGCGGGCTCTCCCCGTCCTCCCCGATCTTGACGTTGTCCATCTTGTAGCACGCCACGACGCCGTGCAGGTGCGCGTTGAAGCACAGGTCGTCGCGCGTCGTGCCCTCTCCGTCGTCCTTCCGCGAGTGGTGGCCCGTCACGGTGACGGGGAACTCTAAAGAGCAGTTGCGGTCCACTTGGTATGCCGGTCGCACGTCCACCGGCTGGTTCTGCGCCAGGGACAGAGTCACCATGGCGCCCTTCGCGTTGCGCTCCGTCGGTCGGAGGTCGACGTTCAAGTACGGGCGCGGCTTGAAGTCGAACGGCGCGCCTCGCGATTCGCGCTGTAACCCTACACCAGCGCTGACGCACACGCTCGTCCTCGCCCACTCCGGCCACTTCGAGAACAGAGACGCTCCCTTGGATTCCGCGCTCCGTTCCAGGGTCCACTCCTTTTGTAACTCCACGCCCTCGACGTCGGCGACGAGCGTCCCGTACCGCCCCGCGTCCATCTCGCCTCGCACGAACGCGCTCAGCGACTTGGCGTGCAGATCCGCGAACGCGCCCACGTTCACGGTGGCGTTCCAAGGAGCGTACACGATGCCCTAAGGTGTTTTGAATGAGAAGCGTTACGTTAACGACGATGAACGGTCGCGGATCGATCGCGATCCTTTCGGATTGGGCAAAAAACGTTTCTTTCGCGACGACACCACGCACTGACGCACTTCTCGTCCGATGACTCAAACGGTCGTCGTCGTCGCGTCCGCCCGCTCGATGTGGGCGAGCGGCTCCCTTCGTTCGCGGGCGCGGGGGGGGAAAGGCGCGTCGCGCGCGCGCGCGAGTGAACGACGGGACCCACGCGGCGCACCTTGGAGATCTTGGCGCCGATCAGGGGCTTCTGCTTGTCCACGCTCACGGCGAACGGGCCGACGCGCACGCGCTGCGCGGAGGAGTCGCTCATCGCGCGCGTCGCGACAGGTGGACGCGCGTTTTGAAAGGAGCGTTCGGGGAGTCCGCGGACGACGCGGGGCTCGGGCCGGGTCTCGAGAGGGAGACTGCGGTGTGAACGCCGCGCGCGCGAGACGACGCTGCGTGCACGTGCCTCGCGTTGTGACGGGGGAGGGCGCGACGCGCGCGGAGAGGCGTCGATATTTCTCTCATCTTCGAGTTCTTCGTGGCTTCGAACGTCCAGTTTTTTTCGACGTGCCGCAGCTGACATCAGGCACGCGAAAGGAAACGTTTCACAAGTCGTTTTTGTCGCGAGAAGAGAGACGAGGACGAAGACCGGCTCGAGTCGGCGTTACAAGCTAAACGCGATATGCGACTTCTAAAGCCGCCACGGTTCGCTTTTACGAAACTCCCTCCTCGTGTGACCGTCGTCAAACACCACACCCCGAAAAACGAACACACCCGCTTAAAGCTTCTCGCGCGCCTTGAGCTCGGCGTTGATGATCTTCATCTTCTTCGCCGTCTTCGCCTGGGACTTGACACCCATGATGCCGCCGCCCCACTTGCGGTTCGCCTCGGCGAAGCGGTCGTTGTACGAGCCCTTGATGGCTTCGACGAGCTTGGAGAACTCCATCTTGTCCTCGTTCTTGATCGCCGTCAGCGCGAGCGCGGTAGCCGTCTTCTTGTGCACGACCGCGCCGAGACGCGCCTTGCCCTTGACGATGCAGTACGGCACATTCATCTGCTTGCACAGCGCGGGGAGCCAAATGACGAGCTCGACGGGGTCGACGTCGTGCGCGATGCACACGAGCTGCGCCTTACCCTGCTCCACGAGGTAGGTGATGTGGTTGATACCGAACTTCACCACCACGGGCTTCTTGGACTCAACCTCCTTGCCCGCAGCCTCCGCCTCCGCCTGCGCGGTGAGGCGCTCCTTCTTCTGCGCGTCATCTTCGGGGCGGTACTTCATGAGCATCTTGAACAGGTTCGTGGCGAGGTTCTTGTCCAGCGTCTTGTTGAACTGGTTGATCGCCGGGGGAACCTTCAGGCGCTTCTGAAGCACCCTGCGCGCGCGCTGAAGACGCACGTACTTGGGCCACTTCACGTAGCGGTTCAGGGGCGTGCGGGGAGGCAGAGCCTGGCCGACGCCGAAAACCTTCGGCTTCTTTTCGTACAAGGGGTTGGAGGGACCCTTCTCAGCCTTCTTGGGCTTCATCGCCGCGGGCGCGGGAGCCGGCTTCTTAGGGGGCTGTGTGGATAGGATGAGGGTGAGGAGAGAGAGACGAGGAAAAGGTCAGAGAGACGTCGAGAGACGAAGAGAGACGGAGCGCGTCCCAAGACGCAAGGCATCATCCGCGAGCAAAAAGAGGAAAACCCTAAGAGGACCACCGCGCGGTCCGCGCGACGGGACGCCGCCGCGGCCGCGCGGCGACCGAGCGAGCGCCGGACGCGAGACGGCGACGGCGACATGGCCCACCGAAGAACCCGTCGCCGCCGCCGCGCCGCGTCTCGCGTCGCCTGGTCGTCGCCCGCGCGCGCGATCCCGATCGCGCGCGTCGCGAGGGCTCGGTGAAACGCCGAGACGCTTCGCGATGCGCGGAACCGGGCTACGACGCGCGACGCGAGACGCGAGGCGTCCCCGCGACCGCCCGCCGCGCGGGAAGAGGCACCGAGGGAGGTACGGGCACGCACCATGTTGGCGAGCGGGAACTGCGTTCGTCGCTGCGCGTGTGAAAGAGGGCGAGAGTGGCGCGTCGGGACGACTCTTACGCATCGGCGAACGCGAAGGTTTTTGTGATCTGTTTGGGGGGTACACGGTTTCGTACGGTGCGCAGTTGGAAAGGCGCGCACTTCGCCGCAATTTGTTTTCGCAGATTTACTTTTCGGTTTTCTGACACTGCGTCCGATATAGCAAAAAAGAAGAAAAGTCAATGGGTCGATTTGCCCATACGCGTACGGGGGTACACGCATTCACGCGCGCGCGTGTTTTTCGCGCGTCGGACACGGGAATCGCGTGTGAAGACTCGTGCAGGCGTGTGTTGGTGGTTTTCCGCAAAAAGTCGGATGTTCCGGAACACTTTGACAAACGAGGTCGGTCACCAACGCTGCTGCAGATCCCGCGAGGTGTATGATCTTACAAGATGTTGACTGTCCTTGTCGTTCTCAGGGTGGTCGCCGAATGCCTTCAAATGCGCGAGCGCGTCGTTCAAAACCGCCGCAAAAGCGCCCGGCTGCTGAACGTCTTGGAAGCGATTCAGGCCCCGCTGAGAACGATCGAGGCGGCCGAGGAAGGCTCAAAAGTAGTGCATGAGGGCACCCTCGCCAGGATTCAGTCTGCCGTGACTGAAGCGAAAACACTGCTTGAAGGACAAACTGTCGTGTCGAGCTACGTCAGCAAACTGTTCGCTAGTCGCTCGGTCGAGCGCCAATTTGAGGATGTTCGGCGAAATATCTTGGCACATACCCAGGCCCTGACACTCTCGGTGACGGTGATGGGACGAATGGCTTCGAACGAGTTGTTACAAATGGCACTCGAGGCAAAGGAATCGACAGCGGCAGCCGCGTCGAAAACTGTGGATTCGGATGGAAGCCACGTGACCGATGAAGATGCTGATAGTGAGCGCAAAGCAACGCTTTCGGCGTTTGTCGAGGCGACGTCGTGCGACGAACACGAAGCCATTGAAATTTTGCTGCACTTTCAGTGGGACCTCGACGAGGCGCTGGATGCTTACCTGGACGGCAGGTGGCAGACTGCAAAGAAAGACGACGATGTTGAGGTCTCCGAAACGTTGTGCGCAGCCAAAATTATGGCGAGTGAAGCGGTCGAGAGCGGAAGGCTGCCAAAAAGAATAAACAAGCAGCTCGCCGTCCAGCACCTGGGTCGCGCTGCTTTTAAGCTCGCCAAGGGTGACGTACGCGGCTCATCCGCCGCGGTCGGTTCCGCGGGTCGTAGGATCAAGTTCTATCTCTCTTACTTGGGTCTTGGTAGCAAAAGGTAGGTAGTACTATTAGACGGTTAAGAATCAGATTAGTCATTCTTGATGTTTCGACGACCGACGACGCGACGGGACGTCCCCCACAACAAACCCTCTACGCTCGCCCACGAAACAAACGACTATTCACCGCCTCGACTTGCGCCCGAGCTCGGCGAGCTGCCCCACGAACTCCGCGCCCGTCACGAGCTCGGTGGCGCCGTACACCACCGAAACCGCTCCGGTTCCCGATCGGCTCGCGTACCCGTCATCCGCGCGGCGCCCCGCGGGTTTCCCGAGCGCGACGCACTCGCGGTACTCGGCATAGTTCCCCCCCCCCGCGACGAACACGATGGCCTTGCGGAAGGACGCCGCGGGCGGCGCGCCCGGCGGAGGCGCGGGAGGCAAGCGCTCGCGCTCCGAGGGCGGCGCCTTCGGGTCGAAGTACGCGAACGTGTCAACCTCCGCGACGCCGCTCTGGTTCGCCGCGAGCGCCTCGGCAGCGCGCGCCACGGCGCCTCGGCGGTCACCGCGCAGCAGACTCTGCACGCCCTTCGCGACGGCGTCGATGGACTGACCGTACAGCTTGTCCGCCCAATCGAGCAGGTCGCCGCCGCCGGAGTCGTCGTCGGACATCGAACGATGATGATGATTCGAAACGCCCGCCGCGCCGCCGCCGAGGCTGGCGTCCAGTCTCGCCGCGCGCTGAAAAAAGTCGAGCGCGGCGGTGTCTGCGCCGCTCGCGCGCAGAGCGCCCTCGACCGCCTCCGCGTCGGACGCGTAGGTCTCGGCGTCCTCGGCGTCAGTTCCGTCGCGCGCCCTCTGCCTCGCCGCCGCCGCCGCGCGCACGATGGCGAGCCGAAGCTTGTCCTCCGGCGTCCCGCGGCCGGTGGCGTCGAGCAAACCCATCATCGCCGCGCGGTCGGGTTTACCCGCCAGCAGGTCCTCCTCCACGACGTGGTACTCGTCCAGGCCCCGTTGCTTGATCTCGCCGAGTAACGCGGTGGCGATGTTGGTGTGCTTGTCGATCACGCGCTTGCGCTCCTGGAGCTGCGGGAGCGAAGCCACCGCGGAGACGAGCGCGGAGGTATCGTTTCGGGATTCTTCATTCCGCGCGGAACTCGTGTTTCCTTCGCCCGCGCCTTCCTTCGTTCCAGTGCCCGACGTCGCGCTCGTGATGTCCGCCATGGCCTTCTTGTACTCGCCGAGCGCCTTCTCCACCTCCTCCGCCACCACGGGGAACTGCGCGTCCCCGTTCTCGCGCCAGAACGCGTCATCCGCGGCTTCGAGGTCGTACGATTTCTTCCCCGCCGCGCCGGCGGGCCCGTCGCCCTTGATGTCCACGCGGTTCAGGCGCATCGCGAGCACGTCGTGCACGAGCGGTGCGTACGTCCACTCGTGCTTCACGATCGAGGGGACGTCAAAGTTGCGGTCGAACAGCACCAACAGCGGTCGTTCCGTTCGGTCGTTCATCGGCGAGACGTCCGTCGCGAAAAGCGAGCCTTTCCCCCTTAAGTGGTCGCGCAAGCGTCGCTCGAGCGATCGCGCGATCATCTCGGCGGCGCCTCCTTTCGGACACCGGATCACGGGCGCCTTTCCCAGCGTCGCGCACGCCGCCAGTAACCCGTCGACGATGTGCTCGATCTCTAACTCGACGGCTTTGTCCGACGAGCCCGGGTCGTTGAGCGTGACGTACGACGCGCGGCGGCCCAGCGAGAAGAGGTCGGGGGCGAGGGAGACGAAATCCAGGTACTGATCGAACACGCGCGTCACCTTCGCGGCGGCGCCGCACTCCGTGGCCTTCACCGCCAGCTCCTCTAACAGCGCGCGAGGCAGACTGCTGGAGAAGTTCAGGTAGTGCGCGTCGTACAGACCGGACACGAGGTCGCCGGCGATGCGCTTGACGTTCTCCGCGGTCGGGGAGACGAAGTACACCGCGGGGACGTCGCCGATGGGCTGCCGGTCGTTCTCCAAGAGCAGGTGCAGGGTCACGCCGTGCCGCCGCAGCTCGTGCACCTTGACGAGCGGGGTGATGATCTCGAAGCAGTGCCTGTCCATGATCAGGACCTTGTACACCTCGTTCGGGGCGTTCTCGTCCAGCGCGCCCGCGCCCAGCCTGCCGGTGTTCAGGTTGAGCATGTGCACCACCGCGTCGTGCTGCCTCTGCCGGATGGAGAACGCCATGGCGACCGAACCGCACGAGGGCGGCTCTCTCGACGAGGGCGAAGCCGGGCTCGAGCGCGCGCCCGCAGTGCGCGGTCTCCTGTGGTGGAACGCGAGGAGATCCCGAGGAAACCAAGGCCGCGGGCGACGCGAGAGGGAAAAAGGTTCTTCGGGCGGAAGGACCCGACGCCAACGGCTGTGAACGGTCGTACGAGCAAACAGTCATCAGATCGGTCATCATTCGTCATTTCACGGAAAAAATCCTCTTCGCGTGACAACCGCGCGTCTCGCCTCGCCGATCGACTCGTCCTATTGCCCTCCCCCGCTCACCAGGCGCACGAGCTCGGGCTCGCTCTGCGCCGCCGCGCCCCCTCCCTGCCAGTCCCCGCCGCCGAGCGCGAGCGCCATCAGCGGGTCCTCGCCGCCGGGCGCGCCCGCGCCGCCCGCCGCGGTGGCGTCGGAATCGCGGCTGCCGCCATCCGCGGCGGCGGCGGCGGCCGCCGCCGCCGCCGCGAGCACCTTCTCCCCCGCGTCCCCCTCCGCCAAGGCCGGGGGCGCGTCGCCGTTCCGAGGCGTTGAACCGTCCGCCTTCGCCTCGTCGCCGTTCAAAACCCCTTCGTTCGTCTTCTCCTCCGATGACGCGTTCGGCGCGTCATCCGCCGCGTCGGCGTCGGGAAGAAACTCAAACTCCTCGCCCTCGCCGCAGTCGAACCCCGCGGTTGGCGTCTGGCAAAACCCGCGTCGTAACGCGATTCGGTTGCGCCGGCGCACCTTCGCGAACCGCGCGAGGCGCCTGTGCGCGATGCCGTTGAACGTCTTCAAATCCTCCAAAACCTCGGACCAGCGCGCGACGCCGTCCACGGGAACGCGGTGCGCGCCCTCCGTCTCCGCCACCAAGTCGCGCGCGACGGCTCGGTGTCCTTTCGGAAGCGTCTTCATCGATCGTAAAAGCTTTGAAAACTCGCGCTCAGTCATCGGCCGCGCGGTTCGGCTCGCGGAGCGCTTCAAGTCCTCCAAGCGTCTTCGCGCGGCGTCCAAGTCCGCGGCGACCCCAGCGCACCGCATCTCCTCGTTCGCCAGACGCCGACGGGCTTTGATCTCCTCCGAGTTTTTCACCGCGCACTCGCGCTCGGCGGCGAGCGACTCCGAGACGTCCTTCGATCGCGACCGCAGCGCTTCCCAGCGCGGCGCCCAGAACTCCTCCAACGCGGTGGCCATGACGTGCACGTCCGTGGGCGGCGGGTTGTACAGCTTCGCGTTGGCGAACGTCAACATCACGTCGCGGTTCAGTTCCTCGCAGTTTGTGTACGGCGCGTACGTGACCGCCGCGTCGGTCGATCCGTCGGCGTCGCCGCCTCCGCTCCGCTCGAGTTTTCGCCGCACCGTCCCGAGATCCATCGGCCGCTTCACGACGTCGAGGTAATTGCTCAACCCCAACGCGACGTGGTCCACGGGCGCGTTGAACGGGAACGCCCACTTGTGGTTCATCAGCTGCTTTAAACTCGTCAAGCCCTGTTTGTGTAAAATCTCGAGTTCGCGCTTAGACGCTAAACTCGCAAACGCCGCGACGTCAAACGGCGCCGCCGCGTTGAGCGCCGCCACGAGATTTGAGTGCGAGCCCCCCGCCGGCCTTCGTCCGCCCGAGCCGCTGGAGTTCGCCATCGCGGCTTTACGTCTTCTCTCCGCGTCTCTAGCTTCAACGGTGGCGGCGTCCGCCTCTAAACTCAGCGCGTCGCGAGCCGCGCCGTGCGTCTCCGCCCGCACCGCTAAGCGCTCGACCACGGACGCGAGCTCGGCGTATTTCCTCTTGGCGTTGAGGCGTCGCTCGAGGTCGGCGGCGCGGCGCTGCGCGAGCGCCGCCGGCGCGGACTCCTCGCGTCTTCGCGCCTCCGCCTCAGCCGCCGCGCGAGCCTCCGCCTCGCGCGCGGCGGCGACGCTCGCGCGCGCGCGCTCCTGCGCGGCGTTCACCGCCGCGCACACCACGGGATCGTCCTCGGGCTCGAAAGAAAACGCACCCAGGGGTTGAGGGTTCGGGGCGCCCCGCCGGTGCGCGTGCGACGCCTGCGTGGGTGAGCCCGGCGCGACGGGACCCATGCCGTGCGCGCCGAAGAAACCGCCGCCGCCGCCGCCGCGCGGGTTCGAACCCGGGCCGGGGCCCAGCGCGAACGAGACGGCGTCTGGGTCCACCGACGCCGCGCCGGGCACCAGATCCAGCTCGCCGTCGTCCGCCGCGGCGGTGGCGTCGAAGGAGGTTCCGGCGCCCCATCTGCCCGCACGCGCGTTCGGTTTTTTTTGGGTGACGGGGAAACGCGCATCGCGGAGGAGCGTGGAGAAGGACGCGGAGGTGAGTCGCGGGGTCGCGCGTTTTCGCGGCGCGACGACGGGCGACGCGGGATGAACGTTTTCGAGCGAAGAATGCCATGAAGGCTTCGAAACGCGACGCCGCGTATGGGTTTTTAGTCTCCGCGCGCCGGCGAACGGCGCGCCGCGCGGGTCGCGAGCGGTTCCGGCGCGCGAAACGCGGTGCGCGCGGTGCCACGTACCCATGGTTTCGAGCCTGCGGGTCACCCCTCGCGGCGGGGGCCTGTGTCGGCGGGGAGCGCGTCGGAGGACGTCGCGGGACGTGTCAGCGCGGGAGTCAAAAACCAAGACGTGCCGAAGGTGCGTCACGATCGCGTTCGGCGCGCGAAGCACGCGAGGGGGGGGCACGCACCGCCTGAAGCACGCCGCTTCCCTGTCGCTTTTCCAGGGCCAGCTGCCGTTTCAGCTTGGCCTGCTTCTCCATGAGCTCCTTCCGCAGACGCAGGAGCTCCTGCTCCTCCGCGGAGGCGCTCTTCTTCGACCCCTTCGCGTTGGCGCGAGGCATCTTGGCACGCGAAACGCTCCCGTGCCAAGAAAAAGGCGTAATGAATCCCCCGCGTCGGGCGGGCGTTTCTCTCGGTCCCGCCGACCCTCACCGGCCGCGCAGCCGCGCTCTGCGTCCTGATACACGCACGAGGGGCACCTGCGACCGCTCCGCCGGCGAACGGTCGCCTTCCCGGGTCGCCTCGAGCCCCGCCGGCCGCCTCCGGCCGAGCCTCGGCGCCCGCCAAATGGCGAGTTCAATGGGAGGCCCACTATTTTCTCTTCATCGGAAAAAACACGGGCGCGGGGCGGGGCAAACAGTTTCTAAAAACCGCGTTTGGAACAGAGCGCGAGTCGGTCGAAAGTCGAGTTTGAAACTCGAACGGGGCTTTTGAAAGGAAGGCGCCGCATTTTCTCGACTTTCACCCACAGAGAGAGAGGGTCGGGCGCTCGGGCCGCACTCGTTTCCAATTTTCCATGCATCTGGGGTCGAGCTGACGTTCTCCTTCCTCCTGGCGCGCTCAAGAGTCATTGTTTCGCTGGTCGCGCCTCTCTGTTTCGCTCGGTCGCGCCTCTCTCGAGCCGGCGGCGATGCCCGCCGGGCGCCTCGAGGTGAACGTGCTGGACGGCACGCGCCTGAAGGACACGCAGACGTTCGGGAAGCAGGACCCGTACTGCGTTTTGCGTGTCGGCGAGCAGCGGGACAGGACCAAGACGTGCACGAATGGAGGCACGCGGCCTCGCTGGAACGAGCGCTTCAACTTCTCTTTGGCGGGCCACGAGAGCGCGCTGGACCTGGAGGTGTGGAACGCCAACACCATGACCAGCGACGCGTACATAGGCGCGGCGCTCGTCTCGCTGGGGGACGTCTTCGCGAGCGGGACGCAGGACGCTTCCGTGCCCCTGCGGGACAAGAAGAACAAGATCGCGGGGAACGTCATGCTCGTCTTGCGCTTCGCGCCCGCCGACGCGGGCGCGACCCCGAGTCACGCGAATCACGCGCAAAACGCGCCGTATCAACAACAACAAGCGACGCATCACGCGCATCAAAACGCGCCGCAGTACGTAACGCCGACGCCGCCTCCGATGGCGTACCAGCCGACGGCGCCTGCGATGGCGTACCAGCCGACGGCGCCTCCGATGGCGTACGCGGCCCCCGCGCCTCTGCCCACGCGGCCGCCGCAGCCGGCGTATCCTCACGGCCAAAATCACACGCCGTACGGCAACGCGTCTCCCTACCCTTCCGTGCCGCGCGCCGGGGCGAACGACGGGTGGTTCGACGACGCGCCGGTGGCGCCGGCGGCGCCGCCGTACGGGCAGCAGCCGTACGCGCGCGGACCGCCGCCGCCGGCGAACGGCGACGGGTGGTTTTGACGTTTTGTAGTATGAACAGCACGCGTTGTCTTGTGTCGAGCGTCGCGTCGTGACCCGGTCGAACGCCGGTGAAGGTACTCGCGAACGCGCGGTCGAAGCGACGACGATCGCGACATCTCGTCCTTTGAAAAAAAACAACGCGCGCGCGTATACCGTACGGTTTGTTTTTCGCGTCTCTTCCTCCGCTGTTCTCACCTTTTCTTTCCTAATCCAGCGGCCTTCCGTAGAGTTTCTTGATGCCGACGTCCGGCGTGTCCTGCTTGACGAGCGACTCGCCCACGAGCAGGCACCCCACGCCCGCCTCCTGCAGCACGTTCACGTCGTCGATGGTGAAGATGCCGGACTCGCCAACCATGGTGATCCCCCGCTCGCGCACCTGGTCGCCCAGCGGGCCGGCCAAGAGGTCCACGGTGACGTCCAGGCTCACCTCGAACGTCCCCAGGTCGCGGTTGTTGATGCCGAGCAGGTCGATGTCCTCCAGCTTCAACACGCGCTCCATCTCCTCGTACGTGTGCACCTCGATGAGCGCCGCCATGCCCAGCGACTTGGCGATCTTCTGGAAGTACATCAGGTCCTGGTTGGGCAGCACGGCGGCGATGAGCAGGATGGCGTCCGCGCCGTACTTACGCGCGAGGTAGATCTGGTACGCGTCCACGATGAACTCCTTGCACAGCAAAGGGCAGGTCACGCCCGCGCTGCGGATCAGCTCGAGGTTCTCGAAGCCCCCCTGGAAGAATTTCTCATCCGTGAGCACGGAGAGGCACGCGGCGCCGCCGGCTTCGTACGCCTTCGCGATCTTCACCGGGTCGAAGTTGGGCTGGATCACCCCCTTGGAAGGGGACGCCTTCTTCACCTCCGCGATCAAACCGGGCTGACCGGTGGTGGCCCACTGGTCCTTGATCGCTTTAACGAAATCCCGCGCCGGAGGCGCGTTGGCCATGGCGGTGCGCACGAGCTGCAGGGGAAACGCCTCCTTGCGTCTCTGGAGCTCGACATCCTTGTACCACACGATCTCCTCTAATATGTTGACGGGCTTGTTGATCTCGTTGTCGATGCGCTCGCCTTTCTCGTTGATGGCCTCCATCCGAAACGCGAACTGGTCCGTGCCCACGTTGTGCAGGCTCTGGCCGTTCGGGGGACGGCGGCGGATGGAAACCTCGGAGTCGGAGCCCGACTTCTTCTCGGGCTCCGACACGGAGGCGCGCGCCGACACGGCGCCGCGGCGCGAGCGCGCCTTGGTGGAGCGGAGCGAGCGCACCGAAACGGCCGAGGCCGCGGAGGCGGAGAGCGTGCTGGCCATCGCGGGCGCGGAAGGGCACGTGCGCGGTGGAATGGGGACGCGATCGAGACGCGCGGCACGCGAAGGCCGAGAGGATAAAACTGGCGAGCGCGAGCGCTGAAGGCATCCAGGGTGATTGCCCATACGAGGCCACGACGTTTTCGCGAGATCTTCAATCGGCGAAAATGTCGATCGCGCGCCGACCGGAGGATTCCGCAGAGTGCGTCGCTGCGTCCCCCCACTTCACACGACACATGGCGTGCATGACGAACGCGGCGGGCTTGAGGCCCGCCAAGGTGACCCTCGGCGGTGCGTCTCCGGCGACCCACGACTCTCGAGCGGACCTCGCTGGCGGGAAAACCCCGACGCGTCCGGTCGCGCGCCCTCGTGTCGCCGTCTCCCGTCGCGTCTCGAAACGCAGAGGGTTAGGTTTCGCGAGATTTTCACCTCGGTCGGCGTCCGACGGTCCACCGGCGCGGCGCGGTGGTCCCGGACCCGATCGGAGGACAAACGCGCGGGACTCGAGCCACCAGAAGACATAGGCGCGTACAAAACACCTCCCAAGATTGACCCTCCCCCCCGCTCCGCGTTCCCTAAACCCTCCCCCGCGCACCGATCGGACAACCGCAGGCGTTCGCGGACGCGCCTGCAAGCTCGCCGGCGCGCGCGCGCGCGTTTCGCCGGCGCGCGCCGCGGCGTCCGCGGTCCTCCCCGGCGCCCCGCGCGAGTCGCTCGCCGTCGCCGCTGTTGTCGCCGGGAAACACGCGAGCCTCGCGCTCGTCGCCGGAACCGCGTCCTCGCCGGCGGAGACGGCTCCCGCCTCGCGGCTGCGCGCGTTTTTCCGCGCGCAGGCGGCGGAGGGCGCGGCGATGGTCGGGCGCATGGACCTGGGCGCGTCCGCGCTGTTTCTCGTGTCCGCGGCGATGTCGTACAAGGAGCAGAAGATGGTGGCGCTCGTGACGCAGGCCGTGGGGTCGTTCATCAAGCTGTACCTGCTTTTGCTCTTCGTGCGCGTGCTGCTGACGTGGTTCCCCAACGTGGACTGGATGCGTCAGCCGTGGTCCATCTTAAGACAGATCACCGACCCGTACCTCAACCTGTTCCGCAACCTCATCCCCCCGATCATGGGCCAGATCGACTTCACGCCCATCCTCGGGTTCATGGTGCTGCAGTTCCTCGCCAAGGTGCTCTCCTCGGACCCCTCCGTCGGACGCTTCTGAGGATGAGACGAGAGAAGACGAGAAGCGCGACGAACGTAGTCTATCTTTCCGTCTTCGGCGCGGGACGAGCGCCGTCGCGTGACGCGGAACGCCGCGTCGTCTCACGGCGGCTTCAGTGTGAATGATGAATGCATTACGTTCGTCTCGTCTCGTCTCGTCTCGTCTCGTCTCGTCTACTTCCGGTCTACTCTCCGGGCGCGGGAGCGGTGTACCCATGACTCTAAAGCGTCTCGCGTCGAGGTAAAGAAAAAGGGGCATCCGCCTCACGCGGTCGCGACCCCCCCCCCCGCGCGCCTGGGCCCGCGCGGGGGCGTCACCGCCGATGACAGATCTCGATCTCGATCTCGATCTCGATCGTCGACGACGATGACGAACTCGTCCAGCGCTTCGCCGGCGACGCCGAAGAAACGGCCGCGCATCGTCGTCGACGACTCGGCGACGAGGGAAAGAAAACCAAACGCGTACTGAGTCGTCTCGACGAACGAAGCGCCCAGGTCGTGCCTGGTGAACCCGGCGCCGCCGGTGCCCACGACCAGCGAGACGGGCGCGCGCGGGTTTTTGTACACGTTTTGGGTGGAAAACAAAGCACACCCGGATTTGTCGAAGTACGTCGACCGGTTCGGGGTTTGAAAACCCAAAAACGCGCAGTGTCTTTGGTACGCGTGGTTGTGCCCGGCGACGAACGCGTCGACGCCGCTTTCCACGAAAAGCGGCCAGACGTGTTCCTGCAACGCCAGCGCGACGCCCACGTCGCTGCCGTCGTTCGCGTCGCCGTCGCCGTGTACGATCGAAGGTTTATCCCGCCCGAAACTCGAGTCCACCAGCGCGGGCCTGTGCGCGACGACGACGACGAAAGGCGTTAAGTCGCGATCGACGCGTTTCGGGGACAGCTCCGCTTCTAAAAAACGAAACTGCGCCGAACCGAACGAAAAGTCCGCCTCGGTGTTCATGGACACGACGCGGAACGGACCGAGCGTGACGACGAACCACCCTCCCGCACCGCCTGAACCCAAACCAGTCGATTTAAGGGACCCGGGGTTCGGGAACCGGACGGAAGAAGGGACGCCGCACTCGCCCCCCGAGTCGCCGCCGCCGTACACGTCGCGCGTTCGTTTTTGGGTTCGTTTCTCTTTTTCTTGACTCAAAGCCCACTGCCACTGCGCGGCCGTGCCGTCCAGCTCGTGGTTGCCCGCGCTCGTGAGCAAAGGCACGCGCGACGCCCAAGGTGTGATCTGCTCGCAGAACTCGTCCCAGACGCTGCCGTACCCGACGGCGTACGACAAGTCGCCGAACAGAAACGCCGCGTCGATCGATTCGGAGTCGACGAACTTCGTCAGCGCGTTGGACACGTCAATCGCCGCCGAGCCGTACTCCTGCCACGTCGTCGCGTCGTCCTCCGTGCCTCTTCCCATGTCCCCGAAAAGAGCCAGCGCGAAAGGATACATAGTCGTAGAGGCGTTTTCGTTTCCATTCGTGTTCTTCGCCGCGATGTCGTTCGAGGAGTCATCGACGAGAGCCTCTTCGAACGAGTCTTCGCGCGTCTGCGTTTTTGTCTCGCCGAGAGACAAACGCGTCGGCGCGCGAAACGCCAATCGCGGCGCGTCTACCGCCGGGTAGGTCGCGCCCGTGTCGTCCGTCAGCTCGTACACGACGCGCGTTCCCGGCTTTACGTCCGAAAACGCGTTGCCGAACCGCGCGACGTGCACGTACCCGGGGTCCCGGAACCCGGTGCCGTTCGCGGGCGCGCCGCACAAATCGGAAGAAGAGTACGTACGCGTCGTCGCGTACGAGACGTAAACGTTTTTGTTTTTTTCGTTTGTAACGTCCTTAACGTCCTTAACGTCCTTAACGTCTTCCGTCTCAACTGAGGTCTCAAAAGAGACGACTTCGTCGACTTCGTGTTTCTTCTCCTCCACCCACCACCGCAGCCTCGCGCGTTTCTCGGCGCCGCGCCCGCTGCTCCACGCCACGGCGAGCGGCGAAAGCGACGCGTTTCCGTTCGACGCCGCGGCGCGCGAGGATTTTTTTTCTTTTTTACCGCGTTCGGTCGACTCCGTCGGCGTGTCGAACGTCGACGCGAGCGCGACGAGTCTCGGCGCGCGCGGTCCGTCGGCGTCTTTCAACGTCACTACGTCGCTTCGCGCCACCGCCACCGCGGAGGGCACGAGGTCCTGCCTCCAGCCCTGCCGCACGACCCAGTCGTCCGTGAACACGACGAAGTCGTACGCGTGCCGCGCGCACGTGAGTTTAAAAGAAAGGTTCGCGACGCCCGTCTCGAGATACACGGGGTCTCGCGTGAGCAGCGCGTACTTGGTCGGCGCGGTCGCGGTGACGTTCGCGTTCGGAGGCGAGTACGACGCCACCCAGTGTTTGTCGCTCGGCGCGACACGCGCGGTGACGGTGACCACCACCGTGTCCTCGCACTCGAGCTCGCCCGAGGCGCGCGGGCGGGACGCGCGGACGGAGACGGCGAACGGCGCGGCTCGGTCGTCCGCGGACGACGCATCGTCGCCTTCGGTCGAGATGAGATCTCCCGAAAAACGCGTCGCGCGCGATGTGCCGTCGACGAAGGTGCTCGGGTCGAGCGCGGTCAGAGGCTGGTGCCGGTCCTCGTACGCGTCGTGCGGCGCCGCGGAGACGAGCGCGGCGAGACACGCCGCGAAGAGCGCCGCGGTGACGCGGCGCGGGCCAGAGACCCGCATGTCGTCGCCTCCAGGACTGCGCGTCGAGGTGTGATTCGAACGCTTTTCAAGCCACAAAAGCTGACGCGATCACGTGTTTCGCGCGAATTTTTTTTTCGGCCTGACACCTGAGCAGCTGAGCGGACGATTGGGCGCTCCGACATCATCAGTTCGCCGCGCGCGGAAAGCACGCCACTCCCTTCCGCGCGCGTGCGCGCGGTCGGCCTAGGTCACGCCGCGATGGCGCATCACGGCGCCGCGAGCGACGCCCACCCCCCCGTGGCGCGCGTGTTCGTGTTCGACGACCGCCTCGGCCGAGGCGAGGGCGCCGAGCACGAGAAGCTGCTCGGGGTGTTTCCCTCCTCCACGGCGCGCGACGAATGCGCGGCCGCGGTCGGCCTCGCGCAGGGCCTCACCGGGTTCCTCGCGCCGTTCGCGGACGCGCGCGCGGAGACGCCGCGACGAGCGCATTTGGTGGCTTCGAGCTCGACCGAGCCTTCCGCCGAGCCGTCACCGAGGCGCTCGCTCGTGCTCGCCGCGGACGCCAGGCGCGTGGCGTGTCTCGAGTGCGAGCCGCACATCTGGTGGCTCCTCTCGGTGGACGCGCGCGCCGCGCCCGAGCGCGACGTCCGCGACGCCGCGTTGCTCCGCATGCTCGCGGACGCGCACGAGGACTACGAACTCGTGCACGGCAGCGTGCAGAGCGCTCTGAGCAAAGGCACGCGGAGCCTCCGAGAGAGCGAGAGGGGCGAGGGCGAAGAGAACGGCTTTAAGCTTTGTCGCGTCCACCAAACGCGCCGTCGGTTAGCGCCGTTCGTCGCGGCGCTCGGCGAGTCTTGTCTCGAGAGTCTCGACGAAAGCGACTTCTCTTCCAAAGAGTTTCACGCACCGACGGACAAACGAAGAAACGTTCAGAAAAGAGACTCTAAAAACGCGTTGACGCACGCGCGCGATGACGAGCCGCTCGCGCTGGCGAACCCGAGGGACCCGAGCGCGTTTGTCGAAACGTCGCGCGAAGGAAACGAACAAAACGGAGAACCCGCGGAGAGAGATTTCGAAGAGGGAAAAAGAAACCCCTCTCGAGAGGATGACCGAGAGCTTTCGAACGGAACAAAAAAACCAGACTTATCTCCGCGCCGAGTCGCTTCGCGGGTTCTCGACACCGTCGCGTCGGCGCTGCGGCGACGCGGCGGTTGCGCCGTCGCCGCGTCCGCCGCGGTGTACCACGCGGCGGACGGGTCTTGTCGCGCGGCGGCCGCGTCGAGCCGCGCGATGGCCAGGTTCGCCGCCGAGTTTCGAGTTTCGCGCGACGCGGGCGCGTTTTGGTTTCGGTTCGCGACGGAGTGTGGATCGTCGGAAGAAGACGCGACACGCCGTTCGACGAAAGAAAAGAAAAACACGTCACGCGAGATCTCCGACGCGTCGATCGATTCGTGCGCGTTTCGGATCGGGCTCGAGGCGAAGGCGGCGACGGAGGCGTTGCGCGGTTTCGGTCTCGGATCTGAAAAAACGTCGTCGGGTCCAGCCGCGAAGGAGACCGGTCTCGGCGACGACGAAAGAGACGACGACGCGGACCTTTTTTCCGTCCCGGACGAGACGTCTCGCGAGTACTTCTCCGACGAAGACGAAGAGACGTTTCTTTTCGCCTTCGCCGACGCGGACCCGAACGCCTTTGGCGTCGCGGTAATTCGCGTCGCCGACCGCGAGTTCGGCGACGCCGCGACGTTCGCGTGGACGCTCACGTCGAACGACGACGGAGACGGACCCGACGACTTTTTTGACGACCGTCGCGTTATGGCGTCGTGGCGCGAAACGATCGCGAACGAGATTTCCAAACTCCGAACGATCGAAGACAAAGACGCGGACGCGACGTCGGACGTAGAACCGCCGTCGTGTACGAACACGACGCGTATTTTACGCGCGTCGCTTGAATCGTTTCGCGCGCTTTACGACGCGGAACGAAGAGCGTCGCGACGCGCCGTCGAGACCGGCGCGTTTCAACCGCACGCGTTCGTGTCGGGTGACAAAAACGAGAGACTCGCCTTCGGGTGCGTCGCGCGCGCGTATCCGGAGGATGACTTAAAAAAAAACGCAAACAGACAACGAAGCGAACGAACGTCGTCGGCGACGTTACGCGCCGTTTCTTTAGCGCGCGCTGAGCTGGACGCGTTTCGCCGCGAACGCGACCAAAACGAGTTCCCGAACGAATCGTGCCACCGCGCGTCGCACGACGCGTGGGTCGCTTTTCGCGGCGCGGATTTCTTTTCAAAAGAAAAAGAAACGAAAGAAGACGCAGACGGCGTTAACGGCTCGTTCGTCGTCTCCGTCGCGGAGGGTTCGAGCGCGACGTTACTGGAGGCGTCGGCGCGCGCCGACGCGTGTCTCCGCCAAGCCGCGTATTTTTAAGAGCTTTAATAAGAGCTCGTCTAGCTAGACGTTTTTAGCCTCGTTTTTAGTCTACTAGGATGACTACTTCTCGCTCGCTCACGCGCGGTACGCAGACTATCCGTCCCTGGTCATCTCCATCACCCGCACGGGCGCGCCCCCGTCGCGCCCGAGGGAGAGGCTCGATAAGAAAAAGGCTCGTTCCGCCTCCGCCCCGTCGCGCGTCTCGTTGAAGCGCGCCGCCTCGCGCGCGCGCTCCGCGGAGTCGCGCACGGCGTTGAAGTTTGCGAAATCGTCGCCGCGCATCGTCTCCCGCAACGACGCCGCGCGGTTCACGGACTCCAGAAAACCACGCAGTCGGTCCAAAAACGCGCTTGGATTGCGCTCGTACACGTCGTCGTGACCGGCGCCCGCGACCCAATACGGCTCGGGGTGCGTTATTTTCGCGCGCGAGCCTCCGCCTCCGCGTCGCGCGCGTTTGTTTTGTTTCGTGTTTGTTTTTCGTTCGCTCGCGTCGTTCGACGTCTCTTCGACGTCGTCGCCGCCGTCGCCGCCGTCGTCGCACCCCGAAGAGAGCGCCTCGTGGATCACCACTCCGTGTCTGAAGGGCACCTGCACGTCCCTCGTGCCGTGCACGACCAGCGTCGGGCACCGTATCTTCGACGCGCGCTCGTGATTCGGAAACACGTCGCACGCGGCGAAGACGCTCGCCGGCGCGCAACATCCCGGACTCTCGCCCGAGATGACGTTCAAGCCGGACATGATCGGCGAAACGAGCACGACGCCTCCTATTTGATGGTGCGGCCTCGTGCCGAGTGTCAAACACGCGTTCGGGGTCATCGCGGTCATCGCGTCCAGGCACATCTCCGTCGCGTGTTCCGAAGAAGCCGAAGGCGCCGGAGCCACCTTGTTGCTTTTGTTTTTTTTTTCATTCGCGGCGCGCACGCGCTCGCCGACGTTCGCGTCGGGCATCCGCGAAGCGTCGAGAAGAGCATATGCGTCGTGCGCTTCCCCCGCCTTGGCCGCGTACCGGCACGTGGGCGCGGACCCGATGCTCTGCCCGTACAGGACTATTCGCGCAGGATCGGCGCCTCGCGCGTCGACGCACCAGTCGACGACGGCTTCGAGGTCGGCGTAGACGTTTCGCACGCTCGCGCTTCCTGTGGAGACGCCGTAGCCGGAGTAGTCGTACAACACGATGTTCACGTTTAGGGTGTCTCTTAGCCGGCGACCGAAAGGCACGAACATCGCCGCGTCCAGCGCGTTGCCGTGGGAGACGATGAGCGTGATGGCGTGTTTTTTCGAATCGCCGGAGTCTTCTCCGTTCTTCGTCGGCGCGTCCATGGACAAGACGACGATCTCGGTGTTTCGTTTCGTGCGCACGAAGTGCGCGTCGAACGCCGCGAGCCGCCCGCCCGCGGTGATCTGGCTCCCGCCGTCGGTGTACCGCGCGTGGATGTTACCGCGCACGTCCCGCAGCAGCGCGTACGAGGGGGGGCGGGGGGGGAAGAACGCCATCTGCGACCCGAGCCGCTCGCTCGAGCAGCAGTGGCAGCAAAACAGACACCCCACGATGGAGCTCTCGAGGCACCCGCACCCGTCGGGGGTCACCACCGAGACCCGGCCCTCGTCCGCGCTCAGGCGACGCATGGTGCCCGCGAACGCGACGCGAGACGCTCGGGGGGACCCTCGCGCGCGCTGCTCGGTCGCCTCCGAAGCAGCTCCGCCCGCGCCCGCGCGACTGAACCGTTAACGCCAACCGTCGTCAGCCGCGACTGCGTCCGAGCTTGAAACTCAGATGCGCCGTCCAGCGTCCACGCCGGTTCGGCGACGCCGCTCGCGGCGTGCCCGCCGTCGCGCGCCTAAAAATCCGAGACTGACAAAGGCCCTTGTTTGCTCTTCTCGGCGCGTCGCGCGGGAGATCGCGCAGACCCACGGACGCGAAGGGCGCGTGGAGGTCGCTCGTTCTCGCGCGCGCGCGTACCGCGTGTCCTCTTCCCGCGCGGAGGCGCTCGATCGAGGCGAACCCGATCCGCTCGCGTCGCGCGGACGACCGCGGCGGTCTCGCGCCTTTTCCGGAGGGAGGATCTTGGCGCGTGGCGTCGCGTTTCGCGCGCCGCGATCGCGATGGGGACGGACGCGCCGGCCGCCCGGGGCGCCGAGGCGTCCACGTCGACGCGCGGCGTGCCTTTGTCCTCGGCGGCGAGTTTCTCGCGCGCGACGTCCACGCGGAGCGAGTCGAGCGCGTCCCCGGCTCCGCGCGGGGTGCCGCATCCCGTCTTCTCCGCCGCCTCCGTGGGCGAGGAGCACTTCTACAAGCACATGGCGGCGGGCGCCGTGGCGGGCACCACGGAGCACACCGCGATGTTCCCGCTGGACACCATCAAGACGCGCATGCAGACCGCGGTGTCGTCGTACGACAAGAGAGCCGCCACGCAACCGACCTCCTCTTCGATTTCGAGTTCCTTCTTTCGGCACGCCGTTTCATCCACCCGCGCCGCCGCCGACAACGTCATCAAGACGGAGGGCGTCGCCGGTTTATACCGCGGCGTCGCCGCCGTTGGTATCGGCGCCGGCCCCGCGCACGCCGTGTACTTCGCGACGTACGAGCACATGAAGACTTTGTTCGGCGGGGACACGAAAGGGGAACACGCGCCTTTGGCGCACGCGCTCGCGGGCGCGTGCGCGACGGTTGTCGGAGACGCGGTGCAGACCCCGGTGGACACGGTGAAGCAGCGACTGCAGATGGTTAACTCGCCGTATTCGGGCGTGTGGGACTGCGTTAAGGGCACGGTGCGGTCGCAGGGCATCGGCGCGCTGTACCGCTCGTACCCGACGACGCTCGCGATGAACGTCCCGTTCACCGCGATACACTTCACCGCGTACGAGAGCGCGAAGGTCGCGCTCGGAAGACACGCGTGGTTCAAGAAAAACGAATCGGACGGCGAGATTGACGAGGAGACGTTTTTCGCGCAGTTCGCCGCGGGCGGCTTAGCCGGCGGCCTCGCCGCGGCGGCGACCAACCCCCTGGACGTCGTCAAGACGCGCATGCAGACGCACTGTGAGGTGGCGGAGTGCGAGGTGGGCCTCTCGGTGAAGCCCGAGATGCAGCCGGGGACGGGGAAGGGCGTGTGCGCGGTGACGGGAGACCCGGTGGCGTGCAAGGCGACGACGACGGAACTCTCCGCCGCCGGCGCGAAGAACATTGAAGCGGCGGTTCGGTCGCGTAACCCGTACGGGTCCTCGTCGCTCCCGGCGGCGATGCGCGCGGTGGTGGCGGAGGAGGGCGCGGCGGCGCTCCTGCGAGGAATAGGGCCGCGCGTGCTGTTCCACATCCCGGCGGGGGCCATCTCGTGGGCCACCTACGAGGCGGGCAAGCGCGTGCTCGGCATCAGCGGCGGCGGAGGACACCACCACTGAATGGACGACGCGTCCGAAACGCGCGTTTCTGTCTTGACAGGGTTTGGAACAGACGTTACCGTTACAAGTAGGCTTTCCTTGTGTTCGACGCTCTCGTTCCGATCATCGGAAGATATTCTTTGACATCAGTCTATGTCGCGCACGGAAATGTTGACTCGCCCGCCCGCGACGTACCTCGCCACCTCTGGGTATTCCGGCCAACGCTTTGGATCGCTCACCTCGTCGGGCGCCGCGAGAAGCTCGCCTCTTCCGTCCACCGCGTTTTCCTGTTTAGTGAAGATTCGAGGCACGCCGTGGAACCGTCTTCGTGACTCGCGCGCGAGCACGACGGCGTCCCCCGAGCGAAGGAGCAACGCCGACGGTTTCTCGTCCCGGTCGTCGCCTCCTAACAGAAACACGCAAGGCGAACCTAATGAGAAACTCACGATGGGTTTTTTAAGATCGTTTTCGGCGTCGTCCACGTGACCGGCGAGCGCGTCCCCGGAACGGTAGTAGTTCACGAGGCCGGCGCCGAAACGGAAACAAGCGCCGTTCGAACGTATCGAACGTGTTTCACGTGCCTCTTCGTCGAACGATTCGTCGATCACGCGTTCGTTAACGAAAGAGCCTTTCTCGCGGCGAGACAAAAAACGAGACCTTTCCGGTTCGGGCTCCGGGTCTCCGAACGACGCGACCAACAAATCGCACCGCGCTTTGATGTCCTCGGGCACGTCGTTAAACGGTTCGTCTCGTTTATACGTCCTGTTGGTCCAGTCGTAGGGGGGACCCAGCGTGGTCCAACGAAGGCGCCGGAGCAGAGACACCGCCGAGCTCCGATCGCTCGCGTTCGCGGGCCGCGAAGACGTCCACCGACAGAGCTCGGGGGCGTTTTTTTTTTTTTTACCATTCGCCATCCGCGACCCGCGCGCGTCGGCTTCGTCCAAAACGTCATCGCGCTCTGTTTCGACCTCGGCGTCGACCGGCTCGAGCCATCGTGGCTCGCCGCTCGTCGCGGCTTCCCACAACCCGGCGATTTTGCCGTGCTCCGCGTCGTGGTTCGTGGCGGCGGGCGGCTCGCACAGGCGAGTCACCGCGTCGACGAGCCACTTGCGCTGCGTCGCCACGTCCAGCGCCCCGGGGAAGACGACGCAGCCCGGTCGGCTCGCGAGCTCGTACGCCTCGCGCGGCGCGGTTTCGTTCCGGTCGCCGCTCGGTATCAGCGCGACGCGGCGCACGCCGTGCTCGCCTCCGCCAGCCTCCGCGAGCGCGCGCAGGTCCCGCGAATCGAGCGCGTCCCCCATGTCCGTCTTTCGGGTCACCAGCGGCCCGCCGACTTTTTTCTTCCGCCGCGTCAAGAACGTCTGATCGCGGTGCAGCTGGTACCGCTTCTCCTCCCGGCGGAACGCCGTGCGCTTCTCGTCCAAAGCGTCCGCGTACATCGCAAACGACGCGGGCCGACGAACGCCGGCCCGTGGCCTCCGCCGCGCGCGCGCGGCGAAGTAAACTCTCGTCGGGGATTTCTCGAAGTGCTTTTCGTCATCGTCGCGCGTTTTCGGCGACTTCCGATCCCCGGCACGCCGATCGCAGGCAACTGCGGGCGCAGACAGTTCGGGTCGAGCTTCGGGCGCGATAACCCTCGCATCGGGGGAGCCTTCTCCTTGCCGTGGAGCCCCACTCCTCCGAGCGCTCGCGATGCTTCACCACGCGCGTCGCCGTGCGCTGGGGGCCTTAGCGCGGCGCGGCGCCGTCCGCGCGCGCGTCGCCGAGACCGGCGACGGCGCGGCGGCGGGACCCGCGTCCCCGTGCGGACAGCGACATCTCGGCTCGGCACCCCCCGTGACCCTTTTATCCGCCGACCGCGCGCGCGGCGCCCGGCTCATCAACACCAAGTCCCCCCTGGAGGACGAGCTCGAGGCTCAGCGCGCGGCGGAGGCGCGCGAAGCCGCCCGGAGAGAGATGCTCGCGGACGCGGACGCCATCGCCGCCGGCAGGGACGCCGGCGCCGCGGCTGGCGGGCGGCAGGCGTCGGGCGCGTCCGATACGCCGGGTTCCGCCGCGGGAGGCGCGCGAACGCCGGCGGCGGCGAAGCGCCCCGCGGCGGCTTTCGGCGCGCCCATGGGCGTGGGCGTCGGCGGCGGGCGCGACGGTTCGCTGAACCGCCCGCCGGTGCCTCCCCACGAGAAGCCCAAGGCGAAGCCCACGGTGGTGAAAGCCCCGACGCTGGGCGTCGCCATGTTTTCAGACGGCGGACGCACCGGTCCGGCGGGCAACCGAAACCTGATGCCCGAACCCCCCGCGCACAAAGAATCGCATGACGGCGCGAGCCAAACGCACCTGCAGGACATGCTGAGCGAGGGGAGTTTCGAAAAGTACGGCGTGGGCGGTCTGGACGACGAGTTCTTAACAATCTTCCGCCGAGTCTTCGCCAGCCGCATGGTCGACGCGGAGGTTGTCAAAAAACTGGGCATGAAGCACGTGAAGGGCGTGTTGCTTTACGGTCCTCCGGGCACGGGAAAGACCCTGGTGGCGAAACAGCTCGGTAGGTTACTGAACGCGCACCCGCCGAAGATCGTCAACGGCCCAGAGATCTTACAGAGGTTCGTGGGCCAGAGCGAAGAGAACATGCGTGATTTGTTCGCCCCCGCGGAAAAAGAGTTCAAGGGTAAGGGCGACAAAAGCAAATTACACGTCATCGTTTTCGACGAGATCGACGCCATCATGAAAGCGCGCGGGTCGGGGGGCGCGACGGCGTCGGTGGTGCACGACAACGTCGTGAATCAGTTGTTAACAAAACTGGACGGGATGCACAGTTTAGATAACGTACTGGTGATCGGTATCACCAACCGACGCGATTTGTTGGATCCCGCGGTGTTACGACCGGGACGACTGGAACTGCAGGTGGAGGTTGGTTTGCCCGACGATCGAGGCCGACGCCAAATATTCAACATCCACACCGCGCGCGCGCGCGCGTCGAACCTTCTAGGAGACTGCGTGGACATAGACGCGCTCGCCGCGATGACCGCCAACTACTCGGGCGCGGAGATCAAAGGCCTGGTCGGCGCCGCGCAGAGCCACGCGCTCGCGCGCTACCTCAAGGCGAGCAAAGAAAAAGAACTTCCGGACGAGGCCGACGCGTCTTCTTCCGACGCGTCTTCCTCCGACGACGCGGCGCGCGTCACGATGGATGATTTCTCGAAGGCTCTGTTCGAGGTGCGCCCCGCGCTGGGCGCGGACGAGGAGGCTCTCGACGCGCTGCGCCCGCTCGGCACGCTGTGCTCGTGCGGCACGGGGACCAGGGAGCGGTCCCCGCACAAACGCGCGCGCGACGCGTTGCCTCCTCTGCTCCGCGCGGTGCACGCGGGAAACGTCGCCGAGGATCCCGCCGCCGACGAGAGCTCCGCCGAGGATCCCGAAGGCTCGCTTTCGGAGACCTCCGCGCGCGCGATCGATCCGCGTTCGATCCGCGTCTCGGACTCGGACTCGCCCTTTCACGACCGGCGGTGGCTGAGCGTGCTCGTGCACGGCCCCCCGGGGTCGGGCACGAGCGCGCTCACCGCGGAGGCGGCGTCCCTCGTGCCCTTCCCGTCGGTGCGCGTGTTCCGCTCGGACGTCGCCGCCGCGTCGGGCGCCGACCCCGAGCACGCGCTCCGCGCCGCCTTCGACGACGCTTCGAAGGCGAAGGTTTCTCTTCTGATCGTGGACGGCCTCGACACGTTACTCGGCGTCCCCCCCGGGGACGTGGGCTTCTCCCCGAAGGGCTACTCGCTGTCCGGCGGGAGCTTCGGGAGCACGTACGACAGAGACAGCGTCCCGACGACGCTTCACGCCGAGCACACCGCGTCGATGGTGCGATCGCTGCGCGCGCTGCTCCGCCGGCCGCCGCCGCCTGGGCGGCGTCTGGCGGTCGTCGCGACCACCTCGAGCCCCGAGACCATGCGCGCGCTGGGCGTGGCGGACGCGTTCCACACGCACATCCCGGTTCCCGCGCTGAGCCGCGTCGAAGCAGAACACGTCCTCGCCGCGACCGGCGCGTTCGGCGAGGACGACGGCGAAAAAGCCGCGGAGTTTCTCAGCCCTTCGACGCCCATCAAAGTTTTGCTTCGCGCGGTTTCGCTAGCGCAGGCGCTGGAGAAGGATCACGCGTTTCTCGGCGCCGAACGAGGAAGAGGCTTGAAGGGGGTGTTTTTCGGAAGTTCCACCGACGAGCGCAAACGGAAGGGGGCGTTCGGGTTGGACCCCACCGGCGAGGCGTGGACCACCGCGCTGAGGCGCGTGAACCTCACCCCGGAGGACGAGGGCATCGGGGGGGTGTTCGGGTAATAAACGAGAACGACGATTTTTTTTCTCTCATTTATTGTACAAGTACGTAAGAGCGTCTGGTCGCTTCGGACGCGTCTATCGATATCGTTCGTCTGTCTTTCCGTATCACTCGCCGATGCCGAAGTAGCCGCGGATGGTGAACGGCTCCGGCTCCTGCTTGATCTCGGGGTCGGGCTTGATCTCGGGATGCTCGAGCTTGACCTCAGGGTCGGGCTTGATCTCGGGCGCGACCGGTTGGTCGGCGCACGCCGACTTGCACGCCTTGCACACCGCGCACCTGGCTTTCCGCTTGCCGTGCTCACACCCAGTGCACGCCGTGCAGTTGCGTTTCACCTTGCCATGCGGGCAGGGGTTGCAGTCCACGCAGTCGCTTTTCCGCTTGCCATGCGGGCAGGGGTTGCAGTCCACGCAGTTGCGTTTCAGCTTGCCATGCGAGCAGGGCTTGCAGGCCGCGCAGTTGCGTTTCAGCTTGCTGTGCGGGCAAGGGTTGCAGGCCGCGCAGTTGCTTTTAACCTTGCTGTGCGGGCAAGGGTTGCAGGCCGCGCAGGCGTGTTTCCGCTTGCCGTGCGCGCACCGCTTCCGCGCTCCCATCGCTCGCGCGCTCGATCTCGCGGTCGCCTCCTCTCTCCGCGCACGTCACGTCTCCTCCGCGCGCCACGCGAGTGACGCAGGGAAGTCTCGGAGTCTTGGCTTTTCGAGGCGACGCAGGAAAGTAGTATAGGAGTACGTGTTGTTTTTCATCCTCAGGGGATTTTTCACAAAAAATGAAGCTACTCTACAGTATCAAGTGTCTGCTATATGATGATGAGCAGTGCTGCTATCCTGGTATGATGAGCAGTGCTGCTATCCTGGAGCAGTGCGGCTATCCTGGGCTCATCATATAGCAGACACTTTAATCTCTCTTCAAGTTAGCTGGTAGCTATGCATAGATATTCAAACGGCGAAGACTCGGCGCGCCCGTTCATACCCCCCCCGAGCACGACGCGCGACATGACCGGCTTTTCCCCCATCGGCGTTACGCTCCTCTTCATCACTGTCGTGTTGGGGGCGTCGTGGAGATCTGCTGGAGGTTCGCGGCGCCGTCCTTCTTCTCGTGGCCGGCCGCGAGAAGACGAGCAACGAGTCGTCTGGCGGGGAAAAAAAAACCAACGTACCTATACTACGCCTCAGCGCCGCGACGAAGAGGGCGTAGACCGCGACGCGTCTTCTAGCACCGCGTCAGGACGACCCAGCGACGACGCCTCTGAACCTATGGCTGGACCCTCCACTTCCTCCGGTTCGTCTGGACGTCAAGAGCACGGCACTTCTTCCGGCGAGACGACCGCGTCGGCGAGAGTCGCGCAAAACGTCGCGACTTTTGCTAAGCCGAGCCGAACGACACGCCCGTACTCCTCGGAGATCGTCGAAGAGGGTACCGATGACGCCGAGAGCTGCGACGGCACGCCCCCGATGCGGTCTGTGTCCCCGCCTTCGCGCGCCGCTTCGCCGTCGATCGAGCGCGATGACCCGTCGCGTCTCCGGCGCGACTTGGCAGGGGTTCTAAAAGGCTGGTGCTGCTCTTTTTTTTCGTGCTTTTCAACCGCAGCAGACGACGACGCGAGTTCTGTGGACGAAGTCGGCGATTTTCATGTCCACGTGACCGAGGCTTATCACGCTGGGAAGAAACGGAAGCGTGTTACGAAGATTGGAGACTATTGCGACGATCCGGACGCGCATGACGCGTGCAAGAAGCTTCGCAACTGCTCCAAATGCAAGAGTAAAAAGCTGTGCGAAAGCTTCTTCGATGGAAAAAAAAAGAATTTTTTCAAGACTTGCTCAGATTGTCGATCGAAGATGAAGACGGCTTTTGCCGCGCGCGCCGCGGACCTGTCGTTATGCCAAAAGATCGACCCGCACGACGACTGCGACATGGAGCGGATTTGTAACAGGTGTCAGCATTCGCTCCCGTGCGAAAACTTCTTCGATCCGGACAAAGGCAAGTTCTTCGGGGGATGCCGCGATTGTCGTGCGAGCCACGAAGAAAGGAGAAAAAATATCAGAGCCGCTGCGGAGGAAGTGGCACGTTCAAACCCGGCGTGCCGTGGATTCACGCTCTTGGACTGCGACGGCATCGCAGCCGTCGCGGCGAGCGCCTTAACCCGTCTCAAGGCCAAGTTCGCCGCCAGGTCGAAATCGTACTGTTACGCATTTCAATGGTCTCTCGCAAGCGGCTGGAATGCTTCGGCGGAGGATCTCTACGCTGCCGAAAGAAAAGAATCGATTTCGCATTTGAGCAGGATGAACGGCGTGCTGCAGCATCACAACCCGGAGAATGGTGAATACCGGCGAGCCAAGCTTAACGATGTATTTTTCGGAAACTCCAAAACCATTCTTCACCGCGTCGCGATTTCCCCTGTGATCTTTGACATCACTGAGATCGAGCGGACGTTGCATGTCTTGACCGAAGAGGATGCCGTTGGTTTTCGCGGAAACTTAAAAAACGGGGGAAGCCCAACGCGTCAGAAACGCAACATGATTTACGGCGTGAGCATCCTCGAGATCCCTGATCCCGGCGCGCTCAACTTGCGCGTTCGAGAGGATAATCGCGAGAGATACGAAAACGAGGTAAGGCTTTACGACGGTCGCGCGCGCAGTCTTTCTTTCCCTGATGTTCAAGTGGGTCTTGAGCTTCCGCCAACCGACGGCGACGAAGGAACTTGCTTCGTTTTGGGCGGTGCTCAATTCGAGCAGCACCGAGGTCTCCTCGTCGACGAATCCAGGCTGAATGCATTCAACACGATTCAGCAGCAGAGCGAAGGAAACATTGATGAGGACCGACGCAGTCGCGACGCCGCGGCCCGAATTGTCGATTGGGACGGAGCATGGCCGCCGTACGTTCACTTTTCCCGCGTCAGGGCCAATACGATCTTGGATAAAGAACAACAACGGCTGCTCAAGAACCGGACGATTCCGGTTAATAATAGACTGACCTCCTGGATATCGCCGATGAAGCTGTTGGTCGTCGATTTCGAAAAGAAGGATTGGGATCTGACGAAGAAGGTTGAGCACGCCCTGGATAAACACATTCCCATCATCTCGAAGCAGATGTTCATTTCTGAGCTGATGCCGTTGACGGACACTGATGAGATGGAGGAGTGATGAGACTTGGAGTTCGAGGTACGTAGCTGTTGTGAAAGTTCGTGAGTCAAACCTATGCGCGAATAACTTACACGCGACATCGCTCGTTACCGTCGTCGTCGACGCCCGCGCTAAACTCAACAGGTTCGGTCGCGCGTGGGGCAGAGCCAACACACTTCTCGGCGGCTCGCGCCAAGCCACGGCGCCGTTCGCGTCCGGGTT
>ENA-OUOG01000691-OUOG01000691.1-marine-metagenome-genome-assembly--contig:-NODE-691-length-42740-cov-4.671355_pt1 | contig 42740 bp, 34 predicted proteins | sample MGYA00248635_ERZ508505 | MGnify/ENA primary metagenome ERZ508505 (study PRJEB26176, sample SAMN06267871) | marine metagenome | isolation source: Saanich Inlet, British Columbia, Canada | place: Pacific... | reverse complement strand
AAGTAGAAATAAATACGAGTATGATTTTGTAATATTTTCTCATTTTACTCTGAAATATTTTTTGCGTCACTGCCCTTATATTCTATAAATGACACCTCACTGTCCTCTAAATTCTGAAGACTCCTACCTTCATTCACTTCTTTTATTGCACGCTCTACCTCTTCTTTAGTCACGTCTTTATTTGTATACAACCATTTCGCATTTTGTTTTAAGAAATTACTAAACGATAAAAATATAGGTAATACTATTAGGGTTAAAACTGTCGCGAAACCAATTCCATAAGCTATAGAAACCGCCATAGGAATAAGAAATTGTGCCTGCCTACTTTCTTCAAAAATCAATGGTGCTAATCCAGCAATAGTTGTTATTGAAGTTAAAAATATAGCTCTAAAACGTGAACGCCCTGCTTCATATAATGCATCATCGAATGCCATACCTTCTTTTAGATTACTATTAAACTTACCAATAAGCACTAATCCGTCATTTACCATAATACCAATTAATGCTATAATACCCAGTAGTGACAAAATATTGAGTGGAAAATCGTGTATCCAATGCCCCCAAGCCACAGCAGGTAAGCTAAACGGAATTAATAATAGTAATATCAATGGTTGACTGTAACTTCTAAAAGTAAATGCAATAACTATATAAATGAGTATAATAACAATGAGGCCAACAGGTCCTAGTGAATTTGTGAGTTTTAAGCGTTCTCTATTTTGACCTTCATATGATGGCGTTACAGTAGGGTATTTAGATAGTATATCTGGCATGATTTCATCTCTAATCTCTGCCATAATATCGGTAGAACTGGTCTTTTTAGGGTCTTTTATATCTGCTGAAATTTGAATTTCTCGACGACCTTCTAAATGATTGATAGCCACATCGCCTCGCTGGATGGTATAGGTTGCAATTTCCTTAAGCGGAATTCTATTACCTATTGGTGTACTAATACGCATGTCATCTAAATTATTTATGGATGAGCGGTCTTCCTTATTGTATCTCACCCAAACTCTAATCTCATCTTGACCTCTTTGAAATCGCTGTGCTTGTGCTCCAAAAAAGGCAGACCTAACCTGCTGCATTACGGTTCTTAAGTCCAAACCTAGTGCATATGCACTTTCTTTAAGTTCAATACGGATTTCTTTTATCCCAACTGGATCATTATCTTTTACATCTTTAAGTAGAACGTTTCCTTCAAGTTGACTTTTTAATTCTGATTTGACCGCCTTAAGTTCTTTTATATTATTTCCTAAAAGTGATATAGAAACAGGATTACCTCCAAAATTTCTACCACCTCCATAGACTAAACTTTCTGCACCAAAGACTGGACCTACGCGTTCTCTTATTCTATTGGCAACTAAATCTGTTGTGATATCGTTAGACCGCTCTTCACCTGGAAGTAAATTAATGCTTAATTGTGCTGTTGCAGACCCAGGACCTATTGTTTTTATAATATTTTCTACCAAGTACTTTTCAGCATCCGCTCCAAAATATTCGTCATTGATTTCTTTTGTCACTTCAATAGCCTTCTCTTCTATAAAGGAAATAATACTATCAGTAACATTTTCATTTGTACCATTGGGCATATTAAGGTTTATAGCCACCTGATCACTTGCTATCTGAGGAAAAAATGATACTCTAATAATCCCTCCTTGAATACTAGATACAGTTAGTATTGCAAAAACAACAAATAAAGCCACTGTAAAAAATTTGTTCTGTAGGGAAAACTTTAATAGTGGACTGTAAAGGTTATCTCTTAGCCACTGCATTATCTTATCTCCAATAGTATTAATGACTCTTAACTTAGAAAACACATGTTGAAAAAAGCCAGCTATTCCAGTTTTTTCTATGTTACTCTTCGCTCTCAAGGCTTTAGAGTGTGCTAAATGCGCAGGTAAAATGACCAATGCTTCAATAAGTGATACTGTTAGGGTCAATAATACAATAACCGATACTTCTCCGAAAAATTCTCCAATACGACCGTCTAAAAACAAGAAAATACTAAATGCTAAAATTGTTGTTAGTATTGCCGAAATAATCGCTGGTAATACTTCCATGACGCCATCAATAGCTGCTTGTTCTGGTGATTTCCCTTTTTCGTATTGTTGATAGATGTTTTCTGCAATTACAATACCATCGTCTACCAAAATACCTATGACTATTATCATCCCAAACAAAGACAACACATTAATAGTCACATTAAAATAGCCCGCAAACATGAACATGCCTAAAAACGAAATTGGCAAACCAAAAGCTACCCAAAAGGCCAATCGTGTATTTAAGAATAAGGAAAGGAAAATAAGTACCAGTATCATACCGATAACGGCATTTTCTGTCAATAATTCTGTTCGTTGAACTAAGGTTATTGAACGGTCGCTAACTACATTGAGTTGTACATTATCATACTTTTGATTAAACTCTTTAATATACGCCTTTGTTTTATCTGCAGAGGTGATTAAATCTTCTGTATTGGTGCTGGTGATAGTAACGTTAATTGATAAATTACCATCATAATAACTAGAATTTGGGGTTTCAGAAAACTGATCTCTAACAACCGCTACATCCTTTAGCTGTATTTTTCTACCTGACGGGTCTGACTTAACAATTAGGTTTGATAATCCTTCTGCATAATAGAATCTATTATTGGCTCTAATTAAATATTCTTCTGCATCCGTTTTTATGGTTCCTCCAGTAGTGATTAAACTGGCTTGATTAATGGCTTGTGCAACGTCATTGAACGTTAAATCATATGCCAATAAGCTATTTTCGTCAACAGCAATTTCTATCTCCTCCTCAGGATACCCTGAAATTTGAATTTGTGAAATACCATCTATACCTCGCAAATCGTTTTCTACCTGACGCCCTATCTGTTTTAAAGTGGCTAATGGGATTTTATCTCCACTAATAGAAAAGGTAATTGTTGGTCTTAAAGCTTCTTGTTTAGCTACAATTAAAGGTTCCATCCCTACAGGAAATGACGGTACACGATCTACAGCGTTCTTCACCTCTAGAAGCATAAAATCGATGTCTTTTCCTTTTTCTATTTCAACATTTATACTCCCACTGTTCTCTCTTGATGTAGAAGTTACACGCTCTACACCATTAAGACCTTTTAAATTATCTTCTATTTTAAGAACTATACCTTCTTCAACTTCTTGAGGGGAAGCTCCAGGATAAGTTACATTAATACTAATGTTTTTTGAATCGACTAAAGGAAAGAAAGACGATTTTAATTTTAATGCGCCTATTGTTCCAAATATGACAAATGCAAAGACAACTACATTAACGGCAACACTATGCCTAATAAAATATGCTACTAACTTTCTCATCTCTATTTGGTAGAGGTTTTACCCGATTCTGCAACAAAAGGCTTAACTACCATTCCCGCATAAGCTCCAGGAACTGGTCGGGATAAAATGATAGTTCCGTTTGGAATATCTTTTATTACTGCTTTGGTGTCTGAAAAATATACTGGATTGACCTCAATCACATCTAAAACTCCATCTCTAACAATAAACATTTGATTGCTATCAAATACCAAACTCCTATTAACTTCAATTGCGTTTGTTTCCGATTTAGCATTAAGATTTGCTTCTAGATATATACCTTCTTTCAAGGATTCATTTTTGACTTCTATATAAGCTGTTATGGTTTGTGTTGTTGCATCTATACTACCATTAACTCTGGATACTTTTCCAACGAACTGCTCCGTATTTTTAAGATTATTAAGTTTTACTTCTTCACCTACTTTTAGAAGATTTGCAAAGGATTTACTTAGTGCAACTTCCATTTCGTAAACAGTAGGATCTATATACTCTCCCAGTTTTTGGCCATTTCGTATAAGTGATCCCTCAGTCACTAAAGCTTCTGTGAGTATTCCTGAAAAAGGGGCTCTAATATTGAATTTTAATAGGCGTTGCTCTAAATTCTTTACGTTATAATAAGTAGAAACTATTCCTCGACCCGTAATAAAATAATTTTCTTTTTCAGAAGTCATTTCAGGAAGTTTCGGAGTGGTATTATTTAAATCGAAACCATTTAAATAATTTTGCCATCTTGGGTAAACTTCCGGAAAATCCAGTCTTAAATCTGGCATTATTGCCACAATTGCATTGTATAATTGACTTTTTGATGCTTGTACATTTGCATAATGCTCACCTGCATCAATTGCAATTAAAACTTCTCCTCTACTATATTCTTGACCTGGTCTAAATAGTTTTCTACCCGACTTAAAAATTCCTTGTACTTCTGAAAATAACTCTATACGTCGTTTCGCAACTAAGTTGCCGTTAGCAGGAATTACAATTTGAACTGTTCCATTATTTACAGTATCTGTAAATACCGTTTTTACAACTTTTTCTGGAATAGGCCTTTCCTTTTTCTTGCTATTACTTATTTTTTGTCCAATAAAAAAGGCTCCTATAATTAATAAAATACCTAATATAGATAGGATAATGTTACGCATTACAATGGTTGGTTTTAGCTGCAAATTTACCCATAACCAAAGGGGAAGCCGTTAAAATATTCTTAATTATTAAAATTTAAGGCATCTATTGACTCTTGAACTTTCTCCCAATCTTCCATCAACTGATTCAATTTTTTCTTTCTGCCCTGGTAAGTATCAAAAAAATCTGGACTAGAAGCAGTCTTATCGTAATCTGTAGCTAAGGCTAAATCATCTTCTTTAATCGACTTTTCCAATGTGTTAATCTTTGACTCTAAATTACTGAGTTTGTTATTTAAAGATTTTACTTTTTTCTGGTCTTCGTAACTCTGTTTGTTAGTTAAAGATTTCTCCTCCTTAACTACTAAGGTGCGCTTTTCAGCTTCTCTTAAATTTTCAAGATTTCGCTGTTCTAAGTAAAAATCTATATCTCCCAGATACTGTTTTACTTTTTGATCTTTAAACTCGTATATTGTTTCGGTGAGTCCTTGTAAAAAATCTCTATCGTGAGACACTAATATTAGTGTTCCATCAAATTTCCTTAGCGCCTCTTTTAAAACATTTTTAGACTTAATATCTAGGTGATTTGTAGGCTCATCCATAATGAGGACGTTTAAAGGCTGTAACAAAAGTTTTGCTAATGCTAATCGATTTCTTTCGCCTCCAGAAAGTACTCTTACGTATTTATCTGCTTCTTCTCCTCTAAACAAAAATGCGCCTAAAATATCTCTTACCTTACTTCTGTTTGTTTCGTTTGCAGCATCAATCATGGTATCTAAAACAGTTTTATTACCATCTAGATATTCGGCTTGGTTTTGAGCAAAATATCCTATTTGAACATTATGACCCAGGGTTAGTTTGCCTTTATACTCTATTTCACCTACTATAATTTTAGCTAGTGTAGATTTCCCTTGACCATTTTGCCCTACAAATGCTGTTTTAATATCTCTAGGAATCGTCATACTTACATTATGCAACACTTGTAAATCTCCATAATGTTTTGACACATTATCAACCTCTACAACGACTTTTCCTGGCGTAACGGATACAGGAAAGTTAAGAGACATGACAGCATTATCCTCTTCATCAACTTCTATCCTATCCATACGCTCTAGTTTTTTAATTAGAGACTGTGCCATAGTTGCTTTAGACGCTTTGGCTCGGAATTTTTCTATCAACTTTTCCGTCTGTTGAATTTGTTTTTCCTGATTTTTCTGAGTTGCTAATTGCTGTGTTTTAATTTCTTGACGAAGTGCTAAGAACTTTGTGTAAGGCTTGTTATAATCATAGATGCGCCCTAATGAAATTTCTATCGTTCTATTGGTGACATTATCTAAAAACATTTTATCGTGAGATACTATAACTACTGCTCCAGTATAGTTCTTTAAAAAACCCTCCAGCCAAATAATAGATTCTATATCCAAATGGTTTGTAGGCTCATCTAGTAGCAATAAATCATTGTTTTGCAGTAAGAGTTTAGCCAACTCAATTCGCATACGCCAACCTCCAGAAAACGTATCTGTAAGCTTATTAAAGTCTTCACGCTTAAAGCCTAGCCCTTGGAGTATCTTTTCTGTTTCACCTTGATAATTATATCCCCCTAAAATTTCATATTGGTGCTGAATTTCATTTAAATCTATCATTAACTGATTATAAGCGTCACTTTCGTAGTCAGTTCTCTCTGCTAATTGGGTGTTTATGTATTCAAGCTGTTTTTCGCAGGTTTTTATTTCCTTGAAAGCTTCGTAAGATTCCTCAAGAACAGTCTTCCCAAAATCAAAATCTATATCCTGCTTTAAAAAACCTATTTTTAAATCTTTATCTGCCGCTATTTGACCTGAGTCTGCTTCTTGCTCTTTCGATAAAATTCTCAGCATGGTAGACTTTCCTGCCCCATTTTTACCTATCAGCCCTATACGGTCGCCGTTTCCTAATTTGAAGGTAATGTCTTCAAAAAGGTATTCGCCTTGAAAAGCTATAGATAGGTTATGTATATTTAGCATAAATTTATGTCTTATTAGAATAACAAAGGTTACAATTGTTTTACTACTGTCCTTGTAAAAAATTATCTTTGTATAGTCTTAAAAAACGCAAAAGTAACGGTTTTTAGCTATGATAAAAAAAGGAATGAAACTTTATAGTATATTGTTTGGTGTTTGCCCAAAGTGCCATCTAGAATCCATGTATGTGGAAAGGAATCCTTACAAATTGGCTGATGTATTGCATATTAAAGAGCATTGCTCGCATTGTAAAACACGTTACCGTATGGAACCTTCTTTTTTTTATGGCTCTATGTATGTGAGTTATGGTGTTGGTATTGCCTTTGCCATTGCTGCCTTTGTGATAAGTTATATCATCTTTGAGTCTAGTTTAATGACTGCTTTTATTGCGATAGTTGCTACGCTTGTTGTTTTTATGCCAGTAATTATGCGTGTATCGCGTAATATTTGGATTAATCTGTTTATGAGTTATGACAAAGAACTTGTAAAAAAAATGTCTGCAAATAATTTAAGTTGATTTGTCAAATCTTTTGATATCAATCTCTTTACCTAATTCTATATCATTTTCAATATAATGAAACAGTTTGTTGGCCACATAAGGACCTACCATAACCCCTCTTGAGCCCAAACCATTTAGAACATATAAATGATTGTATTGAGGATGCCTACCAACTATAGGTCTTCTATCCCCTACCGTAGGTCGCACTCCTGCGCTATGCTTTATAATTTCAAAATCACAGGTAATAAAGGTTTTTAATTTTTTTATAAGTTCTTGTTTTGCTTTTTCTGTCGGAATATTTGTCTTATCATTCCATTCATAAGTTGCACCAACTTTATATAAATCGTTTCCTATGGAAATAATAAAGACTGAAGACTTTACTGCTGTGTCTAGCTTTAAGTCTGGAGCTTTAATTATTAGCACTTCACCTTTAGTTCCATTTAATGGAATATATTTAAAATAAGGGTTCTGTTTTACGCCAAAACCTTCTGCAAATATTATATGCTTAGCCTTAATAGCATTATAGTGTAATTCATCATGAAAAATATGAAGCGCTTCATAATCGAACCGTTCTTCTACAAGACATTCATTCAATCTTAAAGTTGCCTTGTATGCTGAGATAAGATGTGCAGTATCTACGCGACCTGCACCCAATACTTCTCCTAAATCAAATGGTGCATCTATAAAAGGATTAGTATTTTTTTTTATAATCGTAGACAAAAATGGTTCTAAAGCAGGTTTATCTGAAGCTGTAAACCACATATTCTGCTCCTCTACAGAATTGAATCGTCTGTAGATAGCATGTTGGTAATCTATCTTTATGTCTAAATCAGCTTCTATATCAGCAAATGAAGGTAAAGCAATATCCAATTGAGCTTGTGCTTGCCATACACCAGTAAAACGTTTTAATATTACCGGATTATAAAGTCCAGCCGCGACAATCGAAGAGGTCTGAGACATATCATCAAAAACTATAAATGTTTTTTGACTTGCTTTTAAAACTTCACAAAACGAAATACTTGCGAGCCCACAACCAACAACGATATAATCTACATTCCTCATCGCTGCAAAGCTATTAAAAAGATTTGTGAAGGTAAGTTTCTATAAACAAAAAACGTCTGCTATCATAAGCAGACGTTTTTTATATCTAATACGTGTAATTAATAATTCCACATGTCTTGTTCAAAATTTCTAATCTTCTCTTTTATGCGATCAGATTCAATGAGTTGCATTAACGCATTTTGCTTGACATAATCTTTAACTTCTCGATCACCATATACATTTTCTTCTTTGTACATGTATCCATTGAAACGTCTTGAATTTAAGATATGGTCAAATGATATTGGCATGGCGCTATTTTTATCATTAAAAGCTTTGGCTTCATGAAGAATCCCTCTAACTTCTGGATAAAATACCCAAAATAAAGGAACAGGCTCATTATTTGTCTCATCATCAGAATCAATAAAATTGATATCTGGTGCTGCTGGGCCAATTCCAATAAGACGGTATTTCATTTCACCTTGACGTTTGTCGAAATACCAAAGTCCTTTTATCAAATATGCCTTAATATCATAAGCCTCAATATCTCTTTTAGTGATATATTCTGGATCTACGTAACCATCTGCATTAAATTGATCGTATCCTATATCCAAGGTATCTATTTTCTGCATAGAAGATGATAATTCCTCAAACGTTCGTTCTTGCGAAAAATAAGAGTCTGAATATACTTTTGGAATGTCACCAGATTTCACAGCTTTCCATAATACATGAAATAATGAACGACGATCTGGACCAATATTATTGGTGTCTACCGGGTAGTACAAAGGAAAGTTAACGCGTTCATCTAAAACCACTTTTTCCCAAGTCATTTTAGAATATAAACGGTCTCTATCATCTACATAACCATACTCTAAAGGCTCATCGTTGTCTAAAAGCAACTGCTCTTCAGTTTTTACACCTATTTCTTCTGGAATTTTAGCATTCAGAATATTCGCTTGAGCGAACATACCACTGATGGTAAAAATTCCTAGAGTTGTTAATATTAATTGCTTTATTTTCATTTTAAATCTTTTTTATATTAAGCTATTTAAAAGTTAACCAAGCTTTAATTGGCTAACTCTATAACTACTGGAGTTACAGTTTTGATTCTAATAGAACTGCCTTGAGCTTTAGCTTTGATATTTATAAATTGAACTAAATCACCACGTCTAGCAGATCTTAGTGCACTTTTAGCTGCAGCATTCAATCTATTTCCAGTACAATTTACAGAAGGTTTACCAGGAACTTTCATTGTAAACGATGTAATATCTAGAGGTAACTTAAAGTCAAAATCGTCTCCAAAATCGGCTGATAATTTACCTATCTCAACGTTATTTCTAGGCAATTTTGCATTACCTTCTTGTCCGTTGAATGAACCTAATGGCTTTGGTAAATCTTTAATTCTAAATGTTTTTCTATCTGAAACTTTAGAACCATCATCAAGTGTTCCCGTTACATTGATAGTAACTTCACGACCCGCTTGTGGTCTCATCTCATACTTACCATTAGATAACTTATTAAGACCAGCAGCATTTGCAACTACTTTATTATCTGGAATACCTGCAAACGAAATCGTCATTGGATTAATTACACCACGATAAACAACATTCATTTTGTCTGCTGAAATTGTTGCAGAATTAGGTTTTGGAACAACAACATAGTTACCTGAATATTCAATTTCAAGTTCTTCACCTTTTTCCATGAATGTAAATGTCCCTTTCACTTCATTTTCTCCAACATTACCAGTAGTGAAATCTAAACGTGCATTTCCTAAAGAATCGATTGCTCCTTCTTTTGATAAAGCAACATCATTACCATTTACATTAAGTTTTACAGGTGTAACATTAGCGTATTTACCTAATACCACTTTACCTTTAAACTTCTCTCCTGCAAAAAATGCATTCTTATCTGGAATAACTATAGCTTGGTAATTTTTTAGTGTTACGGCTTCTTCCAAAGAATTACCTAAAAACACATTATATAAATTAGCTTCTGTGGTTTTTACATCATTTTGTATAGATGTCAACTTTGCATAAGATGCAATTGCTGGAAAACCTTTAAAGTTATAATCTAAATATTCTAAAGAAGTACCTTCTTCTGGTTTTACTTTACTAAAATCAAAACGTTTATCAAAGTTTTCTAAAGCAACTTCATAAGTCACATCCTCGCCTAATACTGCTTTGATATCTGCCTTGTATTTTTCAAAAGTTTCCATTACTTTTTGACCAGCTTTGGTTAAACGGTCTCCTGTAAACCACTGCTCATCTAAGTAATCGCCTTTGTCCATTTTTTCGGCTGGTAACTGGCCATTTTCTAGCTCAAAGTTTCCACCTTTAATAATGTCCTGTTTTAGTCCACCTATGTACGCATTAAACTTATCTGAAATCGCTTTGATTTGTTGTGCTTTAGCTGCTGGCAATTTAAATTCAGGTTTTTCATCAGCTTTAAGTGCCAATCCTTTAAGTAAATTGTCATTTGCTCTAGCGGTAAATGCGTTTGTAGATTCAAATTTAGCATCCATCGAACTAAATGCCGATAGTACTTCTTTGTCCATGGTCATTGCTATCATCGCAATAAAAACCAGGTACATTAAGTTAATCATTTTCTGCCTTGCAGATAATTTTCCTCCTGCCATTTTGTTTGGTTTTAAAAGTTAATAGTTAATTAATTAAAAAACCAATTAGTTTTTGTTCATCGCAGAAAGCATACCTCCATAAACACCATTTAATGATGATAAGTTAGATGCTAATGATTGCATTTGTTCTTTTAATTTAGCAGCATTCTCGACAGCTTCTTCATTAATAGCTGCTTGACGATTAGCACTTTCCATTTGAACTTTATATAAGCTATTTAAAGATTCCATTTGTGCTGCTGCTAGAGACATTTCTTCACTGTATTTTTTCTGTGCTTGAATTGAATCTACGGTTGGGTTAAGACTCTTAGCTGCGCCTTCAAAATTCTTTATACTATCTCCTAAACTTGCCATAAGTTCGCCATCGATTTTAGCATCTTTCAATAAATTATCTAATTTTTTAGATAACATACCTTCTGCATCTTTAGACTCTTCTTTAGATTTTTTACCTTTAGTCATACCGCCCTCTAATTCTGGATAAACTAATGACCAATCTAATTCTTCTTGTTGTCTTTCAAATGCTGAATATGCAAATACTAACGCTTCAACAACCATACCTAAAGTTAGGATTTCTGAACCATAAGGCCAGTGTTGAATTTTAAATAACGCACCAACAATTACAATTGCTGCTCCTAATCCGTAGATCATGTTAGTTAACGTAAGTTTTCCTTTTTGTGCCATAATTTTAGTTTTAAGTTTGATTGAGACTATAAAAACCCAATCGGTAGGTTAATTTATTATTTGTAGTTTTTTATTTATTTTTTGCATTCTTGGTCACTTCTGTTCCCATATAATCTTGTACAGTTCTGAAACCAATATAACTTCTTGCAGAATCTGCGTACTCATAATCTCTTGAGCTTACTTGTAAATAATAAGCAACATCTTTCCAAGACCCTCCACGTACTACTTTACGTTGGTTGTTTTCGTCATTAACGCTTGGATTGATACTGGACATAAACTCATAAGACGATGTAGAATATGAACCATTTACCCATTCTGAAACGTTACCTGCCATATTATATAAGTTAAAATCATTTGGCTCATATGCGTCTGCTTCTACAGTATATAATGCCTGGTCAGCCGCATAATCTCCACGAAGTGGCTTAAAATTAGCCATAAAGCATCCTCTATCGTTTAATGTATAATTGTTACCCCAAGGAAATGTAGCCCCTTGTAATCCACCACGAGCAGCATATTCCCACTCAGCTTCATTAGGTAATCTATATATGTTTACAGGTTGTCTTTTTCTCGCTTTTTGATATTTGTTGTGGTATAAGGTTCTCCACTGACAAAATGCTTTTGCTTGTTCCCATGAAACACCAACGACAGGGTAATCACCATAGGCATCGTGCCAAAAATAATCGTTGTGCATTGGCTCGTTGTATGAATAAGCGAAATCACGAATCCATACTGTTGTATCTGGATACACCATTACCTCCTTTTGTTCCATAACATCCGAACGCTTGAGACTAGGGTCTTTAGCTGCTGCTTTTAAATCCATAGTTTGATATGTATAGACAAATTGAGAAACATCCCAAGTACGTTGCCCATTGTAAGATTCTTCTAATGGCAAATACATATTATCTATTACTTCAGAGTATAATTCATCAGGGAATTCATCGGTATCAAAGTATAAATCAATTTCAGTATTTAACTGACGCTGCTCATTACCATATGTATTTAACATATATTTCTGATAAGGATTAAGATTTACCGTATCGGCATCTATGTAAGCAAACTCACCTATATCTCCATTCCCTTGAGTTTTACCCTCTAAATCTGCCATTTCGGCTAGATTCTGTCTTATGATATTATTCCTTACATCTTCAACAAATTGTCTATACTCACTATTGGTGATTTCAGTCTCATCCATATAAAAAGCACGTACGGTTGCTGTCTTAGTTGGTGCATCTTGTATACCGGCTAAATCATCATCAGATTTACCCATGATAAAAGCACCACCAGGAATTAGAGTCATTCCGTAAGGTTTTTCGGGGTTCCATCGTTTACCTTTTACGCCGACAACTTGTCCGCGGTCGCCAGAGTTACAGCTCACCATAAAAGCCAACACTGTGATTAGTAAAACAAGTTTATTAATTTTCATAAAAACTATAGGTTAAATTAGTATCCATAAATTTTGAAATGGTAAACATATTTCAATTAATCGGAAAAAACAACTTTTTTTGATTTTTTTTTGCATTTCGTCCTTAAAAAAATGCATTTCGTCGATGAAAAATAGCCATTATATCGAAGAAATGTACATTTTAGAAGTTATTCTTCCTGTTAGCCTTATACCATCTTTCCGGGAGTTTACCTTCTGTTGCTGACACATAGTCTTCATGTGCGCAAGGTAATAACGTATGCTTTTTTAATTTATTATTAAGATTTGCTAAAAAAGGAATTTCTATCCACCATCGTCCTGTTTTAACACTTTTGAAGAAAATAAGTTCCTCATTATCAATGAGAACATTATATTTTAAATAATTATTAGAATTTTCAAAATCATCGTCTTTAACCCTGCAATTAACTCCTTCAATAAAATACCATATCATTTGCGCTACTAACATAGCCGTAATGGTGTCTTTTGGTTCGTAATGGTATTCATAAATTCCAAAAGAAGTCACTTTATTACTAATACCCGCATAGCGTGTAATTGCACAAATCTCTTTTCCATCCAATCCATTTGGCGTAAATTTTAAACGCTCCCCTACCTCAGCAGCTCTTACCGATTTTAAATCCACAGTAACCAGATGAGCATCTCGTAATACGGGCTCAACACCACTAATATTATTTGAGACTTCGCCCAAACGGTATGCCTCAAAATAAAGACGCTCCATTAGATCTATTTCTTCTTGAGAATTGAAATAGGTTTGATAACCTATGGTTGAGTAGTTAAACAAATTATATGGCTCTTCTAATATAATTTTACCAAAATAACTATTGTTTTTTATGGGCTGTGACGCATCACCCAAATCAAAATTTGTATCTACATTTACAATATTAACCATAGGCTGCAAATTATCGTAAGCACGATAATTTGCATAGGTCAAATCTTGACTACCACCCATTATTATGGGAATAACTTTTTTTTCAACTAAAACCTCAATAACAGTCCTTAATGCATAGTAACTATCCTCTACGGACTCCCCTGGTTCTATATCTCCTAAATCGACTATTATAGTTCCCCAGTTTCCTGGAAACAAACTGTAAAGTGTCTTTCTAATATCATCAAAATTCAGATTAGACCCTATATAGTTAACATCATTTCGATTTTCTTTGACACCAATTATCGCAAGCTTTACATCATCAATATCTGGAATACCATATTGCTGAGAATGTATTTTAACTTTCCTTCCTATGGTTTGCTGAGATAATAATTCGCAATGTGCTAAAACTGAATCTGAAACTGGAGATAGAAAATTAAAATTCATTTAAATATTTACTTTTTTGCTGTAGATTTCTTTTTGGTTGTCTTTTTCTTAGCCGCCTTTTTCTTTGGTGCATTTTTCTCTAAAATGGCCTGCGCTTCTTCAAGCGTCATCTTAGAGACATCTTTAGTTTTTGGTAGTTCTACTTTTTGCTTTCCTTTTATAATGTTATGCCTTCCCCAACGGGCCTTTTCAACTCTTACACCTTCTTCTTCCCAAACATGAATTAATTTATCTTTTTCTTTCTGAATTTTATCCTCAATCAAAGTAACGATATCTTCATCGGACAAATTATCCCAATCGTATTTTTTATTCACATTAATAAACATATTGTTCCATTTAATAAATGGTCCAAAACGTCCTTTACCTTTTTGCACATCCATACCTTGATAGTTATAGATAGGTGCATCTGCTTTTTCTTTCTCTTTAATATACACCAATGCCTCGTCGTAATCAACGCTTAAAGGGTCTACACCTTTGGGTAGTGAAACAAAATTTGTACCGAAACGAACATAAGGTCCATAACGACCATTATTAACTTCAACTTCTTCTTCTTTGTAATGCCCTAAAGATTTTGGAAGCTTAAATAAATCCATTGCTTCTTCAAAAGTAATTGAACCTAGTTGCTGGTCTGGTGATAGACTCGCAAATTTTGGCTTATCTTCTTCATCTACAGTTCCAATTTGCACCATTGGTCCAAATTTGCCTAATCTCACACTTACCTGACGTCCTGATTCTGTATCAACACCCAATATGCGTTCTCCGGATTCTCTTTCGGCATTTTCCTTTACATCTTCTACTTGAGGATGAAACCCTTTATAGAAATCTTTCATCATAGCTCTCCAATCTTCTTTGCCTTCGGCAATATCATCAAAGCTTTCTTCTACTTTTGCCGTAAAATTATAATCAAGAATACTCTCAAAGTGATTGACTAAAAAGTCAGTAACAATGATGCCTATATCGGTTGGCACGAGCTTCCCTTTATTAGAGCCTGTTATTTCTGATAGTACATTTTCTTTAATAGTTTCACTTTCAAAAACCAATTGCTTATAGCTACGGGTATCACCTTCGTGAGTTCCCTTTTCTATGTAATTTCTATTCTGAATTGTAGAAATTGTAGGAGCGTAAGTCGATGGCCTACCAATACCCAATTCTTCTAACTTCTTAACTAAAGCGGCTTCTGTAAAACGAGATGGTGGTCTGGTAAAACGTTCTGTTGCAGTTATGTAATTATTATCGAGCTTCTCACCAATTTTTAGGTTTGGTAATATTCCTTCCTGTTCTGTATCTTCATCATCTGTTCCTTCGAGGTATACTTTTAAAAACCCTTCAAAAGTGATGATTTCTCCATTAGCTACAAACTGTTCTGGAACGTCAGTTAATGCATTAACTTGAATCTTAAGATTTGTACGCTCTAATTTAGCTTCACTCATTTGAGAAGCAATGGCACGTTTCCAAATTAGATCGTATAAACGTGCTTGGTCTCGCTCTGCATTTACTGTATGGCTTGCAAAGTTTGTAGGCCTTATAGCTTCGTGAGCTTCTTGAGCTCCTTTTGATTTTCCTTTATAATTTCTAGGCTTACTATATTCCACACCGTAAGCTGTAACAATTTCATTCTCAGCGCCTTTTTTAGCTTCATCTGATAGGTTGACACTATCTGTTCTCATGTAAGTAATAAGACCCGACTCATACAAACGCTGCGCATTACTCATTGTCCTACTCACTGAAAAACCTAGCTTACGTGAGGCTTCTTGCTGTAAAGTTGATGTTGTAAAAGGTGGTGCTGGCGATTTTTTTGCAGGTTTTTTTTGTAAATCTGCTACTTGATAATTTGCACCAATATTGTTTTTTAAAAATGTTAATGCTTCTTCTTTAGAATTAAAATTCTTAGGAAGTTTTGCCTTTAATGAAGTGCCATCCATTGTTTTAAACTCTGCATCCACTCTGTAGGTTGCTAAAGAATTAAATCCTTGAATTTCACGCTCACGCTCTACTATTAAACGTACAGAAACAGACTGCACTCGACCCGCAGAAAGTCCGCCTTTAACTTTTCTCCATAAAACTGGTGACAACTCGTAACCTACAATTCTATCTAAAACTCGACGCGCTTGTTGTGCATCTACTAAATTATAATCAATATCTCTAGGGTTCTCTATGGCCTTTTGAATAGCACTTTTTGTAATCTCATGAAAAACAATTCGTTTTGTTTTTTGAACATCCAATCCAAGTGCCTCTGCTAGATGCCATGCAATAGCCTCTCCTTCACGGTCCTCATCACTAGCCAACCAAACCATCTCTGCTTTTTTCGCTAAATCTTTAAGCTTTTTAACAACATCTTTCTTATCCTTAGATACTTGATATTTAGGCTTAAAATCTCCTTCAACATCTACACCCAATTCTTTAGAAGGTAAATCTGCTATATGTCCAAAACTAGATTCAACTTTATAATCTTTTCCAAGAAATTTCTCTATGGTTTTTGCCTTCGCAGGTGACTCAACTATGACTAAATTCTTTGGCATACACTGTTTGTTTTTGAGTTAGCAAAGGTATATGAAAAAAAAGTTACAATCCTAATCTAGGTTCAAACCAATCTCTTTTTAAAACCTCTTAGCATCAAGAATTACATTGAAAATCATGAAAAAAACGAAATTAAAATGACACTGCCAGTTTGTCATAAACTGACTTAAATTATTATCTTTGCATGCTTCTTGAACTAAAGAAGGTATTGTAACAAAACTGATTTTTGCTCGTGCAGAATTTACATATGGAGAAAATAATAGACGAAAATAAACAAGGTGAAAATCTTATACTAGTGCGTAAAGAAGGTAATACCAGAAAACTTTTTATAGAAAGTTATGGATGCCAAATGAATTTTAGTGATAGTGAAATTGTTGCCTCAATTTTAACCAAAGAAGGTTTTAATACAACTAATAATTTGGAAGATGCTGATTTAGTTCTGGTTAACACCTGCTCGATTAGAGATAAAGCAGAACAAACCGTACGTAAACGTCTAGAAAAATACAATGCCGTAAAGAAAAGTAAAAACCCAAAAATGAAAATTGGTGTTTTAGGTTGTATGGCTGAACGTTTGAAAAGTAAATTTCTTGAAGAAGAAAAAATGGTAGATCTTGTTGTTGGACCAGATGCCTATAACGATTTACCTAATCTTGTTAGTGAAGTTGACGAAGGTCGTAATGCAGTCAATGTTATTTTATCTAAAGATGAAACCTACGGAGATGTTGCTCCTGTAAGACTAAATAGTAATGGTGTTACTGCGTTTGTATCTATTACAAGAGGCTGTGACAATATGTGCACCTTCTGCGTTGTCCCTTTTACTAGAGGCCGTGAGCGTAGTCGCGAACCGCAATCCATTATAGAAGAGATAAATGATTTGGCTAACAAAGGTTTTAAAGAAGTGACTTTATTAGGTCAAAATGTAGATAGTTACTTATGGTATGGCGGCGGACTAAAAAAAGATTTTGATAAGGCTACAGACTTTCAAAAAGCAACCGCTGTGAACTTTGCCAATTTATTAGACTTATGTGCAAAAGCACAACCCAAAATGCGTTTTCGTTTTTCTACATCTAATCCTCAAGACATGACTTTAGATGTTATAGAAACCATGGCAAAACACAGAAACATATGCAATTACATTCACCTTCCTGTACAAAGTGGAAGCAATCGCATCCTAAAAGAAATGAATCGTTTGCACACGCGTGAAGAGTATTTTGAATTGATTGATAATATTCGTCGTATTATACCTGATGTAGCTATTAGTCAAGACATGATTGCTGGTTTTCCAACAGAAACAGAAGAAGACCATAAAGATACATTAAGCCTAATGGACTATGTAAAATACGATTTTGGATTCATGTTTGCTTATTCTGAACGTCCTGGAACTCTAGCTGGCCGTAAGATGGAGGATGATGTTCCAGCAGATATAAAGCAGCGTCGTTTAAACGAAATACAAGCCTTACAAAGAGCCCATAGTCATTACAGAACACAGCAAAATTTGGGTAAAATTCAAGAAATTCTTATTGAGAAGTCTTCTAAAAAATCTGACGCACATTGGATGGGACGTAACTCTCAAAACACAGTAGCAGTATTTCCTAAAGAACATTATAAAGTAGGAGACTTTGTCAATGTAAAAATTACCGATTGCACCTCAGCAACTTTAATTGGTGAAGCTATTGGATACTCAGATAATAACTAAAGAGCTATAATTGAGATTAAAGAGAAAATATATCACAACGATTACTCATCTAACCTCTAAGAATTATTAGTATGGAATCAGTACAAGCTATAAAACAACGTTTCGGTATTATAGGAAATGATGCTAAACTTAATCGCTCCATAGAAAAAGCGATACAAGTAGCACCAACAGATATTTCTATTTTAGTAACGGGTGAAAGTGGTGTTGGAAAAGAAAGTATTCCAAAAATAATACATCAACTCTCTCATAGAAAACATGGTAAATATATTGCCGTTAACTGTGGCGCCATCCCAGAAGGCACAATAGATAGTGAGCTTTTTGGTCACGAAAAAGGAGCATTTACTGGAGCCACCCAAACACGTTCTGGTTATTTTGAAGTAGCCGATGGAGGTACCATATTTTTAGATGAAGTAGGAGAATTACCTCTGACCACGCAAGTAAGATTGCTCCGCGTCTTGGAAAACGGAGAATTTATAAAAGTTGGTTCAAGCAAAGTTCAAAAAACAGATGTTCGCATAGTTGCAGCAACAAACGTCAATATGTTTGAAGCGATTAAGAAAGAAAAATTTCGTGAAGACTTATACTACCGCTTAAGCACTATTGAAATTAATTTACCTGCACTGAGAGAACGCAAAGAAGATATTCATTTACTTTTCAGAAAGTTTGCTAGTGACTTTGCGCTTAAGTATAAAATGCCGACCGTAAAACTTACTGATGATGCTGTACAACTACTAATTAGCTATCGTTGGAACGGAAATATTCGACAACTAAGAAATGTTGCAGAACAAGTTTCTGTATTAGAGCAGAATCGCAGTATTACAGGAGCTACTTTAAAAAACTATCTTCCCACAGGTGCAGGTCAAAATCTGCCAGCAGTAGTTAGCAATAGTAAATCCGAAAGTGACTTTAGCACAGAGCGTGAAATACTTTACAAAGTTTTATTTGACATGAAGAGTGACTTAAATGACCTCAAGAAACTCACAATGGAACTCATGAAATCAGGCAATGTTTCAGAAGTTGAAAAAGACAATAAAAATCTTATTCAAAAAATATATGGCGATAATGAGTCCGAAGATTTTGAAGATTTAACAGAAGACTTACCTGTTATAGCAATTTCTGAACATAAAGAGGATGTCTCAGAACCTATTATTGAAACTGAAGATAAATACCACTTTGCCGAGGAGATTGAAGAAGAAGAGACATTATCACTTCATGACAAAGAATTAGAATTAATTAAAAAATCACTTGAACGTCACAACGGAAAACGTAAATTAGCAGCAGCTGAATTAGGAATTAGTGAACGAACACTATACAGAAAGATAAAACAATATGATTTATAAGTTGTCCGTTTTATCCAAAACAAAATCTATGAAATTATTACGATATATCTGTGTCATTATAATCTTCACAAGCATTACAGCTTGCGGAGTTTATTCTTTTACTGGTGGAGATACGGGTGACGCAAAAACATTTCAGGTAAATTTCTTTCAGAACAACGCACCATTAATAGAGCCTCAATTAGATTTTGAATTCACTAATGCACTTCAGGATTTAATGCAGAATCAAACAAATCTTAGTTTGGTAAACTCTGGTGGCGATTTAGTTTTTGAAGGAGAAATCGTAGAATACCGTATTAGCCCCACTACAGCAACAGCAAACAATGGAGCCGCTCAAAACAGACTTACAATTAGTGTTAATGTTAAATACTATAATAATTTGGTTGAAGAGAAAAATTTTGAAGAACGATTTTCTTTCTTTTTTGATTATGAAGGAAGCGAACTACTTACAGGTGGTCAGCGTGACACTGCTTGGGAAGCCATTTTTGAAAGAATTACGCAAGATATATTTCAAAGAGCCTTAGCCGACTGGTAATATGCAATTAAGAGAACTCACACCTATACTGCAACATCCAGAAAATCTGCGAACAGATCAGATAGAAAAACTCAATGATTTAATTAAAACCTATCCCTATTTTCAAGCTGTAAGAGCGCTTCATTTAAAAGCCTTAAAAAACAAGGATAGCTACAAATACAATAACGCCTTAAAATTAACTGCAGCGCACACAATAGATAGAAGTGTTCTTTTTGATTTTATTACCTCTGAAGTATTTAATCAAAATGAAATATCTGCACAAATAAAACAAAACTCAGAATACATAAAAAGTATAGAAATTAATGAAGTTGATGATATTTCTATTGACCGAAGCATTACCATTGACGATGCACTTAAAGAACAAGTCGAAGCTACAAAAGGTGTTTTAGACCCATACCTTTTTAAACAAAAGGAAGACAATATTGCTACTCAAGAAGACTTGACGATTAAAAACATAGAAGAAAAACTTCAGTTAGGAAAACCATTAGAATTTAGCGCTACAGAAACACATTCATTTTCAGAATGGTTAAAAATTACAAGTTTTAAGCCTATTGACAGATCTAAAATATCGAAACCCGAAGCACCTTTAACTAATAAACTCAACGCTATCGATAAGTTTATAAATGAAAACCCTAAAATTAAACCGTCAACAAATACACCTAAACCTAAGCTTGTTAATAACGAAGAAAATACAGACGACCATTTAATGACGGAGACATTAGCTCGGATTTATATGGAACAAAAAAACTATGACAAAGCAATTCAATCATACAGAATTTTAAGTTTGAAATATCCAGAAAAAAGTACTTTCTTTGCAGACCAAATAAAAGCGGTAAAAGAATTAACAGAACATAATAATACAGACAATGACTAAGTTTACAATATTTTTAATATTAATCGTACTAGTAGCATTTTTATTAGTAGTAGTTATAATGGTTCAAAACCCTAAAGGCGGCGGATTATCATCTTCTTTCGGAGGAGGAGGTACACAACAATTAGGCGGTGTAAAAAAGACTGGTGACTTTTTAGATAAAAGTACATGGTTTTTAGCAACACTTTTAATTGCCTTAATATTATTATCAAATATTACTATTGAAGGTGCAGGTGGTGTAAGTGATTCTAAAGCACTGGACGCAGAAGAAACAACACAATTACCAGCAACGCCTCCAGCTACAGACAATTCTACAGATAGCGGAAACTAATATTTTCGTTATAAACAAAAACAAAAGCCAACTCATAACAGTTGGCTTTTTTGTTTGTTGCATTCACTTTCTGAAACTTTGTCAGTCCTATTGAATTGGCATAATTTTCGAATAACGCTAAAGCGATAAATCAAATTTTATTAACTAAAAATATTAAACAAAATGAGTTTAAACATTAAACCTTTAGCAGATAGAGTTCTAGTAGAACCTATGGCAGCTGAAACTAAAACAGCTTCTGGCATCATCATTCCTGATAACGCCAAAGAGAAACCACAAAAAGGAACTGTTGTTGCTGTTGGAAATGGTAAAAAGGACGAGCCTTTAACAGTAAAAATTGGTGATGTTGTACTCTATGGAAAGTACGGAGGCACAGAACTTAAATTAGAAGGAAAAGATTACCTAATGATGCGTGAAAGTGACATTTTAGCAATTGTATAAATGGCTCTTAACTATTGGCTTTTGGCCTTTAGTCAATTCAAATTAAAAATAAAAATTAATTTTTAGCTAGTAACAAAAAACTTACAGCTAAAAGCAAAAGAATTAAAAACATGGCAAAAGATATAAAATTCGATATTGAAGCACGCGATGGATTAAAGCGTGGCGTAGATGCATTAGCAAATGCAGTAAAAGTAACATTAGGACCAAAAGGACGCAATGTCATCATTGGGAAATCGTTTGGCGCACCACAAGTAACTAAAGACGGTGTTTCTGTAGCTAAGGAAATAGAGCTAGAGGATGAACTTGAAAACATGGGTGCACAGATGGTAAAAGAAGTAGCTTCTAAAACCAATGACTTGGCTGGTGACGGCACAACAACTGCTACCGTTTTAGCCCAAGCAATTGTAAAAGAAGGCCTTAAAAACGTTGCTGCTGGTGCAAACCCAATGGATTTAAAACGTGGTATTGATAAAGCAGTGGGAGCTATTGTTAATGACCTTGACAAACAATCTCAAAAAGTAGGCAGTTCTTCAGATAAAATAAAGCAAGTCGCTGCCATATCTGCAAACAATGATGATACTATTGGAGATTTAATTGCTACAGCCTTTGGTAAAGTTGGTAAAGAAGGTGTTATTACTGTAGAGGAAGCTAAAGGAATGGATACTTATGTAGATGTTGTAGAAGGTATGCAATTTGATCGCGGTTACTTATCGCCTTATTTCGTAACGGATGCAGATAAGATGGTGGCAGATTTAGAAAACCCATACATTTTATTATTTGACAAAAAGATTTCGAACCTACAAGAAATTCTTCCTATACTGGAACCAGTTGCACAGTCTGGTCGCCCATTATTAATAATTGCTGAAGATGTTGAAGGGCAAGCTCTAGCAACATTGGTAGTTAACAAATTACGAGGAGGCCTTAAAATAGCAGCAGTAAAAGCTCCTGGTTTTGGAGATCGTCGTAAAGCCATGTTAGAAGATATCTCAATCTTAACTGGTGGTGTTGTCATTTCTGAAGAAAGAGGATTCTCTTTAGAAAATGCAGACTTATCTATGTTGGGGACTGCAGAAACAGTAACTATAGACAAAGACAATACAACAATTGTAAATGGTTCTGGTAAAGCTGCAGATATCAAAGCTCGTGTAAATCAAATTAAAGCACAGATTGAAACTACAACTTCTGACTATGATAGAGAAAAACTTCAAGAACGTTTGGCTAAATTAGCTGGAGGAGTTGCTGTACTTTATGTTGGTGCTGCTTCTGAAGTTGAAATGAAAGAAAAGAAAGACCGTGTAGATGATGCACTTCATGCTACTCGTGCCGCAGTAGAAGAAGGTATTGTTGCTGGTGGTGGTGTTGCTCTAGTTAGAGCTAAAAAGACCTTAGAAAAAATTACTACTGATAATTTAGACGAAACCACAGGTGTACAGATTGTAAACAAAGCTATTGAAGCACCTTTGCGTACCATTGTTGAAAATGCTGGTGGCGAAGGCTCTGTAGTTATTAATAAAGTACTTGAAGGCAAGAAAGATTTTGGATATGATGCTAAGTCTGAAGATTATGTAGATATGTTAAAAGCAGGTATCATTGATCCTAAGAAAGTAACACGTATTGCCCTAGAAAATGCTGCTTCTGTTGCAGGAATGATTTTGACTACTGAGTGTGCCTTAGTAGACATCAAAGAAGATGCTCCAGCTATGCCTCCTATGGGCGGCGGCGGAATGCCAGGCATGATGTAGTGGCGAGTCGCCACAGACAAATATCTCACTCTTGAATGTAAATAAGAGTGAAAGTATAAAAACTAAAAAGCCCTTGACAAGAGTCAAGGGCTTTTTTATATATTATGTTTCAATAAAGAACTTTATTCTTTTTCAAAAACAACTTTACCATCAAAAATTGTAGTTACAACTTTAGTGCTTAAAACTTCATCCTCAGGTACTGTCATCAAATCTTTATCATAAATGGTAAAGTCAGCCAATTTTCCCGCTTCAATAGAACCTTTAACATCTTCTTCAAAAGCACCAAAGGCAGCATCTAAAGTATAAGATTTTAAAGCTTGTGCTCTAGTCATTTTTTGTTCTGGTTCATATCCTCCTTCGGGTATTCCCTTCAGAGTTTTACGGCTTATACTTGCATAAAAACTAGCAAGTGGATTAATGGGCTCTACTGGCACATCTGTTCCATTTACAATTGGCACACCACTTTTCAATAAATCTTGCCACATGTAGGCGCCTTCTTTAATTCGTTTTTCACCCAAACGATCAATAGCCCAAGGTCTGTCTGATGACATATGAACAGCTTGCATTGCTGGAATCACTTTTAACTCGGCAAAACGCGGTATATCATCAGGGTGTAAATGTTGCGCATGCTCAATTCTAAATCTATGATTATCTACTTTATCTTTAACATCATTAAACGCCATTTCGTAACGGTCTAGAATTTCTCTATTGGCTCTATCTCCAATAGCATGTGCACAAACCTGAAACCCATTACGTAAACCATTATACGCCGTTTCTTTCACAAACTCCATAGGCAGTGTTTCGTGACCAAAATGGTCTGGGCGATCTGTATACGGTTCTAAAAGCCAAGCACCTCGAGAGCCCAAAGCACCATCGCAATTTAATTTTACAGATCGAATGGTAAATTTATGATCTTCATCTACCATAATACCTTTGTTGTACCATTCATTTAGGAGTTCTTTATCCCAGCCTGTTAACATAGCATATATGCGCACGTTCATTTTTCCATTGGCTTTCATTTCGTTATAAAGGGCTATCGTTTCTTTTGGAATACCGGCATCATGAAAGCTTGTAATTCCGTTTCTATGGCTCGCTTTTACCGCCAACTGAAATGCTTGTCTATCTGTATTTGGTGTATTTTCAGGAATATGTTTTGTGATAATTGTCTGAGCTCTTTCATTAAAAACACCTGTAGGACGACCTGCTTCATCTGCAATGATTTCTCCGCCTTCCATTTCAAAATCGGTAAGATTTTCATTTGTTAATACAGACAGACCCGCTATTTCCATAGCTTTTTCATTGGCAAAACCAGCATGCCCACTCGCATGCCTCAAGTAAACAGGATTATCTGGTGATACTTCACTCAATCTAAAATGTGTTTGAAAGCCTTTAACCATATTTTCCGGAAGAGAATCCCATTTGCTTTGATGCCATCCTCGCCCAGTTATCCACTCTCCTGGTTGCGCAGTTTTAACACGCTCTTCAACAGCATCAATAATAGCTTGATAACTAGTCGTATTTAATAAATCTAGACTTAACTCATTATAACCTAAGCCCATGAAATGACCATGACCTTCAATAAGTCCTGGGGTCATAGTCTTGCCTTCCAAATCTAGCATTTCAGTACTTTCTCCTTTATATTTTTCAGCCTCCTTTAATGTGCCTGTAAAAAGTATCTTATTGTCTTTAACTGCAACGGCTTCAACATTTGGCTGGTTGTTATTAACAGTGTAAATATTACCGCCATAAATAAGCATAGAAGCTTCTTCTTTTGGCTCGTTAGAACAAGAAAACAAACATAATACTATGGTAAGAATCGAGAAGTAAATTGATTTCATAATAATGATTTATAATTTGAAGCCTTAAGGTAATATAAATCAATGAAAGGATAAATATCAATGCATAAAAAAAGCCAGAACATTAGTTCTGGCTTTTATAATATGTTTGAAACTTAGTTATGCGCTTTTACCACATCTTCGTCTCTGTACTTACAACAAGGGTCTACCGAATTATAGGCTTCATCTGTTGCTTTTATCATTTTGGTATCATGACCAACCGCAGCTAAATTTTTAGAAATGGCTTCAAGGTTGGTTTTTCGTTCATCAAAAATTAACCTTAACTCGTGCGTCTTTACATTCCATATTGCAGATTTTACGCCTTTTGTACGAACCGCAGCTTTTTCTATACGCTCTTTACACATCATACAAACACCGTCTACTTCAATCGTTTTTTTTGCATTCTTGTTTTGAGAAAATGCTAACAAACCTACTAGCATAAACATCATTGTAACTATATTTTTCATTCTTCTATTTTATTTATTATTAATATTAAAACTAACTATTTAATCTTGAAGCGCAATCCTGCATAATACATACTTCCAAAAATTGGACCGTAAACAAAGTTACTATCAAAATTTGAACCAAAAGGGTCATTTGCGCTAATAATTGGATTCGGCTGCCTAACATCTGTTACATTTTCACCACCCACATAAATCTCAAACTTTGGTGAAAACACTTTGGTCACCTGAAGATTTAACGTACCAATAGTCGGTGAAAATTCATCCAATTGAAATTCTGGTACACTTAGGCTCGTATCCGGGAAGCGTTGTTCGCTTAGCCAATTATAGGTGGTATCAAACTTCCATTGACTGCCGTTATCTTTTGCCTCTGTCTCATAAGCAGCATTAGCAAAAAAACGATGTCTTGGCGTTAAGGGTTTTTGTAGACGCCCAGAATTATACTCTGTTTGAACATCGTAGAATTTATAAGCCGTTCTTAAATCAAAATTATCAAATACATTATAATTTACTTCAACTTGAAAACTATTTGCAAAACTTTGACCTTCTAAATTATAGAAGTTTATTTCAAATGGATTTTCCCAATCTACGACAACCTGATTCTGGAAATCTGTACGATAGTAATCAAATATAATATCCACTTTTCTTTCAAAAAGGTTAAACCCTTGTAAATAACTCACTCCAAAATTCCATGCAATTTCAGGGTCCAAACCATAGATACTTCCACCTGCATTTTCAATAGTAATTTGTCTTGAGCTCGAGAACATATTTTGGTTTTCGGCAAAAATATTAGCACTTCTTATGCCTCGTCCAACAGACATACGTAATGCTGACTTTTCCCAAGGTGTGTAACGAACATGTAAACGAGGTGTAGCAAAAAAGCCAAATCTATTGTGTTGATCCGCACGAATACCGGATGTTAAAGTCAGATTTTCTAAATCGTCATAAGAATATTCAAAAAACGCACCGAATGAATTCTCTATGCGCTTATAGATATCCGCATTTACAGTTTCGTCATAGTCATCTAGTGTAAAACTTAATCCTGTTTTTACTTTATGTCTAGAGTCTGAAATAATACTGTTATACACCAAATTAGAATAAAAACTATTATGCTGGATATCATACGTATTCAATCCGAAATAAGAGTCTTGTTTATGAGCACTAAAGGCTGTTTGAAAGCCTAAACTTTGCCATGGCACCTCAGGGTTGACGTAACCTAACTTGGTAGCAACCTCAAAGCGTTCTGTATTAATTTCACTTCCCCACGCATTGGTTGTTCCTTTATCTATATCAGAATTAAAATTCTCTTGACCAGCTTGTGTATTATCATTGAGATATCTCACATTTATGAAGCTCACAATTCCCTTTTCTGCATTGGTGTATTGCCAACGGTTCATGACATTGATTTGCTTTTTAAGCGGGACATCTAAAAAAGAATCATCATTTCTATCAAATTTTTGATCTCTTAAATTACCATGAATGTATAAACCAGTACTCCATTTATCAGAAAGTTGTTGATTAATATGGGTGTTTAGCTCTAAACGTCCATTGACTCCTGCATATGCATTAATAAACAGTCTATCGTCTGTACTCGGCTTTACCAATTCTGCATTAATCTGGCCCGCGATACTCTCATAACCATTGACAACACTACCAGCACCTTTGGTAATTTGTATACTTTGCACCCAAGTTCCGGGTATAAAACTTAACCCATAAGCTTGAGAAGCACCTCTTACTGAAGGAATATTTTCTGTTGCGATAAGAATGTAAGGCGACTTTAGTCCCAGCATTTTAATCTGCTTAGTCCCAGAAACTGCATCCGCAAAATTGACATCTATGGATGGATTGGTTTCAAAACTCTCTGACAAATTACAGCAGGCCGCTTTAAGCAACTCATCACTACTTACCGTAAATGTATTTGTTGCCTTAAGATAGGATCTTGTCGTGGCTTGTTTTCTAGACGTTATGGTAACCTGATCCAAACTAGAGGTTGACTGCAATACGTGTCTAATAAATGTATTTGAAGTTACATTTAACGTATCTGTCTTAAATCCCACATAACTAATAACCAGTTTGGTGTAAGACGATTCGTAGCTTATTGAAAACTTACCATCCTCATCAGTCATTGACCCAATAGAAGAATTTAACCAATAGACGTTTGCGCCAGGTAATGGTGTTTCTTTACCATTTGCTGATTCTAGAACGATACCCTCCAATTTTTCTTGTGAGAAAGATAGCATTGAAAAAAGTGACATTATAATAATTAGCCTGTTCATATTGCATAAATTTTTAATAGCATAACTACTGCCATGATTATCATAATACTATTTTCTATAAATGTAGCCTTCGTCATTGGTAATTGCAATGCAGTACCTAAACAAGCACATTTAATTGGTTTTTTGCTGAACAAGGCCTTTGACACTCCAATAGTTGTAATACCTAATACTATTAAAGTTACTATTAGAGCTATTTCCACTTGAAACCGCATTAAAAATGCCAAACCTAATGCCGTTTCTATAAATGGGTATACCCATCCATAAACTGGAATTTTTTTAGCAAGTGGATCATACATTGCGAAACTCTTTGGAAACCCTTTTAAATCTAAAAATTTAAAAAAACTAAAGATGATATAAAAAAGCCCCATAAAATCGAACATAAAACCACTGGTATTCCATGGTTCTACATTCAATAAAACTGATGCTGATATGATGTATGCAACTATTAGAAATAAAGGAAATAGCTGCTTTAATTCACTTTTAGAACTAACGTCCTCTTTTGAAGTCGAATGAAAAACATTCTGAATTTCTTTTTGGGTAATTGTGTATTTATCAGATAATACAGACTGTAATTTAGTTTCAGAAACATGTGCGCTCATTGTTAAAACAGCTTCTGCACGCTCTAAATCTATAGAAACGTTCTGTATTTCAGAAATACTGTAAAGCATCTTTTCTACGGAGGCTTTACAATTATTACAGGTCATTCCTGTAATCTTATATGTTTGTGTCATTTATATTATAATTTAATGTTTAACTAATTTGTATAAGAACAAATTAGAACATCAAATCAAAAACGTTTCATCCAAGAGATGGATATCATAAACCAAATTTGGAGGAGAATAATCTTTATGTGGAATTATTTTTTTAGGAAGACTCTGAAATAATAATGTGTATGAATACGCATAGCTTGAAATAAAAAGTTGTGTCGAAAACTCTATATCATCAAACGAAACAGTACTTAATTCGTCCTGCCCTTCAATAACATCAACAATGTCTTTACAACATGGTTTTTTAACCATCTCCATAGCATCAACCTCCATGCCACAACCTTTCGCTTCCGAAAATACAGCAACATCGACTAACGTATTGCCACAATAATGCATTTCTACAGTAAATGAAAACGTAGAAAGCAACACCATTAAAGACAAAGCAATTGCAAATATTTTATGTGTCATTACTATTTTCACATTACAAAATTACTAAAAAAGCGGTAGTAGACTTTAAATTTATAGAAGTATTAACGCTTTAATTTATAATAGTATAGAGCTGGTAATAGTAAAATTAAAATTAAAGGCTGAATTAAAAATCGACGCACATTAAAGAATAAATAATAATCCTCTTGCCTAGGATTAATTACAAAATATAGAAACGGAACTAAAAAACATACATATGCAAAGCCAAAAATAAGCGCAGAGAACTTTATCATCTGCTTGTCTTTAAAAACACAATAAATAATACCCAGCGATAGAAGTGTATTTATAAGATATCGTAAGGAGGTGAAAAATACTAGCTTTGCAACCTCTCTCCTTGGACTATCTATATACAAATAGTCATTCTGAAAAAACAATAAATACGGATCGTAAAACAATTGATTTTCAAATGTTCTTACTAAAACCAATAAGACTATTAGAATAAAAGCAACACTATATGTTAGAAATCTAGACATTAGCTGCTTTTACTTTTTTAGAAAAATGATTCACCCATAACATCATCAATAAAAAAACGACTCCGTAAATGGCTAAGGGAAAAATAACCTGATGCATTATATCACTGCGCCATGGGTAATGACGCAATCCAATGGTGAGCAAAACTATCCGAATTAAATTAAATGCATAAATAATTACACTTCCAGCCAGAATAAATAAGAATGTCCTTTTAAAAGTATCTGCAAAGGCCACTACAAAAGCAATAAAAATTATGATCACGCTCAATCCGTTACAACCTTCAATAATTCTAGCTATATACTTTTGATCTACAAATACCATCAATGAGGGTTCATCGTAATGTGGCACTATATTGGTTCTATAATCTAAAGATGATAAAACTGCTTCTGTTTGCTTACCTATTAAATTTGTAAAAAAATCCGGATAATATTTAGATCCATCAGAAAAATCTAAGTAAAACTTATAACCAAAAGACAAGACACTATACACCAAAAGAAAGGTGAATATAAAACGAATGACTAGCTTGTATTTTGTAAGTAATGACCTCAAAAAAAGACTTATGTTATTATGCAGTTAAAATTATAGAATTCGGATTTGAAACTAGCAGTTTTTAGATATTTTTACCAAAAAAAATAAGAAATGACTTTTAAGGATTTAAAACCACATATAACAACCATTACAACAAACGAAGCGCTAAGTAAAGATGAGCGACTTCTAAAAATTTGCGAATTACTTGAAGAACACATTTCTTATTACAATTGGGTTGGCTTCTACTTTAAAAATGGTCACAAGCATGAACTAAAACTTGGCCCTTATGTTGGTGAACCAACAGACCATATTATTATTCCTTTTGGAAAGGGAATCTGTGGACAAGTTGCCGTGAGTAATCAAAATTTCGTAGTGCCAGATGTAAAAGCTCAAGACAACTACATAGCTTGTAGCATTACTGTAAAGGCCGAAATTGTGATACCTATTTTTGTTAATGGTGAGAATATTGGTCAAATAGATATAGACTCAAATACAGCTGACCCATTTACCGAAGCTGATGAAAGGTTTCTAGAATTTATCTGTAAAGAAGTGTCTAAAATCCTTTAATACTTCTAGTTTTTACATTCCTGTTCTTATGGCTTCCACTGGGTCTAATTTAGATGCCGTACGAGCAGGAATTACGCCAGAGATTAAGCCTATAATAGATGAAATTGTAAATCCTATAAACATATTTTTTGGCGATAAAACAAAATCAAAATCTTCTGTAAGTCCATCTGCGACCATCGTTCCCAGCCACACCATTACGAGCCCCACTAATCCTCCAACAATCGCAAGAATAACAGCTTCGAATAAGAACTGAAACAATATAAACTTGTTTTTAGCACCCAGAGATTTTTGTATACCAATAAGATTGGTACGTTCCTTAACACTAACAAACATGATATTTGCTATACCAAATCCTCCAACTAATAAGGAAAACAAACTAATCATCCACCCTATTAAATTCATACTACCAATAATGCCATCTATAGCTGCTTTTAAACCAGAAATAACACTAATAAAAAATGTATTAATTTCATTAGGTTTTAGCCCTCGACGGTTACGCATTATTTGGGTGACTTCTGCTTTAAGTTCATCTATATCTGCATCTGCCTTTGGTTTTATAATAACAATATTGTTAATGTTTCTATTATTATCTCCATAACGATTTCTCACAAAATTTGCGGGCAGAAAAATAGACACATCGTTACTGTCTCCAAATAATCCTGACCCCTCTTTTTTAACCACTCCTATTACAGTAAATTTTTGCCCATAAAGTCGAATACGTTTACCAACTGGCTCTAATTCTCCAAAAAGAGAATTTGCAATTTCATCTCCTATAACAATAACTGGTTTCCCTGAATTAGACTCTGATTCATTATAAAAGCGCCCTTTTGAAAATTCTAATGTTTGTATGTCTGCAAACTGATGCGAAGCTACAACGGTATTGACATTACTTACAACTTCTGAACCATAACGTACACTCTCTGGTCTCACAAAGAGCTGATATGCCACATGCTCAGCTCCAGATAAATTGTCTTTTAAATAATTATACTCGTTATAATTTACCTTATCAAACTGCGCTCTTTTCCATCGAGGCACATCTGTTGGCCCAAAAGAAAATCGGGCTAAGTACATAGTATTACTATCTAATGCACTAAGTTGAGATTTAATATTTTTATCTAGAGAATCTACAGCTGCTAGTACTGCAATAATTGAAAAAATGCCAATCGTTACACCTAAAAGAGATAGAAACGTGCGTAACTTATTATTGCGCAGTGCGTTAAATGCAAAAGTGAAACTTTCTTTTAAAAGCCTTAGATAGACAAACATGTACCGTAGTTTTATAAACTTTAAAGATAAAGTCTCAATTTGAAAAAACTGTTACAGAAAGCATAAAAATAGTGAAATACCTACATGCCTGTTCTTATCGCTTCCACAGGATCTAATCGTGAAGCACTTAATGCAGGTAAGACCCCTGAGACAAGCCCAATTAAAGAAGAAAGCCCAAAACCTAAAAGCATATTTTTTGCAGATAAAACAAACTCAAAATCTCCTGAGAATCCTGAAGCGACTAGGGTCATAATCCAAACAAGACCCAAACCAACTAAACCACCTACAACCGCTAAAATTGTGGCTTCAAATAAAAACTGAAACAAAATAAATTTGTTTTTTGCACCCAAAGATTTCTGAATTCCAATAAGGTTAGTGCGTTCTTTCACACTAACAAACATGATATTAGCAATTCCAAACCCTCCTACTAACAAAGAGAATAAACTAATCATCCAACCTATCCCATTCATGACTCCAATAATACCATCTACTGCGGCTACCAAACCTGAAAGTTTATTGACAAAAAAATCATCGTCTTCATCTGCTTTAAGTCCTCTGTAAACCCTAAACTTCTGTTTTAAAACACTTTCGAAAGCTGCTATATCTACACCTTCTTTGGGTTTTATTACCACTGCTCCTGGAAGTCCATCCGCACCACCGTTTCTAAATTGACGTACAAAATTTGCAGGAACAAAAGCCTTAACATCTGGAGAGTCTCCTAAACCCTCACCATATTTTCCCAATACTCCAATAACCGTTAGTTTACGACCATAAACTCTAATCTGCTTACCTACAGGAATATCCTCGCCAAATAAATTCTCTGCCAAAGTGTAGCCTAATACAATCACAGAAGCGCCTGTTTCAGATTCTAATTCTGAATAAAAACGGCCTTGAGAAATTTTTAAGTTATCAATAGTATAAATACCCTCAGAGATTGGAGTAACCTCAACACCAGTTAAAGTTTCTGCCTGGTAACTTATCGTTTCTCTACCGCCAAATATAACATATGCGGAAGCTTCAATATCTGCAATATTCCGCCTTACAAATTCAAAATCATCATAATCTACTTGAGCAAACCGATCTCGCTTCCATCGCGGAACAGTTGTAGGCCCGAAGGAGAATTTAGTCAGATAAATTGTATTCTTATCTAAACCATCTAGATTGTTTTTTATATTTCTATCTAAAGAATCTACGGCAGCTAAAACCGCAATTATAGAAAATATACCAACCGTAACACCCAAAAGTGATAAAAATGTACGCAGCTTATTGTTTCTCAATGCATTTAATGCAAAAGAAAAACTCTCCTTAAACAAACGAAAATATACAAGCATTAACCTTTGGTTTTCAATAAATATAATAATAAGACGTTGTCAACAATTTAATGTTACAAAAAAGCCAAACAAAGTACATTTTTACCTCTGGTTTTTTTTTACTTATCAGTATTTTTACACCTTTCAAATTTCACAACACAAATAATGAGTAATAAAACCATTTCTTCGGCACTAATTTCTGTATTTAGTAAAGAGGGCTTAGAGCCAATTGTAAAAAAACTAAACGACCTTGGTGTTACCATATACTCTACCGGAGGTACCGAAAAATTCATTAAAGATTTAGGTATTAATGTAGTACCTGTTGAGGATGTAACATCTTACCCATCTATTCTTGGTGGTCGTGTAAAAACATTACACCCCAAAGTTTTTGGAGGCATTTTAAATCGTCAAAATCATGATGGAGATTTAGCTGAATTAAAGGAATTTGAAATCCCTCAGATAGATGTAGTTATAGTAGATTTATATCCATTTGAAAAAACTGTAGCATCCGGAGCTAGTAATCAAGATATTATTGAAAAAATTGATATCGGTGGCATATCACTGATTAGAGCTGCAGCTAAGAATTACGCTGACGTAACGTGTGTGTCTTCGGTAGATGATTATGCCGAATTTTTAAATCTTTTAAATTCTAAAAATGGTGAAACTTCTGAAGAGGATAGAAAAGGTTTTGCAGCAAAAGCATTTAACGTATCATCACATTACGACACTGCTATTTTTAACTATTTCAACAAAAATCATGAGATCGCTTCTTTAAAAATAAGTGAGACAAATGGAAAAATTTTAAGATATGGAGAAAACCCTCACCAGAAAGGTTTCTTCTTCGGTGATTTTGACGCCATGTTTACTAAACTACACGGTAAAGAATTAAGCTACAACAATCTTTTGGATGTTGATGCCGCTGTAAATTTAATTTTGGAGTTTAAAAATGAAGCGCCAACTTTCGCTATTTTAAAACACAATAACGCATGTGGTTTTGCCCAACGAAACTCTATATACCAAGCCTATGTTGATGCCTTAACAGGTGACCCTGTTTCTGCGTTTGGAGGCATTTTAATTTCTAACACAGAAATTGATAAACCCACGGCTGAAGAGATTCATAAACTCTTCTGCGAAGTTGTAATTGCACCTTCTTTTAGTGATGAAGCTTTAGAAATTTTAAAAGGAAAGAAAAATAGAATTCTTTTAGTTCTTAACGATATTGAACTTCCTAGAACAACAGTAAGAACCTGTCTTAATGGAGCTTTAGTTCAAGAAAGAGACGCTAAAACAGATTCTAGAGAAGATTTAAAAACAGTTACAAAAACTGAACCTTCAGCTTCAGATATTGAAGACTTAATTTTTGCATCGAAAATTTGTAAACACACCAAGTCTAACACAATAGTACTAGTTAAGAACAAACAATTGTGTGCCAGCGGCACAGGACAAACGAGTCGAGTAGATGCACTTAACCAAGCTATACATAAAGCACAATCTTTTAATTTTGATTTAAAAGGTGCAGTCATGGCTAGTGATGCTTTTTTTCCTTTTCCGGATTGTGTTGAAATTGCAGATAATGCTGGCATTACTGCTGTAATCCAACCTGGTGGTTCTATAAAAGATGAGTTAAGTATTAACTATTGTAATGCTAATAATGTATCGATGGTATTCACTGGAACACGTCATTTTAAGCATTAAAATTTATTTTAAAACAGAACTAATTTGAATAAATTTTTTAAGTCCTAGGATGCTTCAAAAAAAAAGCATGCAATAAACGTCTATAAAGTTAGAATTATCGTATAATTTATTACATTTACGTACAGCCAATAATTTAAGAGAATACACACCCCAAAATATTATTAAAACGTATGGGATTTTTTGACTTCCTAACCGAAGAAATAGCCATAGATTTAGGTACAGCAAACACATTAATTATTCACAATGATAAAGTTGTTGTTGATAGCCCCTCTATTGTTGCCAGAGACAGAATTTCTGGAAAAATAATTGCCGTTGGCAAAGAAGCCAACATGATGCAAGGTAAAACGCACGAAAACATCAAAACCATTCGCCCTCTCAAAGATGGTGTGATTGCAGATTTTGATGCCTCTGAGCAGATGATAAACTTATTTATTAAAGATATTCCTGCATTAAAGAAAAAATTATTTAATCCAGCGTTGCGTATGGTGGTTTGTATCCCATCAGGAATAACTGAGGTAGAAATGCGAGCAGTTAAAGAATCTTGTGAACGTGTTAATGGTAAAGAAGTTTATCTTATTCACGAACCAATGGCTGCTGCAATAGGTATTGGTGTTGATATTATGCAACCTAAAGGAAATATGATAGTTGATATTGGTGGTGGTACTACTGAAATTGCTGTTATTGCTCTCGGTGGTATTGTTTGTGACAAATCAGTTAAAGTGGCTGGAGATGTCTTTACAAATGACATTATTTATTACATGCGCACGCAACACAATTTGTATGTTGGAGATCGTACAGCTGAAAAAATAAAAATACAAATTGGGGCTGCTACTGAAGATTTAGACCTCCCTCCTGAAGACATGAGTGTACAGGGTCGTGATTTATTAACGGGCAAACCAAAGCAAGTACAAATATCCTATCGTGAAATAGCAAAAGCTTTAGATAAATCTATCTTACGTATAGAAGATTCTGTTATGGAAACGCTATCGCAGACCCCACCAGAACTAGCTGCAGATATTTACAATACCGGGATTTACTTAGCTGGCGGTGGCTCAATGTTAAGAGGATTAGATAAGCGATTGTCTCAAAAAACAGATTTACCGGTTTATATCGCTGAAGATCCCTTAAGAGCAGTTGTTCGTGGTACAGGAATTACTCTGAAAAACTTAGCTAAATACAAAAGTGTATTGATTAAATAGCACTAAATAATGCAACAGATTTTCAATTTTGTAATTAGAAACAAAACATTCCTCTTGTTTTTATTACTCTTTGGTATTGCATTATCTCTGACTATTCAATCTCACTCTTACCATCGTAGTAAATTTATAAACTCTGCGAATAACTTAACAGGCGGTGTATACGGAGCGGTGAATAGTATTGACCAATACTTAGACCTAAAAGAGCAAAACACAATTCTCGTTGAAGAGAATAGAATCTTAATAGAGCAACTTTTTAATAAGCCTGTATTATATAATGAAGACTCACCTGAGTCTTTCGATAAAAATTTCGAATTAATTAGTGCAGAGGTTTACAAAAACAGTTACAATACACCTAACAACTACTTGACAATTAACGGAGGTAACCGTGACAGTATTCAAGAAGATTTTGGCGTTATCACTTCAAAAGGTATTGTTGGAATAGTTGACAATACCTCAAATAAATTTTCTACAGTACTATCAATTCTAAACAAAAGAAGTAGAATTAATGCCAAATTAAAAACCTCGAATCAGAATGGATCTTTAACTTGGGATGGAAAATCTCCATATGTAGTTCAGTTGGAAGACGTATCTCAATTTGCAATTATTAATGTGGGAGACACCATAGTTACTGGAGGCCAATCTGCTATTTTCCCTAAAGGAATTGGCATAGGTACTGTTCAAGAGTTTACAACGGATGTTACTGGAGACACTTACAAAATTGATGTAAGACTATTCAATGACATGACGACACTACAACACGTTTTTGTAATAAAAAACAATGATATTAAAGAATTAAAAGCACTAGAAAAGCTTAGTGATGGATAATAGTTTAGCTTCAAATATTTTTAAGTTTATAGTTCTGTTATTAGTGCAAGTTACTATTTGTAGTCGTATTAATCTATTGGGTTATATTAACCCATTTATATACATCATATTTATATTGATGTATCCTATTAAGAACAACAGACTTTTATTTTTATTGCTGGCTTTTAATTTAGGATTACTAGTAGATATGTTTTTAGATTCTGGTGGCGTACATGCAGGTGCTTCCGTTTTTTTAGCTTTTGTTAGGCCTATATTTTTAAAATATGCCTTTGGTGCATTATATGAAAATCAAACCTTAAAATTTGGCAAACTACAAACTAACGAGCTTGTGATTTATGTTTCTTTCATGACACTATTTCATCATTTAACACTATTTAGCCTAGAATTTTTTAACATAACTCAGATACTTCTTATACTTAAAAACACGTTAGTATCAAGTCTTTTCACAGTAAGTTTAAGTATACTAATCATATTATTATTTAAAAGCCGTAAATGAGAAAATTACTACTTCTATTTTTAGTTGCTCTTGTAGGAATTACGTTTTTAGTGAGACTGTATTACCTACAAGTTTATGATTCAAAAACCTACAGTCCATTAAATGACACAGCTATAAAAAAGGAATTTACCTATCCCAAACGCGGCTATGTTTATGACCGAAACGGAGAACTCTTAGTTGCCAATCAGCCCTCATACGATGTAATGGTCATACCACGTGAGGTAGAGCCTTTAGATACTACAGAACTTTGCTCATTACTAAAAATCACAAAAGAAGACTTTATAAAAACATACACTAAAGCAAAAAAATACTCTTCTAGATTACCATATGTTTTTCTATCTAATTTGTCTAAAAATGATTATGCTGTTTTACAAGAAAAAATGCGCAAATATGATGGTTTTTATATTCAAAAACGTTCTATAAGAACATACAGGAAATCTATAGGTGCAAATGTTTTAGGAGACATTGGCGAGGTAAACAATGCTGATTTAAGCAAGGATTCTTATTACAGTAAAGGCGATTTAATTGGGAAGCAAGGAGTTGAAAAGACTTATGAAAAAACGCTCAGAGGCATAAAAGGAACTAAGTTTATTCAAAAAGACAGATTCAACCGCGACTTAGGTTCTTATGAGAATGGAAAATACGATACTATTGCACAACCAGGAAAAGACATTAAAATTACCATAGACTCTAAACTTCAAGAATATGGAGAACTTTTAATGACGAATAAACGTGGTGGAATTATAGCTATAGAGCCTAGTAGTGGCGAAATATTGGCTATGGTAGCTGGACCAAACTACGATCCTAATTTACTCGTTGGACGAGAACGTTCAAAAAACTTTAATAAGTTGTATAACGACAGTATAGCAAAGCCTCTTTTCAATCGAAGTCTACAAGGTGTTTACGAGCCTGGTTCTCCATTTAAATTGATGAATGCCTTAATCGGTCTACAAGAAGGGGTGATTTCTCAAAATGAAAAAGTAACCTGCTACACAGGGTATAAATATGGTAATCGATTTATGGAATGCCACTGTTATTCTGGTGCTCGCAACGATTTGGTTCGTGGTATTCAAGAATCTTGCAACGCCTATTTTGCTACAACCTACAGACGTATTTTAGACAAACCCAATAAGGCACGAGAAGGAATAGAGCTATGGAGTAAACATGCCAAAAGTTTTGGACTAGGCGATTATCTTAATAATGATTTGGCAGTGGGTCAAAAAGGACGCATCCCTGATAGGGATTATTACGAAAGAGTCTATCCAAAGCGTTTTTATTCAACATATACCGTATCTAATGCGATTGGACAAGGTGAAGTTGCAACGACACCTATTCAACTTGCCAATATGACGGCAGCCATTGCTAATAGGGGTTATTATTACACACCGCACATCATTAAAGAAATTGAAGACGAAGAGCTACCAGAAAAATTTACCAAACCAAAACAAACTACAATAGATAAAAAGCATTTTGAACCTGTCATTGAGGGTATGCTAAAAGTATACCAAGAAGGAACTGCAAAATCGCTACAAATCAAAGGTATAGATATTTGTGGGAAAACAGGAACTGTTGAAAATTTTATAAAAGTTGACAGTACAAGAATGCAACTCACCGACCATTCTATTTTTGTTGCATTTGCACCAAAAGATGATCCGAAAATTGCCATAGCTGTATTTGTAGAAAACGGATACTTTGGAAATAGGTTCGCAGGAAAAATGGCAAGTTTAATGATTGAAAAATATCTTCGTGATGAAATTACTAGAACAGATTTAGAAAATTTTGTTTTACGACATACTCTTGAACATGAGTATGAAAAACCGTATGCTGGGAAACCTTTTAAAATCAATAGAGAAACAACTTTAGAAACAATACCTGACGAAGAATTTGAAGAGTTAAAATACTTAAAGGCTAAAATTGATGCGAAATGATTAGAGAAAATCAAAGACGTTTCGGCTTTGATTGGCCACTAATACTTATCTATTTTTTATTAGTGGGTTTTGGCTACCTTAATATTATGTCAGCTTCACATAATGGAGAAGTTCTAAGCTATTTTAATATGAGTACTTCCTACGGAAAGCATCTTATTTTTATGGGACTCGCTGTCATCCTTATTGTCTTAACGCTATCCGTTGAAGCAAAATTTTATGAGCACTTTGCAAGTATTATCTATGTTGTGGCTATTTTATCTCTAATAGGGCTTTTTGTTTTTGGTAAAGATGTAAATGGGGCTCGTTCTTGGTACGGGATAGGTAGCATGACAATACAACCAAGTGAATTTGCCAAATTTGCCACAGCGCTAGCTGTAGCAAAATACATTAGTGATATACAAACCAATCTTAAAACGTTTAGAGACCAAATTAAGGCTGCTGCTATTATCTTTTTGCCAGCGCTACTTATTTTACTTCAAAATGACGCAGGTAGCACATTGGTTTATGCTTCTTTTTTCTTTGTTTTTTATCGCGAAGGCTTACAACAAATATATCTAGTCATAGGGCTCTCCTTGGTTATATTGGCGGTGTTGGCTTTAAAATTTGGAATTGGAGCAACAGGCCTAATAGCAGTACTAATTGTATTTGGACTTTTCTTTTTAAGACGAAAAAAAAGAACTTCGATACTGCAACCTATAATGATTTTAATAGTGTCTTTGGTATTTGCCTTTGGTGTAAAACTTTTTTACAATCATGTATTAAAACCACATCAACAAAACAGAATTAGCCTTTGGTTGCGACTGGAAAAAGACCCTATAAAACTGGAGCGTATGAAAAAAGCAGAAGCTTATAATCTCATTCAATCGGAGGAAGCTATAGGTGCTGGTGGTTTTTGGGGCAAAGGCTTTATGCAAGGCACCCGCACTAAAGGTAAATTTGTACCAGAACAAGACACCGACTACATATTTAGTACTGTTGGAGAGGAATGGGGATTTTTAGGAAGTAGCTTTGTAGTTATTTTATTTATTATCCTAATCATGAGAATTCTTTATTTATCCGAAAACCAGAAGTCTCAGTTTAGCAGGGTATATGGTTATAGTGTGGCATCCATCTTTTTTCTGCATTTTACCATTAATATTGGCATGGTAATGGGCCTAATACCAACAGTAGGAATTCCACTACCCTTCTTTAGTGCAGGTGGCTCTGGTCTTTGGGCATTTACACTTTTACTATTTATCTTTATTAAACTCGATAGTAATAAAATTAACGAATGGTAAAAAAATAAACCTAACATTTCTGCTAGACTTATTTTAAGCAGTTTGAGTATTTTGTTATTGTAGTGCCTTTAAACTCGCATTTATGGTTTCAATTTTTGCAAGAGCATCAGCCTCTTTCTTTTTTTCTGACACTACAACTTGCTCAGGTGCATTATTTACAAATCGATCATTAGAGAGTTTCTTCTGTACCGAATTTAAGAAGCCTATTGTGTAATTTAATTCTTCAGTTAATTTGGCTATCTCCTCTTCAACATTGATTGCACCAGCTATTGGAATAAAATACTCATTCGATTTTACTCTAAAGGTCAATGCTCCTTCAAGCGGTTCTGAAACAATTTCTAAGTTTGAAATATTTCCCATTTTCGAAATAACACTATTATAAGACGCGTCTAAATTTTCATTATTTATTACGTATAATTCAATAGCCTCTTTAAAAGCAATATTCTTTTCTTTTCTTACTGTTCTGATTCCTGAAACTGCTTCTTTTACGAGCTCAAAATCTTCTATAAGCTTTGTACTAAACGCTATTCTCTTTGGGTATTTTGAAACAATTAAAGCTTCATCTTCTGTACGCTCCCCAATATACTGCCAAATTTCCTCTGTTAAGAATGGCATAAACGGATGTAAAATTTTTAAATTATCTTCAAATAACCCAATTACTGCATTAAAAGTAGTTTTATCTATTGGACTACCGTAAGTTGGTTTAATCATTTCTAATAACCACGAACAGAAATCGTCCCAAACAAGTTTGTAGCTCGCCATCAATACATCAGACAATCTATACTTACTATAGTTATCTTCCATTTCTGCTAATGTATTTTGAAACCTTGCCTTATACCAGTCAATAGCAATTCTCGAAGATTCTGGTTGTTCTAAATCTGCAACCTCCCACCCCTTTAAAAGACGAAAAGCATTCCATATTTTATTGGCAAATTGCTTTCCTTGTTGGCATAATTCTTCATCAAACATTAAATCATTACCAGCTGCCGCACTTAAGAGCAACCCTACTCTAACACCGTCTGCCCCATAATCGTCAATTAACTTTAATGCATCTGGAGAATTACCCAATGATTTTGACATTTTACGTCTTTGCTTATCTCTAACCAATCCGGTGAGGTATACATTCTCGAAAGGGCGTTTGCCTTTATATTCGTATCCCGCAACAATCATCCTTGCTACCCAGAAAAATAAAATATCAGGACCCGTTACTAAGTCATTTGTAGGGTAATAATAATTGATTTCTTCATTATCAGGATTTCGTATGCCATCAAAAACACTTATTGGCCATAACCATGAGCTAAACCATGTATCTAAAGCATCTTTATCTTGTTTTAAATCTGAAGCACTTAAATTAAAATTAGATGTTTTTTCTTGAGCGAGTACTAAGGCGTCGTCAATAGTTTCTGCAACTACAAAATCTTCCTTACCATCTCCATAATAATAGGCTGGTATTTGTTGTCCCCAACGTAATTGGCGTGAAATATTCCAATCTCGGATATTTTCCATCCAATGACGATAGGTGTTATTAAAACGTTTTGGATGTAATTTCACCTCTTCTGTTTCTAAAACTGCTTGAATGGCTGGTTGTGCCAAATCTTTCATTTTTAAAAACCATTGATCAGATAATCGTGGTTCTATAATTGCCTTGGTGCGCTCCGATATCCCAACGCGATTTGTATGGTCCTCAATTTTAACAATAGCCCCTAGTGCTTCAAGTTCTTTAACGATTTCTTTACGCACCACAAAACGGTCTTTGCCTTGATAATGCAAACCATAAGAATTAAGGGTCGCATCTTCATTAAAAATATCGATGACTTCAAGATTATGCTTATCCCCTAGCATCTTGTCATTCTCGTCGTGAGCAGGTGTTACTTTAAGACATCCAGTACCAAACTCTAGATC
>ENA-OUOG01000689-OUOG01000689.1-marine-metagenome-genome-assembly--contig:-NODE-689-length-42777-cov-5.927541_pt1 | contig 42777 bp, 37 predicted proteins | sample MGYA00248635_ERZ508505 | MGnify/ENA primary metagenome ERZ508505 (study PRJEB26176, sample SAMN06267871) | marine metagenome | isolation source: Saanich Inlet, British Columbia, Canada | place: Pacific... | reverse complement strand
AGAGATAGTAGTAATGTAATTTTTTTCATTTGTTGTTTTTTTATTTAAAGGTCGAAATGTACATATTTTTATGACTTGATGAAATTCTTGAACGTTTTTTCTATGAAAAATTTATAAACTCCTTTTTTTATAAACACAGCATATCAAGTCATTCGACATTTAAAACGTCGCAAAAACATACTATCAGGCCATAAAAAAAACTTGAATCGTTGATAAAACAAGTGATTAAGATTATATCAAATGACTCGACATTGAAGGTTGACTTCCTTAACAGAATAGACATCTCTGTAAATGCAGTTACACCTTGTGCGTTGTAGTTTGACTGAGCCAAAATCATATTCAAGCATTGAGTTCTTGGAGATGCTGCTTCAGTACCCACACATATTTCCGAGTCAGAATTGCAAGACTGGTTTTTAGGTTTCCCATTTTTACCCTCAAAATACTACCTTCGCCCAATGAATGTAAGAGACTTAGAGCCAAAGGTAGTATGGAATCATTTTTCAGATTTGAACGCTGTACCTCGTCCTAGTAAGAAGGAAGAGCGTGTGATAAAATTCATGGAGAATTTTGGAAAGAAGCTAAATCTTGATACATACACAGACGCTGCTGGAAATGTAATTATCCGAAAACCAGCTACGACCGGAATGGAAGATAGACAAACCGTTATCCTACAATCTCACGTAGACATGGTGCACCAAAAAAATGCAGATACTGATTTTGATTTCGATACTCAAGGTATAGAAATGTACGTGGACGGTGACTGGGTAAGAGCTAAAGGAACTACTCTAGGTGCTGATAATGGTATGGGGGTAGCCGCTATAATGGCGGTTTTGAGTTCTACAGATATCCCTCACCCTGCTATAGAAGCATTATTTACCGTAGATGAGGAGACTGGGATGACAGGTGCTATGGAGCTAGAAAAAGGTATACTTAAAGGTACTATTTTGCTTAATCTAGATACAGAAGATGATGACGAATTTAGTATAGGGTGTGCCGGTGGCATAGATACCAATACAACGTATACCTACGAGCAGAAACCAGTTATAGTCGGATCACAAACGTACAATATCACTGTGAATGGACTGAATGGAGGTCATAGTGGTGTCCAAATTAATGAAGAACTAGGGAATGCGAATAAAATAATGAATCGCTTGATGTATGGTTGTCAAGAGTATAACCTACAAATAGTGAGCATAAATGGAGGTAGCTTAAGGAACGCTATTCCAAGGGAAAGTTTTGCGACCATTGCCGTGAGCCCAACTTATTTAGAAGAGTTTGAGAAACGAGTGACCTTCCTCAAAGAGGAAATTGCTATTCAAGACCCGAATATGAATATTCACATAGAAGCTACTTCACAAGCGGGTAAAGCAATGAGCTTAGCAGATACCATACAAGTGACTACAGCACTGTATGCTGTGCACAATGGCGTATTCAAGTATAGTAGAGCCATAGAGGGCTTAGTAGAAACATCCTCTTCTCTTGCTAGAGTAATCGTAAATGATGGTGAATTTATCACACAGAGCCTGCAGCGTAGCTCCGTGGAAAGTGGAAAGTACGATGTGGCATACACCGTAGCCGCTCCTTTCCATCTAATGGGTTGCAGTGTGGAGCATAAAGGCGACTATCCAGGCTGGGCACCAAACCCTACATCAGCTATTTTAGATGTGCTTGTAGCTAAATACAAAGAGCTATTTAACAATGAAGAACCAAAAGTAATGGCCATACACGCAGGACTGGAGTGTGGTCTTTTAGGAGAGCGTATCCCGGGACTAGATATGATCAGCTTCGGTCCTACTATTAAAGGAGCACACAGTCCAGATGAACGTTGTGGCATAAAGTCTACTGCTAAATTCTGGATGTTCTTGAAAGAGATATTGGTGAATGTGCCGGGGAGGTAGTTGTTAGTTTGTAGTTAATGGTTATTAGTCATACTCGGGATTCCAGCCGAATTGTATTGTTATGTCTGAAAACACTTTATTCAGAAAGCCACACAAGTCGTTTTATTAAGCTTACTAATGAAAGGGATACCTTTAAAACTGGTTCTAGCTTCAAGAGTATAGGTTAAGTTACTCATACCTCTCAAATATAAAATGATATGATCATAGTTCTAAATGTTCCTTAAACTTGCACTATTAACTACGAACTAATAACTATCAACTTCGAACTAAAACTAAATGGCAGCATCATTTCTAGCGTTACTAGATGACATAACACTTTTAATGGATGATGTGGCTACCATGAGTAAGGTCGCCACGCAAAAGACTGCAGGCATACTTGGAGATGATTTAGCGGTAAACGCTGAAAAATCTTCTGGTTTTCTGAATAACAGAGAACTTCCTGCGCTATGGAAAATAACCAAGGGATCGCTCCTCAATAAATTAATCATATTGCCGGTAGCATTTTTATTAAGCGCCTTTGTACCTATAGCTATTATAGTGATTTTACTGCTAGGTGGGGTCTATTTGGCCTACGAAGGAGCAGAGAAAATTTACTATTTCTTATTTCACAGAAAAGAAGTAAAATCTGCCAAAAAGTTAGTGGATCAGACTCCTAAAGAGATGACTAACCTAGAAAATGAACGCGTTAAATCTGCCGTTTTTGTTGACTTTATATTGTCTATAGAGATTGTGATTATAGCGCTTAGCACCGTTACAGAGAGTGAGTTGAAGGTTCAGATTATCGTTGTTTCGCTCATTGCAGTACTCGCTACTGTTGGCGTATACGGTATAGTGGCTTTAATCGTTCGGATGGACGATATGGGATATAAGCTCATAAAGGAAAACAAAAATAAGTACACAAAGAACTTAGGTATCGGTCTTGTAAAAGGATTGCCTATTGTGATTAAAACACTAAACCTAGTGGGTACTATAGCACTAGTAGTAGTGGCTGGAGGTATTTTTACGCATAACATCCATTATGTGCATGAATTGTTAGATCTGCTTCCTTCATTAGTTGCTAATAGTATAGTTGGACTAGTAATAGGTTTTATAGCATTGCTAGGTATGATGCTGTTTCAAAAAATCAAAGGAACCACTAAGCTTTAAGAAAGGATATAAATTGGCGCATTGTTTGCAGATAGTTAAAACAAAAAGTAATATGATAACAAGAACAGAAACACTTTACCGACTTTCAATTTTAGTAACTGTTCTACTTTTTATGGTTGGTTGTAAAACATTGCAAACCTCAACAGGCGAAAAAGTAGCTCCGTTTAAAGGAACTATAATGTATGACGTAGAGGTGATTAACAATTCGGATGAGCAACAAACCAAGTCCAAGAAAGACTTGTATGGTACAGAGATGTCCTTGACGGTGTTTAAAAATGGGGACTTACAGCGCAAGTACACTACCTCTTCTATAGATGGGTACGGTATACAGTATGTCGATATAGAGAACCAGACAGTTATAGAAAAGTACAATAATTCAGATTCGCTTTTTGTACATAAAGCCGCTATTCAAAACCGAAATAAGCTATATGACCTGCGTACTACAAGTGAAAAACAAACGGTTTTGGACTATGAGCTCATGGATGTATCCATTGGTGCCGAAGATATAGCCAGAAACTACGAAAAGACTTATTTGACAGTAAGGTACTGGTACAGTGATCAACTAAAGGTAGATAAAGCCGTATATGCCAATGTAAATGATGACTTGTGGAGCTATTTCATGAATAAGAGTGATGGCTCATTATTTCTTAAAATGGAGATAGATTATTTCACCCACAAGGTAGTTTATACTGCGAAGGAGATTCTCTCAGGTGAGTATGATAAATCTACCAAAGAGCTATTAGAAATAGCTCCAAGAATAGAAGACTAAGCCAGGTTCAGCTTTTCAAATTCCTCGCCCTCGCTAATGGTACAGCCATTTTGAATCATTTCAAAAAGTTCTAACTCTCTAATGGTATGGTACTCTTTGGAAGTAGATAGCTGCTCTGCCCCTTCTTCTCGTTTATCTATTTTTATTAGGAATATTTTCTCTAGGTCACACCTAAAGTAATACGCACTTTGGTCTTCTATTTTATTCAGGTATTTTGTCTTGCGTAGAATGCTTTCCCATACCACGTCGCTAAACTGATCCACTATTTCAGCTGCATTCATGGGTTCATTCTCTTTGATAGCGACCCAGTCATCTGCAGTTATACCATTTACTACTAAGAAGTTTACAAATTCATCTTCTAGTTTTTCCAGTTCGTCTAAAGGTATTCGTGTATATTTCATCAGAGCGCAAATTTATTCGTATTCGCAAAAGGAAGAGAAAATTAGTGTTCAAATATTCCTAGTTGAGTACTACCGATTTCAATAAACTGGTGGCGATACATGGTTTTAATAGTGGGATTAATACCTTTGCACTAATGAAAATAGGAAAAAACGCTGTAGTAGGCGTAAATTACGTATTAGATGTAGATGGTCAGCAATTAGATGCTAGTGGTGATAGCCCACTTACCTATCTACACGGTCACGGTATGATGATACCCGGTTTTGAGAAACAACTTGAAGGTTTAGCTGAAGGTGAGAAATATGACTTCATAGTGCCTGCAGCAGAAGGTTACGGAGTATTTAATCCAGAAGCGGTAGTAGATTTAGACAAATCAATTTTCTTAGTAGATGGTAGCATGAGCACAGATGTATTTGAAGGAGCTCAATTGCAACTAACCAACCAAGAAGGTCAACCTATGACAGGGGTAGTAAATGCAATATCTGAAGATAAAGTCACTATGGATTTTAATCACCAGTTAGCAGGAAAAGACCTACATTTTGTAGGCAGTATTGCTGCTTTACGTGAGGCTACTGAAGAAGAGATAAGCCACGGACATGTACACGGTCCAGATGGTCACCAACATTAATTTTAACTCACATACTATATTAAAAAAACCAAGTGCACGAGCACTTGGTTTTTTTTATCGATCAGTTTTTAGCTGTGACTATATATTGGCAAATACTTGTACCGCTGTTAGTGATTTATCCTTAGGATTAAAATACGCTGCAATAGCACCAAGTGTATATTTTTTATTTAGGATATTCTCGTTGTGGTACTTACTCTGCATCCAAGTATTTAGCATATACGTGGCAGCTTCATTGTACGTCTTAGCGGTACTTATAGCTGTTTTACCCTTTTTATCATAGTTGTACGTCGGTATTAAGACGAATGTGCGGGCTATATTTTCACCTACGGAGTACTTTTCTACATCCAAGTAGTGGAGCAGCCTTTCTTGTATGGTACGTTTACCTGGAGTGGGTTGGTCATGTGTTAGCTGTGTTTTGTTCTTTAAAAAATCATTGTGATCCTTCGCGACTTTATAAATAATGGTGTCATATTTCAAAGGTTTACATCCGTTTGCAACTCTGTACTCATTCACTTTTTCAAAGATTAGTTTTTCAAAGAGTTGATGATTGAAGTTGCTTGGGTTTATCTGATCACTACCATTTTGAGCATTTATGCTGAGAAAACTGAGAAATAGACCAATAAAAAACAGACTGTATTTTTTCATAATCCTAGTATTGCAATTTGTGTTCCTATTTTATTTCGATGATTCTAATATCCTCTCGTTCGAGTTGTATTTGCAACATTTTCAGGAGCTTCTCAGATTCTCTTTTTTTCTCAGCATTTCTCATTCTACTCCTCCATCCTACCAATGCTGTCGCTAAAGTATCCGTTTTTTCGTCTTTAGTATACACGAGTATGTCTACTGCCATCTCTTCTATGCTAAATTGACTTTTAGCCAATGCTACTACTTTGTTGGTAGCGTATTGCTCTCCGGTGAGTCTTTTTACCTCATTTTTTAACAGATTTATTTCGTCATCCTTATTCTGTAGACTGGTAGTGCTTTTTTGATAGAGCTCACTAATGATGTCAGATTTTAGAGATGCTAGGCGCTGTTCTTTAAACCCGATCGGTTGCGGCTGAATAATCTTAAGTTTACCGATTACGTTATACATCTTCATCCGTTCGTTTAAGCTGACTATGCTGTCTGGCTCTAGGTAGTCTCCACTGATATTTACATTGAGGATCACTTCATCCCCAGAGGCCGTTAGTTTATGACTATTGATGTAGATTCCATGTTTTGTAGCTATCTCATTATCCAAGAAGTTTTCTATGCGCTGATCATTTAGGTTTTCTTGTAATAGGTTGTAATAAAAATAAACACTTGGTGTAAGCACGAGGAGAAGTGCAAGAATTATCCCGGCTCTTACTTTTCGTTTTTTTGCATCATCTACAAAACTGAACTTAGGGTACCGAAGATAGAGTACCACAAGAAGCGCAGCTATACTAATCATAATACAATTCATCAGAAATAGAAAAAGTGCACCGGCAAAATAGTCCCAGTTTCCGATGGCTAGACCAAATCCAGCAGTACATAGGGGCGGCATAAGAGCTGTAGCTATAGCTACTCCAGGAATGGTATTGGTACTTAAACAGCGAGCAGCCGCTAATATTCCTGCTACTCCACCAAAAAATGCAACAAAGAGATCCAGCACTGTAGGTCGTGTGCGAGATAGCAGTTCATTCACTTCTTCTGTTGGCGTTATTTTAAAGAATAAATAAGCGGTTATTATACTTATACACGCCGCTATTCCGATATTCTTTAAGGATTTATTGATTAGTTTCCTGTCGAAAATTCCGATACCTAAACCTAAACCGACTATAGGTCCCATGAGTGGAGAGATAAGCATAGCTCCTATGACCACCGCAGTACTGTTCATGTTTAATCCTAGTGAGGCAATAAGGATAGAACATATCAAAATCCAAATATTAAATCCTTTGAAGGATACCCCTTCTTTAATATCCTTTATACTTTGGGAATAGTTCACATCATCTAAAGTGAATGTATCACCTAGGAAAGTAGCAAGCTTATCCTTGATCGATCCGTTTGATTCTTCAGTCATATCTCTCTATACATTATTAAATTAGTGATATACACTACTCTTGAGTAAATGTTAAATTCTGTTTTAATTTTATAAAACCTGCTCGCTTTACGGCAGATTTTTTAAATACCCGTTTAAATACTTCCTCAGTTAGTTCTTGCCATTCTGATTGTGCAGCACTTCCAAAGTCTTTATTGGGATTAAATTCAGGCACGTTATGCTGATGTGCAAATTTATTCCATGGACAAACGTCTTGGCAGATATCACAACCAAATACCCATCCCTCCATTTGTCCTTTAAAAGACGACGGAATCTCTTCCTTAAGCTCAATGGTCAGGTAAGAGATACATTTGGTACTGTCTATTATTTTATCTTGCACGATGGCCTCCGTGGGGCAAGCGTCTATGCATGCCGTACACGTACCGCAGTGATCAGTAGTCGGTGAATCAGCCAAGAGATCAATATCAAGGATGAGCTCAGCGATGAAGTAGAAGCTTCCTTTTGATTTTGTGATGAGCATACTATTCTTACCTACCCAACCTAATCCACTCTTTGCTGCCCACGCTCTATCTAGAACTGGCGCAGAATCTATAAAAACCCTTCCTTCCACTGCTCCAATATGCTCTTCTATTTGGTTGACAAAAGTCTTTAGTTTATGCTTGATAACGTAGTGATAGTCTTGTCCATAAGCATACTTAGATATTTTTAAATGATGCTTATCAAAATTGTCCTCTGGGTAGTAATTAAAGAGTAAAGAAATAACTGATTTAGCACCTGGTACTAATTGGGTCGGGTCCACTCGCTTGTCAAAATGACCTTCCATCCATTTCATTTTGCCGTGATACCCCTTATTGAGCCAATTCTCTAACCGGTTCGCTTCATCCTCTAGTTTACCCGCTTTACTTATCCCACAAAAGTCAAATCCTAGTTTATTGGCGATGTCTTTAACCGTATTCGTATGATGTTGTTGAACATCCATAACTTAAAATAGGCCAGGGTTGTTGCCTTTTAGGTTTACCTTACCCAAATGTTTATAAGCCAGTTCCGTAGCCTCTCTCCCTCTTGCAGTTCGCTGTAGAAAACCTTCTTTGATCAGAAATGGTTCGTATACTTCCTCTATGGTACCGGCTTCTTCACTCACGGCTGTGGCTATGGTATTGATGCCTACAGGTCCACCTTTAAATTTATCAATGATTGCACTTAAAATTCTGTTATCCATATCGTCCAAGCCACGGGCATCCACATTTAATGCATCTAATGCTATTTTAGCTATTGCTAAGGATATAGTACCGTCTCCTTTTATCTGAGCAAAATCCCTAGTTCTACGAAGAAGAGCGTTTGCTATACGTGGAGTACCTCGACTACGTCCGGCAATTTCAATGGCAGCTTTGTGATCAATGGGCATATTCAATATTCCACTGCTCCGTTCTACTATGCTCGCTAATAATGAGGTGTCGTAGTATTCTAGTCTGCTGGTGATTCCAAATCTAGCCCTAAGCGGAGACGTGAGCAATCCACTGCGTGTAGTAGCGCCTATTAGTGTGAATGGACTGATTCCAATTTGAACACTTCGAGCATTTGGTCCTGTATCCAACACGATATCAATCTTGTAGTCCTCCATCGCTGAATAAAGGTACTCTTCGATTACAGGACTGAGACGGTGTATTTCATCTATGAAGAGTACATCACCCTCATCTAGATTAGTAAGTAACCCTGCTAAATCACCTGGTTTTTCGAGTACGGGCCCACTTGTGATACGGATATTACTGTTCAGTTCTTGGGCGATAATATTTGCTAAGGTAGTTTTTCCGAGGCCTGGAGGGCCGTGAAGCAAAACATGGTCTAACGCTTCTTCTCTTTGATTGGCAGCTTCTACAAAAATTTTTAGGTTATCCAGAATTTTATCTTGTCCAGCAAAATCGTCAAAAGAAATCGGTCTAAGCACCTTTTCTATGTCTCTATCTTGGTCTGAAAACCCCTCAGATGTGCTGTCTAAAATATCATTGCTCACTAAGCGAAAGTAAAGATAGATTTTTAAACGTGGGCAACGTTTTTTATAAACATTTCATCTAACTAACTAGATTACTTACCACGATGAAGTTTTATTTGAGTTAATATATGAAATACAGGTTTTTTATCGCTTTTATACTCGCTTTTAGTTCAGCATTGACTATGGCTCAGGTTGCATTGGATGAGATTGTTTTTGAAAATACAGATTTTAACTTCGGGATAATACAAGCTGAAGGAGGAATCAAAACAGTCACCTATAAGTTTACCAATACCAGTGCAAATTCTTTTATAATACAAGGGCTAGAAGCGGCTTGTGGATGTACTAATTTGAGTAGTGATAAAGAGGTGTATGCTCCTGGTGAGAAAGGATTGATTACCGTAGATTTCAATCCGGAAAATATCAAAGGAGAGGTAAATAAATGGGTGTACATACGTGGCAACTATTCCGACGGTTTTCAGAAAGACTTAAGTTTTGTCGCTAATGTAGTTTCTGTAACGGACAGATCTCCTAACAGGTACTACAAAGGTGAGTTTGGGTATTTGATGATGGATGTAAATCACTTTGGTTGGGGGTCACAATTAACAGGTCAAGTTATCATCGATACGGTCAAGTTTTTTAATGATGGGTACAATGATATTGTAATTTCAAGTGCCAAGTCCTCCGTTCATTTTGTAACTGTAGGAAATCTACCTATCACTCTTCCAGTAGATTCTACGGCGTATATGGTGGTCACCGCTGACTTACGCAATGTAGATACTGTAGGTGGTTATCGAGGGAGTATAGTGCTCCAAACGAATGATCGATTTTTTCCTATAAAAGAGTTTCCGGTAGGTATAGACTTGATGCAAAACTTCAGTCACCTAAAAAAACGACAACTTAAAAAAGCCCCTCAGTTAACACTAAGCTCCAGTCAGGTAATGATGGGCGAAATAGGTGCCGGAGGCATACGTACCAAGGATATAACACTAAAGAATACCGGTAAAAGTGATTTAATCATACGCAAAATTGACTCGGACTGCTCATGTACAGTAGTCTCTCCAGCTAAACGCGTGTTAGTTCCGGGAGAAGAAATTGTCTTAAAAGTAACTTTTGATGCAGTCAATAAAAGTGGACCGCAGGGTAAGGTGGTAACTGTAATCACGAATGATCCCGTAAAACCAAGACAAAACTTTATCGTAAAGGCTCTTGTAAAATAGTCGCTCCTTTAATTTGGCAAAAAAATTGTACAACCGGTTATTATGAAAAAAAGTCAAGTTGTTTATACGTTAATTATTTGCTTTCTAGCCTCTTTTATTGGTGCATTTACGTACAAGACATGGTTTAATAGTCCTGCAGTCAATGTCGTAGAAACTGACAATTCGTCTTATGCGTACAGAGCAAGCAATACTGAAGGGCTATACTTGGAGTACGGATTCATTACAGCATCTAAAATCAGCACTCCAAGTGTAGTCTTTATCCGGACAGAGTCTCAACAATATCAACGGACGACTTCATTTTGGGGATTTGACTTCGACCCGTTTGGGAGGATAGGAAAAGTAGCGAGTACGGGTTCTGGTGTCATCGTGACTGAGGACGGATATGTCATAACCAATCATCATGTGGTAAAGAGCGCAGATAAAATAGAGGTTGTATTGAGTAACAATAGACGCACCTACACGGCAAAACTAGTGGGCGCTGATCCAAGCAGTGACTTAGCACTACTAAAGGTAGAAGCGAAAGACCTCACTCCTATCAAATTTAAGAACTCTGATGAAGTAGAGATAGGCCAGTGGGTATTAGCCGTTGGAAATCCCTTTAACTTAACGAGTACGGTTACTGCAGGTATAGTTTCAGCTAAGGGTAGAAATATAAATATTGTAAATAATCAGTTTCCAATAGAATCATTCATTCAAACGGATGCAGCCATTAATCCGGGTAATAGTGGAGGTGCATTGGTAGACTTGAAAGGAAATTTAGTAGGTGTAAATACTGCAATCGCTAGTAAGACAGGTAGTTATGTGGGATATGGTTTTGCTATACCGAGTAATATAGTATCCAAAACGATAGAAGATCTTAAAGAGTACGGTGAGGTTCAACGTGGATTTGCAGGGGTAGATGTGGTGGATATTGATGGAGAGATAGAAGATAAACTAGGTGTAGAAGAAGGCGTACTTATAAAACGGATAACCAATACCAATGAAGAAGCTGCTGAGGTGTTGATAGCCGGTGACGTCATTACTAAAATAGATGGAAAGGTAATTGACGCAAAAGCCACGTTCGATGAACGCATGGCGTACCTCCGTCCAGGTGATATCATCAAACTAGAAGTATACCGTGATGGTAATCCCAGAGATATTGATCTCACTCTAGTCAACAAAGAAGGTACAACTGAACTTTTAAAGAAAGAAAGTGTGGTTAGCGAAGTGCTCGGTGCAGAATTTGAAAAAATATCTAAGCTAGAAAAAGATGCCTATCGCATAAATAACGGTATAAAAGTAACGAACATTACCAACGGGAAGGTACGTCAGATGAGCGTAGGTGAAGGTTTTATATTTGTTAAAATCAATGGTAAACCAATGAACAATGTTCAGGAATTAGTAACCCTTCTAACAGACTATAAAGGTCAGATACGCATAGAGGGCATAGCTGCAAATGGTGCTAGTCAGTACTTAAGTTTTACCTTTAGGTAGTCATTGTACTGTTAGGGTATTGTGCTTTGATTGTTGCTTTTAGACAATACTCTTTACTATTTACTTACTCTGTTTTCCTACTTTAAACTCACTGGTCTCGTGGAATGTAATATCCGGATTGTTAGACTTAGCCATTTGCAATACATAAGCTGTCTGTGCCAAGAATACAAGATTCTCATCTTTATCTAATACCACATCTCTCGGCTTATACTTGATAAATTCAGCTATCTTATCCTCGTCACCTGTCATCCAACACGCTTTATGGTAGTTCACCGCATCAAAACGAGCTTTAGCATTGTACTCGTGCTCAAGTCTGTATTGGATTACTTCAAACTGTAGCTCACCAACTACACCAATGATCTTACGATTACCAGGCTGCTGAGTAAAGAGCTGAGCCACACCCTCGTCTGTAAGTTGATTTAGCCCTTTTTCGAGTTGTTTACTCTTCATAGGATCCATATTTACTACCTCACGGAAGAGTTCCGGACTAAAGCTAGGGATACCCTTAAACTCGAGCATCTCTCCTTCTGTAAGCCCGTCACCTATCTTAAAGTTACCTGTATCGTAAAGACCTACTACGTCACCGGGATAGGCGTACTGAGTCACCTCCTTACTATCTGCTAAGAACGTATACGGATTACTAAATCGCATCTTCTTACCACTTTTAGCATGAACATAAAACTTGTTACGCTCAAAGGTGCCTGAACATACTCTAAGAAAAGCAATTCTGTCTCTGTGGTTTGGGTCTAGATTGGCATGGATTTTAAAGATAAATCCAGTCATCTTATTTTCCGTAGGATTTATGTCTCGCTTATCCGTAGGTCGTGGTCTTGGACTTGGTGCTATTTCTACGAAGGTGTCTAGCATCTCCTGTACCCCAAAATTATTCAGTGCAGAACCGAAGAATACAGGAGCTAGAAGTCCTTCTTCATATAACTCACTATCAAAAGGCTCAAAAACACCATTGATAAGTTCTACGTCTTCACGGAGCTGATTCGCATCCTCCTCTCCCACTATTTCGTCTAAAGCTTTGTCTTGTAGGCTTTCTATGGCTACGTAGTCTGAAGCTTTCTTGGTCTTATCTGCTTGAAAAAGATTAAGTGACTGATTGTGGAGTAAGAAAACTCCTTTGAATCGGGATCCCATATTAATGGGCCAGCTCAGTGGTCTAGTGCTTATTTGAAGCTCGGTTTCCAGTTCTTCCAATATGTCAAAAGGGTCTTGCCCCTCTCTATCCATCTTATTTACAAAAATGATAACAGGTGTATTTCTCATTCTACACACCTGCATAAGTTTTCGTGTTTGTGCTTCTACACCCTTAGCCACATCTACCACTAAGATTACACTATCCACTGCTGTAAGTGTGCGGTAGGTATCTTCTGCAAAATCCTTATGGCCGGGAGTATCTAGAATATTTATTTTGGTACCCTTGTACTCAAAACTCATCACAGAAGTAGCTACAGATATACCACGCTGCTTTTCTATCTCCATAAAATCTGAAGTAGCAGTTTTCTCTATCTTGTTGCTTTTTACTGCTCCTGCAGTCTGTATAGCTCCACCAAAGAGAAGCAATTTCTCCGTAAGGGTAGTCTTTCCTGCATCTGGATGAGAGATGATACCGAAGGTTTTACGTTTTTCTATTTCTTTCTCTAGACTCATAAAGCGGTGCAAGATTAGTGCATTAGGTAGCAAGTAAAAAGTGAGATTACACATAATACACTCAGGAAGGAAAAAAAAATGATAGATGGGTCTAAAGGTTTTCCACTAGTATGACTGTACAAAGCGACATTATTGTGTTTTATTATATTGATTTTCAATGTGTTATATGGCTAAACAATAATGAATCGCTGTTTGATGAATCCTCAGGCAGTTTTATGGGCTCGTTCACAGAATTTTTATTCCATTACGCCACATTAAGCAAAGTACTTTTACCTTTGTACACATGAATATATATAAGCTAGTAGCGATACTCTTAGTAGTATCATCTTGTAGCATTTTTAAGGGCAATTCGCCAAAGACAAAAACGATATGGGTAGATAGTGAGCAGGTAGCTTGTGCCGAAAATAAGCAATGCCTTAACGTATATATCGGTAAGGAATTAAAAGAAGAATGGACAGCACTAAATACAGACATCAAAGGCTTTGATTTTGAAAAGGGGTTCAAATACCAACTCAGTGTAGTAGAATCCAAAGTAGAAAATCCAAATGAAGGCGAGTCTAAAGTAGTCTATCAATTGGCTGAAGTGGTCAGTAAGACTCCTGTGCTTACCGAAGATGGTATCTATGCGTATATTCAGACCAATATGGGTGCTATAGTAGGCAAACTCTATATGGAGAGAGCTCCACTTACCGTGGCCAACTTCGTAGGATTAGCAGAAGGGACATTGAAAAATACCGCAAGACCACTCGGCACACCCTACTATGATAGCCTTATATTTCATAGGGTAATACCAAATTTCATGATTCAAGGAGGGGATCCTACAGGTACTGGTTCTGGAGGACCGGGGTATCAGTTTAAAAATGAAACGCATCCTGAACTCAAACACAATAAACCTGGAATATTCAGCATGGCTAATTCCGGACCCAATACCAATGGCAGCCAGTTTTTTATTACCCATAAAGCTACACCGTGGCTAGACGGAGCTTACAATATTTTCGGGGAAGTGGTACTAGGACAGCATATCGTGACGCTCATAGGAAATATACCTAGAAGTAGAGGTGATCGACCCAACTCTCCTATCCTTATGGAAAAAGTAACAATTATAAGAGTAGGTGAAGTGGCGAAAAAATTTGATGCCAATGCAACCTTCGCACAGATGAGGTAATGAAGTCTTTGGTTCAAAATAAAAACTATAAATTTAAAGGAAGTGGTGACCAACTAATCACTGCTGACCTTACGTATGCTGCGTACGAAGAGGCAGTACCTATCACCATCTTTGCTCACGGGTTTAAAGGATTCAAGGATTGGGGAGCTTGGCCACTTGCTGCAGAAATCTTTGCGGTAAAAGGGCAGCCTTTTTTTAAATTTAACTTCTCACATAACGGTACCACGCCTGAGAGTCTGCAGGACTTTATAGATCTCAATGCCTTTGGAGCGAATAACTTTAAGCGAGAGTACGACGATCTGGGACTAGTCCTTGATTTCATCGGGAATAAAGCAGAGTCGTTCCCATTTGTGTGGAATGGTGAGATTAATCTGATTGGTCACAGTCGCGGTGGAGCCATAGCTTTACTCCGGGCCTGTCAAGATGATAGAATATTTAGAATAACTACTTGGGCCAGTGTATCCGATCTAGAGCGCTACTTGGAAATGAAGGATTTTCAAGATTGGAAAAATGAGGGCGTACACCATATTCTAAATGGAAGAACAAAGCAAGAGATGCCTATCTACTTCCAGTTCGTAGAAGCATTTGCAGAAAATGCAAGCACATTAAGTCTAGGAACCAACCTTGAGAATCTCAAAACCCCATTGCTTATCATACACGGAGAAAATGACACTGTCGTTCCTCTAGCGGACGCACACACCATTTACAAAGAAGTACCTCATGCACTCTTAGTAGAGATAGAAGCTGCTGACCATACATTCAATACGAAACATCCATTGGAAGCACGTAAGATACCTAAACAGTTTGCTGAGGTCCTTACGGAAACCATTGAGTTCTTCGAACTATAAGGTATGAAGATAGCTATCATAGGTGGAGGTGCCGCAGGATTTTTCTGTGCTATAAATGCCGCAGAGAAACTGCCACAGGCGAACATAACTATCTATGAAGCTAGCAATAAGCTATTAGCCAAAGTACTTATAAGTGGCGGCGGAAGATGTAATGTAACCAATACCATTAGTGAACCAGCAGCTTTAGCCGCTAATTATCCCAGAGGTAGGGACTTTTTAGAATCGGTATTCCATTCATTTACGAGCGCTGATACTCAGGATTGGTTTACCAAACGTGGAGTTCCGCTTAAAACGGAAGCAGATGGTAGAGTATTTCCTCAAAGTGATAGCTCACAGAGTATATATCAGTGCCTTGTCAAAGAAGCTCGCAGACTTAATGTGGGTGTAATACTAGGTAAAAGACTAAAGCATTTGACCTATGGTGAAGAAAACTGGAAGTTGGATTTTGGCACTGAGCAGACTGAAGTAGACCAGTTAGTATTGGCTACAGGAAGTAATAAAGGAATTTACGATATGCTTACAGCGATGGGCATAGCAGTAGTACCTCCCGTCCCATCCTTATTCACTTTCAATGCAAAACAGCACAAGCAGATAGATCTAGCTGGGCTAAGCGTACCAAGTGCCGAGGTGTCTATCAACGGAATAAAAAACAGTCATGAAATAGGTCCAGTATTAATTACCCATTGGGGCTATACGGCTCCAGCAATATTGCGCTTAAGCGCTTGGCATGCTCGCGAATTGAGCGCATTGGATTATACGTTTACCCTGAAAATAAACTGGGCGGGTTACGATCACAAGGAGCTATCAGCTACATTCAAAGAATACGCAACGTCTAACCCTAAAGATAAGGTTTTATCTTGGAAAGGACATGGCCTGCCCAAAAGGCTCTGGCAGAACCTCTTTGAGAGTGCGAATCTTCAAGCCTATACCAACTGGTCCGAAATTGGTAAAAAGGGCATAGTACGCCTCGTAACGGCATTGTGTGCTTATGAAGTAGCAATAAACGGTAAAAGTACCTTCAAAGAAGAATTCGTCACAGCTGGAGGAATAGACCTGGCTGAGGTGAATAATACAACTTTTGCAATCACCAAATTTCCAGGATTATATGCTATAGGTGAATTACTCAATATAGATGCAATAACTGGAGGTTTTAACTTTCAGGCAGCTTGGAGTGGAGGATATATCGCTGCAAATAGTCTTGTTAACGACATTAATAAGTAAAAGTCTTTATTTTTATACGAAATTCGCGGCCGATATGTCTAAAACCTATATTTCATTACTAGCGATATTACTTTTTTTTAGCGCTGCCAATGCTCAATTACCGGAGCTGTCAGTAACTTTAAAATCAAGTGCTCGTGCTGTAGGTATTGAAAAAGCTAGAGCATTATATTACGAGTCTAACTATACAGAAGCAGAAGCATTATTTTATATAGAGTTAGAAAACGGTAATTTTAAACCCCATGATTTCCTTCTTTTTGCGAATACACTCATTTTGAATAATAAGCCAGCTTTAGCAGCTGAATTCGTAAAAGAATATGAGAATGCTTCTGGTAAAACCAATATATTAAAGCAAATGCAACAGGGAGGCACTAGTTCTTCTCTTTCAGTGAAAACCATCCAGACCGTGTATCCAGTATCTAACCCCACCAGTTATAGAGGGAAAATATATACGTGCATTGGCGGGAAAGTAATGGAATATGATATAGACTGTGATGGCAACCTTACTAACCCAAGAGAGGTACTGGTAGGGATCACAGATATGGCTATAGGTTCTGTAGCGTTTTATAATAATGGAAACAATGCAGTGGTAAGTCTTATCGATGCTAGTAATCATCAATCTGCTCTATACTTGGTCAAGAAAAAGAAGGGGAAATGGAAAAAGCCTGTAAAGCTCTTTAAGTCAATGAGTGGTAATTCAGCGTTTCCACAGATAGATGAAGAGCACAGTAAACTGTACTTCTCATCTGACAGGCCAGATGGACAGGGTGGTTATGATTTGTTTGTAAGTGTTTATAATGGAGAGGTGTTTGAAAATCCAATAAGCCTTGGTAATGAAGTGAATACTCCTGGAAATGAAATCAACCCCATCATGACTCAAGACTGGTTGTATTTTAGCTCGGACGGTCATGCCAGTAAAGGCGGATTTGATATTTATAAATTTAAAGATTTAGGAAATCAGCAAACCATATTGCTGAATGCTACAGAACTCAACACAACGTATAATGAAGTCGCATTTTTACCTACATCAGAAAATAGTTTTTATATCAAACGAGAGAATAAAGAACAAACACAACTCTTTAGTATAATCAAACAAGCTACATTGACGAAAGTAATTGGTACCGTAACCGATGAGAATGGTGAACCTGTATCAGGAGCCTACGTATTGATAGGTGGGCCAAGTGGCGGTTTTACATCTACTGATAAAAGAGGAAATTATACGTATAAATCTACTGAAAATTTAGCTAGTATTGATGGCAGAGTGCTAGCAGACGGATATGAACCTAAGACATTTACTGCTTCTGAAAGCCAAAATATCAATGTCCAATTGACTAAAATAAAACCTGTAGAGATTATAAAAGAAGTCATTCGCACGATATCAGTAAATCAGATTCCTAGTGAAACAGACACTCAAGTAGTGAAGAGTGACAGTCAGTCGACAACAATTTTGGACGTTGAATCCACAGTAAACAAAGACGTTCCCGTAACAGAAACGTCTAAAGTTGGAGGTAAAGCAACATCACCAGAAGAACACCTCTACTATATTATATTAGAAAGTACATATGACTATGCCCAAGCCTATGAAGCTTGGAATAAATGGCTTCCTAGATTTATAGATGCAGAGATTCTAGAGTTTGGAAAAGGACTGTACCGAATAGGGTTCTTTGCAGGAACGAACGAAGAAAACGCTGTAGAAAGCTACAATGAAGCAAAAAAGACCAAAAAAGACATCTGGATATTAAGACCTCAGAACTAGTTTTATCCGGTACTTCATGGTTTAATTGGTTCTATACCATTTTTTTGGGATTTTAAGTCTCCATACTCCGTTACCATACGTAACGGCGTATAAGTACTTTCCCGCTGGGTCTACTTCAAAATCTCGTGTTTCTATATTGGGTATTTTACCAGAAATAGGTTTCCAAGAATTCATCTTCTCATTACGGTAATAAAATCCGGCTACGGTACTCATTATTAAAACCTTACTGTTTGGTACATAGCTGAGTTTAATGGTCTCGTATTTTGGTAGACCGTCAGAAAAATTAGTCCATATATCCCCTCCGTCTGTACTCTTGTACACTTTGTGCAGCTGATCCGTGTCTATCCTACCTAAGCTGGCATATACCTCCTTGGTGTTGTTTGGGTTAGATACCACACTTGTTACATGGTGCCAGGCTATAATACCTAGTTTAGCGGTAATATCCTCCCAAGACGCTCCCCCATCGAGACTTCTAAATAATTTTTGTGTTAGATTAGATGGACTCCAAGTAGGTTGATCAAAACTAACGAACATCTGCTGAGGATTACTTTTATTAACATCAAAGCCACGTATAACTTGATTATTACCGTCTACTCCTTTAGAAATCAACTGCCATTTTTTATCTGTGTTCTTCCATATTTGATTACCTAAGTAGTAGAAACTCGCAGAATCGGCAGGGTGCTGATAAAAGTAGGCTATGAATGGATTCGAAGGGTCATTTGGGTGTGCATTGGTATACCGTGTACTCGTAACAGAATCTATAAGACGTATTCTCCCACCAACTAAGATATATATTCCGTGCGAAGTAGACAGAGCGTCGCCACCATCTCCATAGTGTCGTCCGTATTGTTTCCACTTCTTATCTTGATAGTACATATAACCTAGGTCTTGGCTACCGATAAGTATTTTATCGTCAGGGAGTAAATGCAGCCCGTAGGATTGATGAGCTACCAGGCCTTTACCGCTTTTGTCTTGCCACGTGGAGCCTGTATCTGAACTCATAAAGACTCCGCCGTCAGTAGCTAGGAATATACTACCGTCTTCTGTGGTTGATATTCCTCTGATATCATCGTGAGCAAACTGCTTATGGCCTTTAATTGGCATAGTAGAAACCGTAAATGTTTTTCCGCTGTCTGTACTGATGTAGGCTCTATACGTACCTAGGACAATAGCTACAGGGACTCCCGGAACTAAGGCTATTTCAGTATGATGCTTATCTGCACGTTCTATTGTTCTGTTGTGATAGATACTGATCCACGTCTTACCATTATCTAGACTTTCATCTACGTAGCCTTCCCGTTTTGCACCATAGAAAGCAAGCCATCTATTCGTTTTAGTTTGATCTTGGCAGATAGCTATACGCTCCAATGTAATAGTTTCAGACCAGGCAGACTAAGTCTATGGGTTATAGCAGTAAACGAGGAACCTCCATCAGTACTTTAATAGAGTTCTTTGCCCGCTACGAGTATATGAGAATCATCTCGTGCATCATAGACTATGGATCGAAGATTTTCATCCGGGGCTGTATATATCTGATTCCATTTCTCATTTTTGTTGGTAGTACCTTTCCAAATTTTAGTATCCGTAATCGCTAGTATCTCCTGAGCATTACCTTCGATATCCCATACTACTTTTTGTTCGTGATGTTGGAACGCCAGTGGTGTACTGTGCCAAGATCTACCGTGATTACTAGACTGAAGTATCCCACTACCAAAGTCTTGGCCGTGATGTGTTCGCCCTGTTCCTCTGTAGATGGTGCCATTTGCCTCATACAGACATAGCATTCCTAGCTGCACTGAGTCTTGGTCTATTTTTTTTCAAGTACATCCCCCATTTCTACTACTATAGACGCTACCAGTCATTGCTGCCGCATACCAGTACTTCTCCGTGATTAGTATATCCTCTATCCATCCTTGTCCTGTGGCTGTCCTACTTCCATCATTCGTGGTAGCCGTTGGTGTGGTAAATGGGCCTAAATGCTTCCATTTAAACGCGTGAAACAGCTGAGCATTTACAGATAGTGAACATGCCAATAGCCCTAAGAGTACTATTCTAGATAACATTCTTGATTATACTAAATAGACCTATTCCGATGAACAGAGCGCCAATTATAAGAGAAAACTTATCTCCTATCAGTTTGGTTAATTGATTTTTATAGACTGTACTGAGTTTTATATAAATAAATAGAATGAGAAAAGCCCCTGCTGCCGCACCGAAAGCAAAGCTCCATTTGGATGGATCCCAAGGAGAGTCCGTAAATGTAAAAAAAGGTTTACCGTCCGTAAAGGCTCCTGTTTGAAATAAGATTAAGTACCCAGACCAGTAGAAAATAAGCTGTGGATTAGCTATGGCTAGCAAGAAACCTTTCGTAAAATTAGAAAAAGCTCCAGTTTTAGGTTCTTCCGTAGTGACAGGAGTTGCATTTTTCTTGAGCATATACGTCAGTCCCATTAAAATGAAAACCACACCCATGGCTATGCTTAAATGAATTTTATAATTTTCCAATACACCAACATAGGAAGCTCCTAAAATGGCTATTAATGTGTAAGGTATTTCTGGTAAGACCCCACCAAAGGCTAACCACAATGCAGACTTCTCTGATTTAGTAATTGCAGTATTGATAACCGCTGCATTTACTAAGCCTAAGAACACTGAGCCTATAAAGCTAAAAAATGCTGCAATTCCAAATGCGATTAGTATTTCCAAGATTCCAAAAATTGTTAAAAAAAAGTGATTAAGCAAATGTCGTATAAACTAGCAACTACCCTTATCCTTGTACCAATAATATTATGGATAATTTAATACTAGAAGGAAAAGTAGTTCAATTACTAGCTCCACAGAATGGTGAAAGCTCAAGAGGTGCTTGGAAAAAGCAAGATTTCGTTATAGAAACATCAGAAAACTACCCGAAGAAAATCTCGATAGTAGGTTTTCAGGATATGGCGGATAAAGTAGCTGAACTGAAAGAAGGAGATGATGTAAAAGTAGCGATCAATATAGAAAGTCGTGAGTATAACTCAAGATGGTATACTGACGTGAAGGCTTGGAAAATAGACAAAGTAAATAGCGGTAGTTCTCCTGCAGCATCCTCTACTCCTGCAGGTATGGATGACGTGACTGGAGTAAGTTTCACGAGTGAAGATAGTGACGACCTACCTTTTTAAATTCGACAATCCCAAAAAATAACAAAAGCCGTTTCTATTTTTTAGGGACGGCTTATTTATTTTAAAACGACAGAGCTTCAGTTACCTGATATATAAAATTAGTCACCACTGATGGCCTAAAAGCGATGATAAGTATCACTCCGCCTAGAGCTCCCCAAATATGAGCTTCATGCCCAATGTTATCATTCCCTTTCTTATTCATATACTGAGAGTAAGCAAGGTATAAAACTCCAAATATCACACTGGGAAGACACAGAACAAAGTATAAGCACAGTTTTTCCAAAGGCTGAATCATAATACTAGCAAATAAGACTCCAGAAACTCCTCCACTAGCTCCTACTGCAGAGTAAGCACAGTTATCCGTATTTTTTAGATAACCAGGCAGGTGGGCTATTAGTGTAGAACCTACAAAAAGAGACAGGTAGTAAGTGGATCCTACAGGGCCATACCACGCTACGAATACACCTTCGACAAACCCTCCAAAACCCCATAGTACAAATAGATTAAGGAATAAATGATTGAAGTCAGCGTGCACCCAAGCACTGGTTAAGAAGCGATACCATTCCTTACTCTGATCTATTTTATAGGGATTAAAAAGAAGCTTTGCAAAGAGCGCTCTATTGGAAAACGAGAAGTAACTTACCGCACCTATGCTGATAAGTAAAATCATATTTACTGACATTGTATTCAAAGGTCGTAGATTTTGAAGAATAATAGAATAAAGCTCCTTATTTTTACCCCATTAAACGGATACTGCTCATATCGGACACGCACAGTTATATCAGCGCGGAGGTGGAAAAACATATGGCAGATTGTGATGAAGTATGGCACGCCGGAGACTGGGGAGATTTAGCGGTGAGTGATGCAATCAGTCGTACTAAAACGGTACGTGGTGTCTACGGAAATATTGATGGAGGTCCCGTTAGGGCAGTATACCCGAAAGAGGTTTATTTTACCATTGAGGGATTAACCGTTTATATTACACATATAGGCGGATATCCGGGTAGATACGAGAAAGGGGTAAAAGACCGTTTAATAGAATTAAAGCCAGACTTATATATAGGTGGTCACTCACACATTTGTAAGGTTATTAAAGACAAAGAGTTGGGGTTAGTCCATTTTAATCCTGGCGCAATTGGAATGCATGGCTTTCATAAAAAAAGAACAATGATGAAGTTTGGCATAGAGAATGGTAAACTCCTAGATATACAGGTATTAGAATATGATAGAAATTAAGCGTAGAATAGAGTTATGGATAATAGGATGTTTACTGTTAGCAGCATGTAGTACAGTTAATACTGTAAATGGACAAACAGACATCCCTAAGAAGGCTCAAGTGGCTTTTAATAAAGGACTGCAGCAGCAAGGCTACGGTGAATACAATGAGGCTATAGACTTATTTAAACACGCGATAAAAAAAGCGCCAGAATTCATAGATGCTTATGATGCATTGGCCAATACCTATCAGAAAAACAATGAACCTAATAAAGCAATAAGCACGTATAAGAAACTACTGGAGCTTAAACTAGACCATTATTTTGCATTGTATGAATTGGGTAAAATATACCATGAGTCTGGAGCCCTAGACTCTGCAGAATACTTCTATGGTAAGTTCCTTAAGGTTAATCGTACCGGGGACAGTTACGCTAAGGAAGCCGCTTTAAAAATGAGGAGTATTTCATTTGCCAAGGTAGCTACGAAAAATCCGGTAGACATCACACCTATCAACATGGGTAAAAGTATCAATACCTCAGAGCAAGAGTATAGTCCAGCATTCTCCATAGACGAGAATACCTTATATATCACTCGAAGAACAGGAGACCTCACAGACCGTAGACCAAATGAGGATATTTATTACGCAACTAAAAACGGCGCTGGATGGAACTCGATAAAAAACTTAGGACCTCCTATCAATACAGTAGAAAATGAAGGAGCCTTTAGTGTTTCTGCTGATGGACACTATATCTTTTTTACCTCGTGCAGTAGATCTGGAGGTAAAGGACAGTGCGATATATGGCTGACCATAGATAAAAATGGAAAATGGGGAGAGCCGCTGAACTTACAGGCTCCTATTAATACCAAATATTGGGAATCACAGCCAAGTATAGCATCTAATGGACGAGTACTTTACTTTACGAGTGATAGACCTGGTGGATTTGGTGGTACTGATATTTGGAAGTCTGAGTTTAGCGATAGTGGATGGAGCAATCCTGTCAACCTAGGTCCAGACATAAATACGAGTAAAGATGAACAGTTTCCCTTTATCCACTCCGACAACGTCACGTTGTATTTTAGCTCAGAAGGACATCCTGGCATGGGCAAGAGTGATTTGTTTATTACACGGCTTCTTCCTGACGGAAATTGGGACACTCCTAAAAACTTAGGTTATCCTATTAACACTGCAGGGTATGACTGGAACATGATCGTATCTAGAGACGGCAGCAGTGCGTACTATAGCAGTGATAATATGCCAGACGGTGAAGGTGGATTAGATATTTATACCTTTCAGCTCCCAAAAGAGTTGCAAGCCAAGCGAGTAAGCTATGTGAGAGGCTACGTAAGAGATGCTGTGACCAAGAAACCGATAAGTGCGAGTGTGGTACTCACACCGCTGGACGGTAACAAGAGTACGATATCCTATGCGGATGGACCTAAAGCTACCTTTGTGGTTCCTTTAAAATCAGATAGCAGGTATTCCCTTACTATTGACAAGAAAGGCTACCTGTTTCACTCAGAGAACTTCGATATGCCAAACGTACCGAATGATAAGCCTTTTGAAATTTACATCGACCTGGAGAAGTTAGAAGAAGGAAAGACTGTAGTACTTAATAATGTCTTCTTTGATACAGATAAGTTTGATTTAAAAACCGAAAGTACTACGGAACTAGAAAAGCTGTATACCTTCATGGCTGAAAATAGTACCGTGTCTATAGAAATAGGTGGTCATACCGATAATGTAGGTTCATCATCGTATAACCTAAAGCTATCCACTGATAGAGCGAAGGCCGTATATGACTTTTTAGTAAGTAAAGGAATTGATGCCGAAAGACTTAGTTATAAAGGATATGGTGATACCCAACCTATAGATGATAATACTACTAGCGCTGGAAAATCTAAGAATAGACGAACGGAGTTTAAGGTATTAAAGTCTTAGACCTAATCCATGCGTCTACAACTGGTGCGAAATTGGTATGCTCTAGTGTCTGAATCTTTGACTTTATAGAATCCAATCCTTCCGTTAAAGGCGATAGTTTAGTGGTATACTGGGCCAACACTTTACCTTTATCAAACTCTTCATTCACTTCATGGATGGTGATTCCGGTGAATTCCTCTTTATTGGCAAGAACTGCATTGTGAACGTGAATACCGTACATATCTTTCCCTCCATATGCTGGTAAAAGACTAGGATGTATATTCACTATTCTGCCATTGTATGCTTGTGTTACTTCAGCAGGCACTAATTTTAGAAAGCCGGCTAAAACGATGTAATCTACTTTTCTTTCTGCAAGTTCAGCGAGTATATCCTTGGTATTCCAGTTTGACTTTCCCCAATACATACTAGGAATTGCGTGTTGTTTGGCTACTTGAAATACTCCTGCTTCTCTCCTATTGCACCCTACAGATACTACGGATATATCAGCGACATTTTTGAAGTATCGGATGAGTGTATCAGCATTAGTGCCACCTCCACTGGCCCAAATCTCAATATTCATCATTTAATAGAAAGTGTGTTTACTAAAATTTTTAGTTCTCTTAGGGGTTTTGCTTTGTCTTCATTCGGATAGAATAAGAAACCTTCCGCAAATACAATTCTGCTATTGTTCTCATCTACTACAGCTCGTATATATGATGGTCCTCCCATAAAGTCCCCTTTCACGTCCCACCATCCATTGATTTCTACACCGTACTTTTCTTTAAAGTTTTGGTCTATACGCACTGGAGGTAAAGTTGTAGAGTACTTCATATAACTACTATCGTATTGTCCGGGTATATATTTCTTGGTATATGAGTTTCGTATTTTTATTAGGTTTTCTGTAGTTAGGTCCTCTTTGCTGGTATAGGGCGCTTCAAAAAGTAGTATGCCCATTTCCTGCTCCTGCGTAGTACTTGATTTTCTTAACCACGCAAACTCATCATTATCTATAGCCACCCTGTAGGATGCTGGCTTACGAACTCCAAAACCACGCTTTTGAATACTTTTTTGGTAAAACACATCTTCTTTCGGTCTTTTAGTTCCGAGAAGCTTTCGCTTACCTGCTTTATTTTCTTGATTTAGGGCTATAGCTAAAATGTCTTCTTTCTTAGCTTTTAATTTCGACTGCATATCCGATTTATTGTCTGCTAAGACAAAGAATACATGCTGATTTTGGGCATACAACTCACTTTGTTTCACTCCTAAAATCCCAGGTTTAGAAGACTGTACTTCAAGTATTTTAGTGATTAATTGATCACTCATAACTTTCTTCAGGTCTTCCGCGTGATCTCTATGAATGAGGACGATAATATTTAAGTGTTTTCGAAAGTATCCCTGAAAGAAACTTTCATCCGTAAACAGCACTTTAAACATGGGTTCACCTGGAGGAGGCTGACCTATAATAGCCTTGCTAAAAACAGATTCTATTTCTAGTTTGTATGCACTATCAATACTGGCTGCGTCTGTAAGCAGTACAATCTCTGTCAGCTCGCCAGAGCTCATTGGTAGTAATGATTTCTTTTCTTTATCGGTTGGCGTACAACTCTGAAAGGTGAATACTACAAAAAGGGTGTAGAAAATTAGCTTTGGCATATGGTCGAATATAGTGGTTATCTATATATCTTTAACTTTTGTTTTGGATATATAGTACTTCCCTTTATACCATTCCACTGTCTCAATTGACTAACGGTAATCCCTCTTTTACGGGCTATGACAATTAGTGATTCTCCCCTTTGCACATAGTGATAGGTGACTTTTGGCCTATTGGCTTCAGCGATTCGTTTTTCTTCAGCGCGCACAATAGATTTAGCCTCGATATCCTTTTCATTCTCGTAATACAGCTGAGTAACAGATTGAGGTACACTTAGGGTATATCCTTCTCCTTTGTACGGAATGTTAGCTCGCTTAAGCTCTGGATTAAATTGAAGTAACTGCTCATTCGATATCCCTAATTTTTCGGCGATTACCTCAAAATCATAGCCTTCTTTACAGAAAACCTGATCTGACATGTACAATGAATCATTTATAGGAGCAGGTACGATGCAATACTCATCGTAAAAGTTCATCATATACGTTATAGCTATGAATTTAGGTACATAATTTTGTGTCTCTCTTGGAAGGTATTTATAAATACCCCAGAAGTCAGTAGATCCAGATAGACGCATCGCTTTACGAACATTTCCAGGCCCACAGTTATATGCAGCTAAGGCTACTAACCAATCACCATACTGGTTATACATTTGCTTGAGGTAAGTGCATGCTGCACGTGTACTTTTATCTAAAGATTTACGTTCATCCACGTTGTAATCCATTTTAAGATTAAATATGCGAGCGGTAGCCGGCATAAACTGCCAAGGTCCTACAGCTCCACATCTAGAACGTGCGTGTGGATTTAGTCCAGATTCTATAATGGAAAGATATTTAATCTCCAGCGGCATGTCATACTCTGAAAGAATGGATTCATAGAGTGGGAAAAAGTGCTGTGACTTCGTGACCATGGTTTTTAATTTGGCTTGCCATCTAACACCAAAAAAATCAATCTGAGACTTTACCAGGTCATTGTACTCCATTGGTACCTTAAAATCCATCAGACTACAGTGATGATTAAATAAGCCCTCATCTACAGGTATTTGATTCAATTCAAAAGAGATTATCTCATCGTTTAAATACACCACTGGCTCTATGTAAGTAGGATTTTCTAGGGTTACCTCTTCTAATCGATTAGTGGTATCTATTGCCGCAACCCGAGCATCTGTGGAGTCTACCGCAGACTGAGCACTATCTACATCTGAAAGTATAAGGGTTTTATCTTTTGGTAAGATTTTCATCGCCAATGAATCATTCTCTCCTGCCATGGTTAAAAATGGAGTAAGTATGATAAGACCGGTAGTGATTTTTAACTTCATAATGTACAAAGGAAATAGGATAAAGTGTTATAAAATGTTTGGCTTGCCAACAGTGTCAGAAAGTGTTCAATATTATATAAAATTAGCGTTATATTGCAGTTAAATAGTTATAAATATGGGTAGTGTATCAAATCCTTCATTCGGTGATTTAGCTAGAGAGGCCAGCTTACAGCCTCAAGAAAAACTCCTCGCTTTGGGTAAGGACAATAAATCACTTAGTATAGGTATCCCTAAAGAAACGATTTTTCAAGAACATAGGGTTCCGTTATCCCCAATGGCCGTGCAGCTTCTCGTCTCTCAAGGGCATGAAGTAAAGATAGAATCCAATTGTGGTGATAAGGCCAATTTTAAAGATATAGATTACAGCAATAGCGGTGGAGAAATCGTATTTGACACCAAGAGTGTATACTCTTGTGATATAATTTTGAAGATAGCACCTCCTACGGAAGAGGAGATTGACTTGATGAAACATGGGCAAATAGTGATGAGCGCTCTTCAGATGGTCCGCACTAGCGAGGTCATTATTAAAAAACTGCTTTCTAAAAATATTACGGCCATAGGGTTTGAGTTTCTTCGCGATGACGATGGGTCACTTCCCATCATACGTAGCATGAGTGAAATAGCTGGACGGGCCTCTGTATTGATAGCGGCTGAGTATTTGAGTAATTACAACTCTGGTAAAGGTGAACTTTTTGGAGGCATCCCGGGTATCCAACCCACACAAATTGTAGTATTGGGAGCTGGAGCGGTAGGTGAATACGCAATACGAGCAGCTTTCGGCCTAGGTGCAAGTGTAAAAGTTTTTGATAATAGCCTCGAGAAACTAAGGAGGTTAGAAAAAAGTCTTGGGTCACGTGTCCACAGTAGTACTATTATTCCTCAGGTATTGGCCAAAGCACTCTCCGAATGTGATGTAGCTATAGGTGCACTTCGTAGTCCTCTTGGACTTAGTCCCTGTGTGGTTACAGAAGAAATGGTGACTAACATGAGACCCAAATCCATCATTGTGGATGTAAGTATAGACCAAGGAGGATGTTTTGAAACTTCTGAGGCTACGAATCATAAAATGCCCGTATTTGAAAAACACGGTGTACTTCACTACTGCGTGCCGAACATACCGTCCAGATTTAGCAGAACAGCCAGTTATGCACTTAGTAATATACTTACCCCATTACTCATTGGTATCTCAAACGATGGTGGTATAGACGAGTGTCTTAGAAATCACGAAGGGATGCGAGCCGGTACATACATGTACAAAGGCAAACTAACCAATTCCGTGCTGTCCGATCAGTACAATATCCCGTGCAGAGAAATTGAATTTTTGCTGGCAGGTCTTAGGTAATACAATTCCTGTATCGTGTGATAAGCATTCACTAACATCAACTTAGCACGGTATGCCTATAGTCTATACGCACCCAATTAAATATGCGTTGTCGAAAGTTTAGAAAATATAACGTTAGGCCTTATGATGAATACAGTACACTTGGAATCCTCTCGGAGTCCTTTATACTGTTAATTCTGTGTCTATGCTGACTGCTTATCACAATCAAGACTAGACGAAGACAACCTAATTTAAAAAAATTACTTCTTAGGTTTTTTACCTTTTCCAGCAGATGGCTTAGCTTTTGGATTACCCTTATATGGATCTATGCCTCTTTTCTTTGCCATATCTTCTAACCGCTTTTGAAGCCCAGACTTCTTAGCTACTTTTACTTTCTTCTTCTTACTCTCGTCTATCTGCTTACGAAGCTTATCTTCATCTATCACGAATTTACGTATTACAAAATTTTGTATTACCGTGATACACGTAGATAGGAAATAGTAAAAAGATAAAGCTGCAGCATAGTTATTGAAAAAGCCTAAGAACATGATTGGCATAATGTACATTATAGACTTCATTGGTCCAACCATTTGTCCACTATTTTGACTATTCATGTAGGTATACAGTATAGTCACCGCAGTCATCATAAGTGTAAATAAACTGATATGATCGCCATAGAAAGGAATATTGAAGCCTAGATCATATATACTATCATAAGTACTCAAGTCATCTGCCCACCAAAGACTTTCTTGACGTAGCTCAATGCTCGCCGGGAAGAATCTGAACATTGCAAAAAGAATAGGCATCTGAATAAGTTGAGGAAGACAACCTCCAAGCGGACTTACACCAGCTTGCTTGTATAACTTCATCTGCTCTTGTTGAGCCTTCTGCATATCGTCTCCTGTACGCTCTTTGATTTCATCCAACTCTGGTTTGAGTATACGCATCTTCGCGGTACTCTTATAGACCTTATACATAGGTAAGAAAAGCGCCATCTTGATGATTAGCGTGAGTAGGAGTATGATCAGTCCGTAATTACTAACGAAATTACTTAGCCAATTAAAAATTGGAATAACTACACCTTTATTTACCCAACCAAATATTCCCCAACCCAGTGGGATTATTTTCTGTAATTCAATACCCTGCTTTTTCAGCGTTGGGTAATGATTCGGACCATAGTAAAGGTCCATGTCTTCAAGTACACTCTTCTGCTCTAGCGGTATGTAAAACTGTGCTTTAGCTTCTTTTACATACGTGCCATTTTCTCCTGGATTTTTTATCTCTATCTGAGTACCGTCTTCGGTAAACTGAGCATTGTGTATCAGTGTTTGGTTAAAGAACTTTTGCTTAAAAGAAACCCATTTTACATTTGCCGTTAGTTTCTCCTCATCCTCATCACTTGTCTCACTTAAGTAATCTACGTCATCGTCATTCGTGTATTTAAAGTAGACTGTAGTAGCAGCTTTCTCATCCTCTAGAGTTTTTTCTTGACCTTGGAGCTTTGTGTTCCAATCCAGCGTTGCAAACCTATTGTTTGGTGCTAGAATGCTTGGCATACCATCAAACTGTACTGTATAATCTACTTTATAGCTATTGGGTGCTAAGGTGTATGTTTGTTTTATGAATGCTCCATTGCCTAATGCTAAAGTATAGACTACTTCATCCTGCTCATTGGTTTCTACTGTAAACTCTTTATTAAATGTATTTACAACCAGACCACTAGCTAACGGGAACGTATATCCTAGCTCCATCTGGCCATCCTGGAAAAGCACCAATTCAGATGAATCATAACGTTGATATTCTTTTAAGCGTACTTGCTTTGGGATTCCTCCTCTACTGGTAAAGTCAATGCTAATTAACTCATTTTGAAGTGATGTTATACTTTCTGGTAAAACATTCATATTACTACTATCTGTCACAGAGAGAGTTTTTTCTTCTGGACTGGTAGTAGTTTCAGCAGTAGACACAGCCGAAGAACTATCCATAACTTCGGTGGTATTCAAATTAGTCTCCTCTAGCAGCTGCTGATTGTCTTTATTAAAATACCAGAAACCTGCAAATAGTGCAAGTATTAGTATATATCCTATAGTGGAATTTCTCTCCATATCGTTTTAAGTGGGTGCAAATGTAGACCTATTCGCTAAATAGCGAAAGATTACAATGAGAAGTAAGACATAAATGAAGATAATTGGGATAAACCCTTCAGGACCTTATTATCTGCCCTTCTAGTGGCAGTCTTTTCTGATGGAAAATAAATTTTCTCTAGGAGTGCGGCTGCACTAGTATCGTTACCGAATTGTTTTGCCAAGTAATCTTTTCTGTTTTCGTAGTAGGCCCTGGAGTAGTCAAGGAGTCTATACTCTTCTATCTTAGCTACTATTTCCTTCCAGTTTTCACCGATGGCACACAAGCTTTCGAGTCCACTGTCTACTACCATTAATGGGTTTACCACTGCAAATTTTCCACGATAGAGTGCATTTAGTAGCTTTAGTTTTATTCCTGTGTTTTGATTGGTATGCAGCACGTTAATATGTGCTTCGCTTATCACCTTATGGATAGCGTCAGTAGTTAGGTTTGTTTTAAGTTCGATATTGGCATATTTCTCACACAATGTTTGAAGCTCTTTGGGTGGATTATTCCCAGCTATCACGCACTTCATATCTACTTTTGAAAACACATTCAACGCCAGTTCCATAGCTGCCTTATAGTTCTCTGGTACCGCTAGGTTACCATGGTACAATAAATACTTACCTCTGGCACCTGGGTAGACCATCTCTTTATTGCTATGAAACGCAGGAAGATACTTGCTGTTCCCATATTTCTTCTCAAAGTGCTTGTTATCATTTGGACTTATAGCAGCGATAAGATTAGCATGCTTTAGTACCTTCTCATATTTCCTTAGTTTTTCAGCTTCTATCCTGAAAAAATACTTTTTAAAATAACGTAATTCGGATTGCTCTAAGTGCTTGTAGTAATGATGCTCAATATTATGTGTACGCACTATCTTAAACCGATGCTTCAATGAAGCATCTGCTAAATGAAAAGTACAGTGAAGGCCTTCAAATAAGATAGGTGCATTGTCCTTTCTTAGATTGGCAAGCAAAACCTCACTGCTTCTAGAGTTTACAATATATGGCACACTACCAATGAACGGATTTTTATAGGTACTCCGTTTGTAATAATGCAGTTCTTTGCAGTATTTACTGAGCTTAGTCTTATTCTGATCTCGTCCGTACTGATACATATGCAGTATTACCTCCACTCCCGCTCTGTGGAGTGCTTCTATCTTATGATAAATATCTATCACCCCGCCATAATCTGCAGGATAAGGAACATCAAATGAAATGATATGTAATCGGTTAGACGATTTCTTCATATACGGTTAATAGTGTCTTTTCTTCATTAGACCACACCAAGTCTCTGGCTGCAAGTAAACAGTTTTTTTTCAATTTTTGGTATAGCTCCTTATCATTTAGGAGTAAATTAACTGCTTTTACAATCTCTTGTGACGCTGAAGTGGCATATACGGAGCATGGATACTTCTCTTCAAGTGCCATATATTCAGGAAATGGATTGGTAATGGCAGGTAGTCCTGCATGCACGTAGTCAAAATACTTATTGTTCAGTGAATAATAGTAGCTCAACCCTAGGTTTTCAGATACATTAATCCCTGCAAAAGCACTCACCGTAAGCGGTGGTAAGTCAGCAGGATCGAGCATTCCTAGAAAACTAACCTTATCCAATACGCCTAAGTCTGCTGCTTGAGCTTTTAGTTCTTCTTCTATATCCCCACTTCCAGCAATTTTCAGGTGCATATCAATTTCAGACATTGCTGCTACTAGTGCTTCTAGTCCACGTCCTTTATTCAACGCTCCTTGATACAGCAAGTATGGCTTCCCTGGAATAGGAAGAGGCATTGGCTTCTGAATGGGACAGTTGCGAACTACGTGAAATTTTACGCCATACTTCGCTTGGTATTCATGTGCTATTTTACTCCCTACCGTAATGGCAGTAGTCAGCTTAGGAAGAAAAAATCGCTCGATAGCTAACCATACTTTACGTTTTGCAGGACGAGAGATTAGTTCAGGTACTTCGGTGAAATACTCATGTGAATCATAGACCAGCTTCTTGCCTTTGAGCTTAGTAGCTAAAAAAGCAGCCGGTAGCGTGTCCAGATCTACCGCATGCACTACGTCAAACTTAGTGAATAGCAGCGCCCAAAAGACAAAGACATTGTATTCCAAGTAAAACAAAGGACCGGTACTCATCCAAAACTTAAATCTACGCTGAGTAAATGGTTGAGACTTCGTTTTCTCACTAGATTTTACTCTACCCCAAAGCTCTACATCATACTTCTTCGTAAAGGAGGTGCAAATACGTATCATACGCTGATCGTAAATCACGTCGTTGATTACAGTTGCTATGATTCTTGGTTTAGATTCCAAGTATAGGTTTGATTAGTTTTAGTAAGGTATTGATTATCCAGTAGCCATTTTATTACGCCTACTATCTGCTCCTCTTGGAACGCGCCAAAGGACGATAGTATTGCCGCTAAATCCAAATTTTTATTCTCGGTGATAGACTTAATTTGTGCTATGGTTTGACTCAGTTCTTTGTTGCCTATCTTGGCTTTTTTACCCAACCTACAAATGTCGCACTTGCCACACGTCTCCTCACGCACTTCTCCAAAATACGCCAACAAATAGTTTTCCCTACAGGCGATAGTAGTACCTTCATAGGCTGCTAAGTATTCTTTTCGGTACTCCTCTCTATCTCGCAGTTCTAAGTAGCTCTTTTTATCCAAAAGAATCTTGGTAGGACGATACTCTAGGTACGTCAAGGTATTCCCCTCTAGTCCCGGTACGAAATCTAAAACACCATCGGTATGGAGTTTATGAACCTCGCGTTGGATATCCCGGGTACTGCATTTTTGTCGTTTTGCAAGTTCTTCAAAATTCAATGCGGTATAATGCTCAAATAACCCTCCGTATGAACGAAGTAGTAGTTTGATAAACATATCCTCAACTTTATTTTTCACCTGATACGCATACAGCTCATTCTGCTGCATGATAAACTTGGCTCTTGGCAGTTGAAATATCTGCTCATTGAGTTTAACATAGCCCATAGAGTGCAAGACTTTAAATCCATCCATTAATGGCCTAACATGGATGTCAAAATGCTCTGCAAACTGAACAATATCGATTGGATAGGTGACGCCCTTTCCTGCCGTAAAGGCAACCTGATGGTGATTGTAGAGGCAATTGAGGATATGCTCTAGTTGAGCTACTGTAGGATAACTGCTCCACGTATCGCTTTTGTCTTCATGGCTCTTGAGTAAAATACAGTAAGCCTCTGCCCCATCCCTTCCTGCTCTACCAGCTTCTTGGTAGTATGCTTCTGGACTTTCTGGTTTTTCATAGTGAATGACTGCGCGTACATCGGGCTTGTCTATTCCCATGCCAAAAGCATTGGTGCAGACTACCACACGCGTTTTATTATCTATCCAGCGCTGCTGTATCTGGGATCTCTTGTCATTGGCTAAACCACCGTGGTAATAGGCTGCAGAAATTCCTTCACGTTCCAATGCTCTGGCTATTTCCTCGCACTTTCTGCGTGTATTGGCATAGACGATGCTTGTTCCTTTTAACTTACTAAGGATGCCATTGATGCGCTTCTGTTTATTGTTATCTCTAAGCACCAGATAACTCAAATTACTCCTGCTAAACGATTTTGTGAATCGGTTACTATTCTTTGAAAAATGAAGGCACTTCTGTATGTCGTCTTCCACATGTTGAGTAGCGGTAGCAGTTACGGCTATCACATTGGCATCTGGAACTATTTCTCGCAATTCGCCGAGCTTCAGGTATTCTGGCCTAAACTGATGACCCCATTGAGAAATACAGTGCGCCTCATCTACTACCAGAAAACTCACTGGAATATTAGCCAAGTAGTTTCTAAATGACATTGTAGCTGCACGCTCTGGACTGAGATATACCATCTTGTACTTGCCGTTTAGGGTATTTTGTAATTCGGTATCTATCTCCGCACCGCTCATCCCACTGTGCAATGCCACAGCTGATATGCCTCTATAGACTAGATTATCTACTTGATCTTTCATCAAGGCTATCAACGGACTAAAAACGAAACAAACGCCATCCTTGGCCAATGCAGGGAGTTGGTAACAGATACTCTTACCGCCACCTGTAGGGAGCAGTGCTAGTGTATCATTGCCTTGCATTACAGACACTATTATCTCACGCTGAAGAGGGCGAAAAGAATCGTAGTTCCAGTATTTTTTGAGTAGGCTTTCGAGCACGATAAGTTATTGAATTACAAGTTTAAAGTTTTAAGATTTATGAACATACGTTTTAATTGATAAACTCCTGCTCAGAAGTACCTGGCTAAAAGAGTTTCACTCAAACTGCGGATATGTTTACTCCTTTATAAATAACTGATTCTATAATCTAAATTACAACACCCCTCTATAGGTCTTAATAAGCAATGCGCCTAAATTTTTGTGCGGAGGTATATAATCTTGAAAACGGTTATCTGCGGTACTGCCGTCTGCAAATTTCTTATCTAGCGTAGTCCATAGTTTATCCCAAACGATGTCATTTCCTTTTCGTATAACCTCATTTAGCTCGAGGCAAAGCCTATCATTGACCAACATCGTTCCAATCTGTTTACTACTAATTATCTGAGCGTCTGGGGAATACTTTAGCACTTGACTAATCGCATTATAGCCACCACACGAGCCTAAAAATACAATCTCCGCATTAGGTGTAAGGCTCTCTATCGCTGCACTGGCAAAGTACGAGTGACCCCTGTGCACCACTACATCTGGCCACCTTCCCGTCTCTTGGAAGTGTGCTTTTATAGCATCTTGTCCTGCATATTCACTGGTAGGTTTATTGGCATATATCTCTATCGCCTTACCACTTCTACTTTTCAATAATACATAGGTTCCCTTGTCTATAATATCCCAGTTTCCATTGGTAAATGTGCCGATAAAGTGACCGTAAGAAGATCTACCATCTGGGTCATCGAAGAAAAAATGCTGCTGTATATTTTTTCCTTCTTTGTAAATGCGGGTAATGGGTAGTACCCTAAGGTTTAGCGTTTGATCATTGAGTGCAGTATTGGAAGAGACTCCGCCGATATCAAATACACTGAGTATAATACTGTATAATTTTTCTGCTTCTGCATCTACATAACGGATCTCTTCATAGTACTTGAGGATAGCCTGCTCGAATAATACTTTCGTTCCACTTGACTTAATACTTCCATAGGTATCAGCGATGGCTACAGCACTGCTTAAATTATCATTCGCCTTTTCTATTCCCTCTACTAGCTTGGTGAAGAGATTCTGCTTCTCCCACTCTCCCATTTTACTTAAAAAATTATTCAGCTCATTGTACCCTGCACACATTTTAATGAAGGTACGGAACTGATTAAAATTATTCTGAAACAAAAACTGGTAGGTACTCCCAGCATCCATTTTAGCCATCATACGACTGTACATTCCTAAGAATGTAGAAGTATAGATCTCATCCTCACTATACACCATAAGCGTATATATCTCTGATGCCGAAAACTTTTGTAAGCTAGCAAATCGCACAGCATCAGACTCCTCGTGAAGGTCGTTAATCTTTCGTACATGTCTGAGGCACTGATACTTGAGCGCCTCGTCTACAGAGTGCTCACCGAGAAGTTCTTTACCTTCTCCGCGCATTGCGATGAGGTATTCAAAGAGCGTGTTATCCGATTTAGCAATGGTATGTGCCTCCTCTATATTCAGCTTACCACTCACCAGATCATTGAGCAAAACATACGAGCGAGTAGCTGTTCCCTTTTCTTTAAAAATATCATATACCGTTTCGGTAATTCTATTTTCACTTTCTTTGATTCTTTGATGAACGGAGTTCCAGCTATGCAGGTAGGTTTTTATCTTCATTGGAGCTACTTTGGCTACTTCGTCGAGCACGGTAACCCTAAATGGTTTGTGTTCAAACTCAGCGTAATGTTTAAGTAGTTCGGAGGGCTCTGTGCGTGCAGCTATCATAAAAAACGGCTCTGCTGCGGGATTATCTACGAAAAACGCAATTAAATTTAGTGAAGCATACACGTTGCTTTTCAGTATCGCTTGTAGTCTTTTTACATCTTTGATGGTCTGTACTTTTTCGATCAGATTAAATACTGGACTAGATTGAGTATAGAAGTGAACATTCGAAGAACTAACACGCTTAAGTAACTCATAGACACGCTCCAATTGGGCTACTTTCTGTACATCTGGAAGCAATCCATTGGACAGTATTTTATCTACAATTCGTTGAGAAGACAGCAGATATACGCTAGTAGCTTGAGTGCTCTGTAGCTCGCTTTTTAAACTTACATAGCTGTCCTCACTTCCGTCTAGTAAATCTATTCTGCGCTGCTCAGAAGCTATTCGCTCTGTGAATTTCTCTACCGTACTGGCAAGAGTCAGCGTGTTTACCAAGAAGAGGATGCTTAGAACAGAAGCTAATCGTATCGTTTTATTCATTTATTTTATTAAATATTTCCCAAAGTGTGATACCCGTAGATACACTCACATTAAAGGAGTGCTTTGTACCAAACTGAGGAATCTCTATTACTTGGTTGCAAAAATCGAGCAATTTTTCGTCTACTCCATCTACCTCATTTCCCACTATCAACACTATGGTGTTTTCTTTTGGCAAATCTACCTCTCTTAACGGCACACTGTCTACCACTTGCTCCAATGCACAGATGTGTGCACCTTCAAATTCCCGAACTGCTTCCATAGTAGAGTCATAGTACTGCCAGTCCACGCTTTCTTCTGCTCCTAAAGCAGTCTTGCGTATATCTCTGTGTGGTGGAGTGGCCGTAATACCGCACAAGCAAATCTTAGCTACCCTAAACGCATCAGATGTTCGGAAGATGGCTCCCACGTTGTGCATGCTGCGAATATTGTCCAGCACCACGACTATTCTAGACTTGGAAACTTTCCTATACTTTTCAACAGTAAGCCTATTCAAGTCTTCGTTTTTTACCTTGCGAGTCAATATATTTTAGGTCTTATTTTGAGTACAAAGGTAAAGAAGCAGAAAGAAACACCACTAATGAAACAGTACGGCCAAATCAAGGCCGAGTATCCAGGTACGCTGTTGCTTTTTAGAGTAGGAGATTTCTATGAAATGTTTGGCGAAGATGCCGTGAAGGCTGCGGCTATATTGGATATTATACAGACCCATAGAAACAATGGAGGTAGTAAAATAGAATTAGCGGGTTTTCCCTACCACTCTCTAGACACCTACCTACCTAAGCTTACTCGGGCCGGGCAGCGCGTTGCAGTATGTGAGCAATTAGAGGACGTAAATGCCTCTAAAGGTATCGTAAAGCGCGGAGTGACCGAGATCATCACGCCCGGGGTAAGTGCAAACGACAAAACATACGACAGCCGGAGCAATAACTTTTTGGCCGCTATTCATGAGCACAATAATGTGGTGGGTGTAGCCTTTGCAGATTTAAGTACTGGAGAGTTTATGGTGGCAGAAGGAAATGCCGACTACGTAGAGCGACTTATTAAGTCCCTCCACCCTTCTGAGATCGTACTGAGCAAAAGTTATAGAGAAAAATTTGATAGAACCTACGGAGAAGAATACTATTCCTACTCCATAGATAAGTGGTTTTTTGAGGCAGACTACACCAAAGAGCAGCTAAGTAAACACTTTGATATAGAATCACTTAGAGGTTTTGGCATAGCACATATGGAGCAAGCTACTATAGCGGCTGGTGCCATTATCCACTACCTAAATCAGTCGCACCATACGGACTTAGAACACATCAATAGTATCCGTAGGATAGATGAAAACAGTCACGTATGGATAGATTCATTTACCATCAGAAACCTAGAGATACTTCAGAGTAACCATCCTACCGGTATCTCTGTACTCGATGTACTGGATAAGACCATTTCTCCCATGGGCAGCAGGCTGATGAAAAACTGGCTGATCTTCCCGCTCCTAGATCTCGCAGAAATTAAGCAGCGTCAAGACACGGTAGATTACCTGATGACTGACACCGGTTTTTACACCAATCTCACTGAGGAGATAAAGAAAGTAGGTGATCTAGAGCGATTAATCAGTAAAATAGCACTGAAGCGTATCAATCCCAAGGAACTGCTGCAGCTGTCTTCAGCATTAAAATCTGTGAAACAGATAAAGGCGCTGGGAACTAAAGTAGAATGTAAGCCTATAGGAAAATATAGTGCAGATCTATTTGAATGTGATGAAGTAGTGCAGCTCATTGATACACAAATCGCGGAAGACGCTCCAGTAGTAGCTGCCAAAGGTGGCGTATTCAAAATGGGTGTGGATGACGAATTGGATGAGTACATTAGCATATCTACCAATAGCAAAGAATACTTGCTCGGACTAAAGAATAGAGAAGCTGAACGCACAGGCATCAGTAGTTTAAAGCTTGCTTTTAATAATGTATTTGGCTATTACCTAGAAGTCACACACACACATAAAGACAAGGTACCTGAGGAGTGGATTCGTAAACAAACATTGGTAAGTGCAGAGCGGTACATTACGCCTGAGCTCAAGGAGTTTGAAGAGAAAATCCTTGCTGCAGAAGATAAAATTGGCGCATTGGAAGCTAGACTTTATAATACGCTTGTAGACCAATTAAGCGTTTATATAACACATGTGCAGCACAGCGCACGTGTCATTGCTATTATGGATTGCCTCTGCAGTTTTGCACATGTAAGTAGTGAGTATAACTATACCAAACCAGAGGTAAATGAGTCTCAAAACCTAGCTATAAAAGATGGCAGACATCCTGTAATAGAGCAGCAACTGGCCATAGGTGATTCTTACATTCCAAATGATATTTACCTGAATAAAGAAGACCAGCAAATCATCATCTTAACTGGGCCTAATATGAGTGGTAAGTCTGCCATACTGAGACAAACTGCTCTTACCGTGCTCATGGCACAGATCGGTTGTTTTGTCCCTGCAAGACACGCTGAAGTGGGTCTAGTAGATAAGATCTATACACGCGTAGGAGCATCAGATAACATCTCTCAAGGAGAATCTACCTTCATGGTGGAAATGGTAGAGACCGCCAGTATACTCAACAACCTCTCCGAGCGAAGTCTAGTCATACTGGATGAGATCGGGCGCGGTACGAGCACCTTTGATGGGGTAAGTTTAGCCTGGAGTATAGCAGAGTTTTTAAGTCAAAGCGAAGAAAAGCCGAAGACGCTCTTTGCTACGCATTACCATGAGCTGAATCAGTTGGAAGACAAGAATGAAGGTGTAGTAAACTACTTCGTGAGTACAGAAGAAAAGAGAAACAAAGTCATATTCCTTCGCAAAATGAAAAAAGGAGGAAGCGAACATAGTTTTGGTATTCATGTAGCCCGTATGGCAGGTATTCCAAAGAAAGTACTGAAGCGCGCTGACAAAATACTCAAGCAATTGGAGAGCGACCGATCAAACATTAGCACGAAGGATTCCCTCGGCAAAGTACAAAATGACAATTTTCAGTTGAATTTATTTCAAATAAATGACCCAAAAACTGCTGAAATCATTCAAACTATAGATAAATTGAACATCGAAAGCCTCACTCCTATTGAGGCCTTAATGAAACTGAATGAAATTAAACAATTACTGGAAGATTAGTCTTCTATTTCTCTCGCTTTTCACTACTCAAGTAGTGGTAGCTCAGCACTCGTGGGTATACTTGGTAGACAAGTGTGATACGGAGCAAGACTACTTCTCAGCGCCTGTATGTGAAACCTATTTAAGTGCCCTAAAGCAAAAAGGAGTACAGATATCTGGAACAAGCAAATGGCTGAATGCGGTGTGTATCCCTACTGAACAAGTTAGTAAACTCTCGAACCTACCTTTTGTCGCTCACACTGCCCCACTAGGCCAGTATACCATAGCGGAAGAACGCGTAGACGAAGACTTTAGTTACGGGCAAGGAGATTGGCAAATAGAGATACTTAATTTGGATGAATATCACAAACTGGGATTCACAGGTAAAGGGGTTACTCTAGCTATTTTTGATGGTGGATTTTGGAAGGTAGATAGTTTACCCATATTCGATTCTATGTGGGCTAATAATCAAATTAAGGCAGCGTACGACTTTGTAGATAAAGATACACTTCGCTATGATGAGAGTGCACATGGGATGCAGGTACTCGCATTGGCAGGTATAAATTACACCGATAGTATGGTAGGTGCCGCTCCGGGAGCTGATTTTGTACTCGCACGCACTGAAAATACCTATTCCGAGACACACTTAGAAGAACTCAATTGGCTTAAGGCAATGGAATGGGCGGATAGTGTTGGTGTAGATATCATACACAGCAGTCTTGGATATTCACTTTTCGATAGTTTACAAGGAGACTACTCCTACCAAGATATGGATGGTAGAAGTACCATTATCACTTTGGCGGCTGAACGAGCCGCTGATCGCGGGATTTTCATCACCAATAGTGCGGGTAACTCTGGAAACGATCCATGGTTTTACATCACCGCACCGTGCGATGGTAAAAATGTATTGTGCGTAGGTGCAGTAGATAGTTTTCAAGTTATCACGGCATTTAGCAGCAGAGGTCCAAGTGCAGATGGACGTATAAAACCGGATGTAGTGGCTATGGGCGGTAGGAATACCATACCCAATGAGCAAGGTATCTTGAGAAGAGGAAGTGGTACTTCGTTTTCTGGACCATTGGTAGCAGGTATGGTGGCTTGCCTAAAAGGAGCACATCCAAACAAGAGCAATGGGCAAGTATTTGAAGCCATCCTTCAAAGTAGCGATAGATATGCAACTCCAGACAATGAATACGGGTTTGGACTACCAGATGTATTGGTAGCAGATAGTATCTTGAATAAAATGCCCGTTTTGGGGATAGCTAAAGTACAAGAGCTGGATGTAACGGTGTATCCTAATCCTGCAAGAGACTATTTTCAGATACGAACAGAGCCTGGAGCTGAGCTACAAATCACCAACCTACAAGGACAAGTTGTCTTGGCTAAAACACTCCAAAATTGGGTCAATTTTGTGAATGTGAAGGACCTCGCTCGAGGAACTTACTTTATACGCGTGACGTATGAGGGTAGTATGGGTGTGAAGAAGATTGTGGTTGGTTCTCGATAAAATTTGCTGAAGGCAAATCACTCGAACTGACAACCGACATTTTCTAGTCTTTCTTTAGATGCTATATTTAGAAAGGGATATGAAACCTTATGAAATTTGTTTGTACATTTAAATCTCTCGCTTTGGCCCTATTATTTGTACCTTGTATACTCAGTTGTAACAAGACTTCGACTAACAAACCTAAAGCTCAAGTTGAAATTTTTCCTAAACCCATTGGAACACATCCATCATGGTTATTGGGATTTTGGAGATTTAGCTTTGTTACAAGCCGAAGTTATCTTGGTACAGACTCTGTATCTGAGAGTTCCCTTCACTTTAATCAAGGCTCACTTATAAAATTTGACTCAAGTGGTCTTATTAGTCCAACAGCCTTTAAGCCAGGAAAATTATATTGGGGAGTCTTAGGTGATACACTTCATCTCACTCCATTTCTGATAGCAGGTGATTACATGTTTTCTGAATCAATTTATTTAATAGATCGAGACTCTGTGCATAGTCAAGGAATGACGTTGAATAGTTTAGATAGCACAACTTCATATCGATATGGTAAGGCATATAACCTCTGAAGTGGCTACCACGAAATGTACAAGGGGAAAGAGGTTTTTGAGTGACTGAAATGTTCACCCTTCGACTCCGCTCAGGGTGACATTTCGACTCCGCTAGGGTTACGTTTGACTTCAATCAGGGTGATAATTAACTTTGATTAGGATAGTTCAGTGCTGAGCCTGTAAGATTCCGCAAAAAATAGTACTGTTAGAAAGTAGAAAAAAGTAATTAAATTTAACAGCACAAAAAATGAGAAAGAGTAAGTTTACACCGCATCAGATTGCGAAG
>ENA-OUOG01000687-OUOG01000687.1-marine-metagenome-genome-assembly--contig:-NODE-687-length-42794-cov-4.398085_pt1 | contig 42794 bp, 40 predicted proteins | sample MGYA00248635_ERZ508505 | MGnify/ENA primary metagenome ERZ508505 (study PRJEB26176, sample SAMN06267871) | marine metagenome | isolation source: Saanich Inlet, British Columbia, Canada | place: Pacific... | reverse complement strand
TGTACTGGCTCAGGTGTCGTGTGCTGCAATGGTAAATAAATTTTATCAGACTCGACACCCAATGTGCCGATACTCGCCGCCGGGCGATGATTTAGTTCCCACAACTGCCTTACCAATGTTGCAACTGATGTTTTACCATTTGTACCAGTGACGGCCGCCATACAGCTTGGCGCAAATTCAAAAAAATTACGGGCGCAAATCGCCAGAGCGTAACGTGGATTTTCGTGCGCAATGATCGCAGCCCCTTGCTCGGTCATGGCCTCCCCGGCAATAACCATACGCGCACCGCGCGCGATCGCATCTTCAACGAAATCTTTTCCGCGGGCCTGCGAACCGTCAAGCGCTGCAAATAGATAACCTGGCAAAACAGCCCTGCTATCAGAAGTTAGCCCAAGAACAGGTTTATGCGCGATTTCTGATCCATCAATACCAGTACCTTTTAAAAGCTTAGTGGGAAACATTTTGTCCCCCTTCATGCGCATCAAGAAGACGTGTATCGCGTATATCGATGATCGGCTTATCTTCTTGCAAGGGCTGGTTCAGAGTGTCGCGCAACGCATGGCGGGCCGATATACCTAAGATTGGTGCGGTCTTTTCTATAATCTCGCTGGCCGCTGGCGCTACATTCCAGCCGGCTAAATTATAGCCTCGGGTTTCCTCAGTTGCCTGAGGCTCGTCAAGCACGACCAATAGTGCATATTGCGGATCGTCGTAAGGAAAAGCCGCAAAAAAGCTTGTTAAGAGCTGGTCATCAGCATAACCACCTTTGCTTGGCTTATTGGCAGAGCCCGTCTTTCCTATAACAAAAAAGCCCTCGGCCTCGCCATTGCGGCCTGTCCCTGTAGCAACCGTATCGCGCAACATATCGCGTAATATATTACTCGTGTCTTCAGAGATCACACGCGCTCCCAAGGCATTACCGACAGGCAACAAATGAGGCTCATAGAGGACACCTCCATTAACCATTGCCGCGCCAGCGCTCAGCATTTTTAAAGGTGGCATCGCAATTCCATGGCCGTAAGATGCGGTCACACGCTCTACCTCACCAAGGCGCTCTGGTGGGCGCGATGTACCACGCTCAGGTATTTCAAGCGATAAGCGGTCATAAAACCCTAAATCAGTCCAAAACCGGGCCTGCTCGTCAGCATCAAACATAAGCGCGATCTTTCCTGATCCTATATTTGATGAATGAACAAGAATTTCACGCGGCGTAAGCGGTCTTTGCAAACCATGAACATCATTAATTGTATATTTACCAACCTTTAGCGGATCCGTAGTATCAAAGGTATCATCTTGTCCAACACGACCACTTTCAAAAGCCATCGCCAGTGTAAAAATTTTAAATACCGAACCAAGTTCGTACTCGGCGAGGGTTGCATGGTTAAAATGAGGCGCTTTACCAAACTGCATCGGCAGATTGGGGTTAAAATCTGGCACAGAAACCAGCCCGAGAATTTCGCCAGACCGCACATTTAACATAATCGCCGCACCGTGCTTGGCTGAAAAGTCTTCCTGCGCGCGCACCAAAGTTTGACGCATGATATTCTGAACACGCAGGTCAAGCGTCGTTACCAACGGCCGCGACCAATCTTTGTTTTGATCTAAATAATATTCGAGACCCGCTAGACCTTTTTGATCAACACTTACAAAACCCGTCACATGTGGCGCTAAATTGCCACCAGGGTAAACACGAGTTGCCTCCTGACTTAGCTCCAGATGAGGATTGCCGAGCTCTAAAACAGCATTAGCCTGAGATGGCTTTAACTGACGCGCGATAATGACCTTACCGTTTCGTGACAAAAGTGCCGCAAGTTTTTTTGCATTAAGATCGGGCATAATATCGACTAGGTGCGCAACTAACGTGTCTTTCGACACAATTTTATCGGCACTGGCAGTTAAGGTTGTCGTCAAGATATGTGTTGCTAGTACACGCCCATCGCGATCAAGAATATCTGGCCGAATTCGTTGCTCACCGTGATCTGAAAACGCGACTGGGGTCGGGCTACCCGCACCAAAGGTAAGCTGCAATAATCGACCAGAGATAACACCAAACACGGCAATAAACAGAAGGGCAGCAAGCACAACCCTACGACGCGTGCGCATGAGCGCATAAGTCTCCAGATTAACGGCGTCTAATCTGGTGACATCAGGGCGCACCGCCGCCCAGTCTCCACCAATCCTGACAAAACCTTGCGTGTTCGCCATTACCGCACCTCCGCGGTAACAACTTCGCGTGTCGACAAGAAATAGCTCTGACGCCATTGCGTCGCTGCTATCATCTGGTCACTCGAGGCATAAACGAGACCTAAATGTTTTTCCGATAATTTTTGAAGGCGCGCTGGGTCATTAAGACTAGCCCATTCAGCACGTAACATTTGTTGCTCGCGAATAGCGTCAGCAAACCTGAAGTCTAGCTTTTGGAGGTGCCGCACCTCCGCATCAGCGCTATAGCGGATATGATAAAGCGCCCCCAATAAGGAAACACCTAAAACAAGCAACGACATGTTGATGACCCTAATCATGCCCGAAGCTCCGTCCGCGCATTTAAACGTGGTAAAAGATTATCTGCAGGCCACGCCGGCGCTTCAGTTCGAACGGCGCCACGCATCCGCGCTGAACGCGAACGAGGATTAATTGCTACCTCGCCATCGGTCGCAACTTGGCCTTTTCTAGACAACAGAGTAAAACTTGGAGCAACCTCGGCAACAGCAGGCATATGCCGCGAGCCCTGGCCGCCCTGACCAGAGCGACTTGTGAAAAACTTTTTCACGAGACGGTCTTCAAGTGAATGAAATGTAACAACAACCAATCTGCCACCAGGAACCAAACAGTTTTCCGCAGCGATGAGACCGTTTAATAACTCTCCCAATTCGTCGTTTACGAAAATTCTCAAAGCTTGAAAAGTGCGCGTCGCGGGATGCGAACCCTTTCCGCGATGAGGTCCCAGTACAGATGTGATCACATCCACCAATTCCGAGGTCCGAATAATGGGGCTAATATCTCGGCGCTCTATAATCGCTCTTGCGATTGCACGCGAACGACGCTCATCCCCATAAACAAATAAAATTTGAGCAATATCCGCTGCATCAAATTCATTAACAACATCAGCCGCACTGATGCCATCTTGGCTCATCCGCATGTCGAGGGGTCCATCGCGCATAAAACTAAAGCCACGCTCAGCTTCATCGAGCTGCATTGAGGATACACCCAAGTCAAGAACAAGACCATCGAGCTTACCGATACCGTTATCCTCAAGTAAATCCGATAGATCGCCAAAACATCCTGATATAAAATTAAATTGCGCGCCAAACCTCTGAGACAATCTGGCCACATGAGGCGCTACATTTGGATCACGATCAAGCGCAATCAAAGTGCAATCAGCCGCCTGCAAAATCGCTTCACTATAACCGCCGGCACCAAAAGTACCATCAACATAGACTTCACCAGCCTGTAAGTTTAACGCAGCAAGGACCTCGTCTAACATAACCGATATGTGAGGGTGCGGCGCTTGAGTAGAGGTGGGGTCGCGCCGTTCCATTAGCGACCCCCTTCAGCCGAAGAGCTGCTTAACGAACGCAAAAGGCTTCGGTTTTCCATCGCTTTCTTGCGCGCCTGATCTCGATAGACGGCATAGCGCTCAGGCTCCCAAATTTGGAATTTTTCACCCAAGCCAACAAAACACATTTGACCTGAAATATGGGCATGCGCCAAAAGAGCCTCAGGCAAACTTACCCGCCCATCCGCGTCGAAAGTAAGCTGGTGGCTATCACCAAACAATGAGGCTGCCAGAGCATCTCGCTCTTCTGTAAATAAGTCCAGGCGCTCGACCATTGTATTAATGTTTTCCATTAATGCACTACCACCACCCTCAACAGCATCAACGGTGAAAGATGGGTATACAAATATGCCATGCGGACCTTGAGGGTCTCGGCCTTGCGCCGTCACAACGGCGCGAAATGCCGAAGGCACAGACACACGCCCCTTTGCATCGATTTTCGCCGAAATTGTGGACATGAACATTGTCACGCCTGCACCCTCACATTCATTGAGCCATTTTTGCTCAAAATCTCAATTATAATTTCAATCATCGAGCCCACATAAGATTATGGGATACTATGGGATAACATGGGATATTATGGGTGTCAACGGGATTAACGCCTGTATTGCGCCATTTTAGTGCCAAGAAGGCAAGGCTATAAGAGCTCGTAAAATGCCTAAATAACGAAAACAAGAACCGATTAGGACCAAACGACACCCGAGGTGTCGCCAAACAAAGTGCCGGGCAATCTAAATGGTATCCATTGATAGTATTAGTCAATGGAATTGACTGGTGATATTTATCAGTTTTATTAGTCGTTGATATTGAAAGTGATCAGAGGGTCGATAAGCCGGGTTCTGTTACCCAAGCTAGGCTTGGGCGAGCGATCATTCATCTTGGCGACGCGTTACCGCGACGCTCCAGCAACCTACCCGAACGACGATCCGAGAATGGACCATGCGTCATTCCTATTTGGTCTTGCTCCCGGCGGGGTTTACCATGCCGTTCTTGTTACCAAAAACGCGGTGCGCTCTTACCGCACCCTTTCACCCTTACCTAGCATGCTAGGCGGTATACTTTCTGTGGCACTTTCCCTCAAGTCACCTTGGCTGGACGTTATCCAGCGCCGTATTCCCGTGGAGCCCGGACTTTCCTCACCCGTAAACGGGTGCGATCGCCTAACCCTCTGATCTCTTTTTATCTAAGCACTTGTGCCAGTGACGTCAAGGTAAAGCAGATCGCTGCTATATAGACTGCAAAACAGCAAGCAACATATTCTGAGTATCATTGCCCGCAAGACCATCAACCTTGGCCGCGCAGAAATGCCTTTGAAATGCTGTAACAACAGCATGCGTTTCATCTCCAAAGTCACCATCGATTGTTATGCCGTAACCGAATTGATGAAATCTTGACTGTAGCTCCTCGACCAACGGCCCCTTGTCACCCTGCTTTAAGAGTTCATAGCTTGCGCTAGGCACTTGTTTTGGCCAAAGGCCAATCCCGTTTGCCGACAGGTTTTTCCATGGAAAAGCATTTCCAGGGTCTTGTTTGCGCAATGGAGCAACATCACTATGCCCGACAACATTACGCATCGGAATTTCATAACGCCCGAGAATGTCTTGCGAAAGATCTTGTAAAGACTTTAATAATGGTGCGGGGTAAGGCACAAAATCACCAGCGTCATCCACACCAACATGATCCAGTTCAATACCGATCGAATATGAATTTACATCTGTAATATCGCGCCAAGCCGACACGCCAGCATGCCAAGCCCGCTTATCTTCAGACACAAGCCGAAAAATTTCACCATCGCGGCTAATTAAGTAATGCGCAGAGACTTGAGCCTTTGCATCGCATAAACGCCTGAGTGTGGCGTCAAGATCCGACATTGCTGTGTAATGCATCACCAGCATATCAACAGCATGACCTTTTCGGTCGCCAAAATTTGGTGATATCCAATCGGTATTTATATTAAGCTCAGTTTCATTCATTAAACTCTTATTCATTTTTAATCTCTCTTCTTTTTATTCTTAGTCATTTCATTATTCATAATCTGACAATGGCATTTCACCAGTGACGTTACAGTCGCGCCCCCTCTATTGGGTGATCTCCTTTGCGTAAAGCAATGACCAATACACCAAATAAAGTAAACGCTGAACCTACCCAAAAGCGAAGCCCTAAATCATCACCCCATACCAGTACACCAAAACTGATCCCAAATATTGGGGCCATAAGCGTTAGAGGCGCGACCACCGATACATCATAACGCTGGAGCAGGTAATACATACCCGCATGGCCAATAAGACTTGCACCAAGAGCTGTATAAAAAATACCGCCAACAGCCATCCAGCTCGCCGTTTGCAGAGCCTCAACCTGCCCATGCTCAAACAAAAACGACACAAGCAACAAAGGGGGCCAACTCATCATTCCGATCCAGGCCTGCATTTGAAACACACCAATATGGGTAACGCTCTTCATAACAATAGTGCCAAAGGAGGCACATAATACGGCCCCAAGGACTAAAAACAGGCCAAGCCGCTCATTTACAATCTGGGGGTCAAAACTAATAATCATAATGCCAGCGAAAGCCAAAATAATACCAAGCCAGCGCCGCCAACGCACCACCTCACCTAAGAAAATGATAGATAATATTGTCGAAAAAGGAACACCTAATTGGGTTGCAACGGCCACAGAAGACACGTTAGAAGCCACAGACATTCCGCCATAGAATAACGCGAAATGCAGAGAACCCATGGTCACAGAAATAAAGGCAATCTCTCTCATTTTGCCTTTTACGGGTTTTAGAAATGAAAGCAGGACAACAGTGATCAACATATAGCGAAGCGCTGAAAAGAAAATGGGCGGTAACTCAGTAACGCTTGCTTTGCCAGCAACGAAGGTAAAGCCCCAAATTAAACAAATAAAGAATAAGAAGATCAGATGTTTGAATGCCATAATAAATTCCATGTAGCATGCAGCGGCACGCTAAGCTACATATAAGCGCAATTAGTTAGAGCAGGAATTAAATGTCACAAGCTATGATTTTATTTGACCTCGACGGCACATTGGCCGACACGAACCTCGACCTCCACGCGACAATGAATTTTATTCTAAACGAATATGGCTGTAACGCTGTTGAAACAGATCGCGTTCGTCACATGATTGGCGGCGGCGCGCGCATGATCCTCAAACGTGGGTTTGATGCTAATAATTTTCAGATCAGCAATACAGAGCTCGATATCGCGACCGAGCGCTTTGTAGATTATTATGACCAACATATCGATGACAAGACAGTTCTATTTAATCACGTCGAGGACGTATTAAAAGCGGCGAAGCGCGACGGCATAAAAATGGCTGTTGTTACCAATAAACGCGAGAGCTTAGCGGCAAAATTATTATTCCGCCTAAACATCCACCATTACTTCGACACCTTAATCGGCGGCGACACATTGAGCCAACGTAAACCCGACCCCCTCCCCATTCTTGAAACACTAAGAAGGCTAGGAGGGAGCCCGCATAACGCGATAATGCTAGGCGATAGCGAGGCCGATACATTAAGCGCAAACGCCGCCAAAGTAACATGCGTATGCGTTAGCTTTGGCTACCGCCGCGTCTCACTAGACGCATTGGGTGCTGATGCAATAATTGACGATTTTGCAGATTTACCCGAAACGTTGGCGCGCTTAAAGCCAGAATTATTTTCTGGCTTTAAGCTATAATAGCCATATTCACGTTTTATGAGGCATCTGCTGTATCGAGAGAATCTCGTAGTTCGCGTTTCACAAACTTACCGCTCGCATTCCTTGGCAACGGCTCCGTGCGCAACCAGATATAGCGCGGAATTTTAAACTTTGAGATAAGCGATGAACAATGCTCACGGATATCATCTGCCGTCAAAGCCTTACCAGGTGCAACAACAATGGCCGCGCCAACTTCTTCGCCCAGACGATCATCTAAGACACCAAAAACTGTACACTCGGCAACCGCATCATGTTTGAAAATTGCCGATTCCACCTCGGCACAATACACATTCTCGCCACCGCGGAGAACCATATCTTTTGCTCGGTCGACGATAAAGACAAAACCGTCCTCATCCAAACGCGCAATATCGCCTGTCCGCAACCAACCATTTTGAATGGTTTCCTCGGTTGCCTCGGGGCGGTTTAGGTAACCTTTAATGACATTGGCGCCTTTAACGCATAACTCACCAAGCTCACCCTGAGGAACGGTATTGCCCTCTGTATCAATACACTTGGCCTCAAGTGTCGGCACAACAGGTCCCGCACTAAAGGGGCGATCAAGGAAATAGTCTTGCGACACTGCCGTAATAATACCGCAAGTCTCTGTCATGCCATAACCCGTCGCGGCTTTCGCATTGCTCATGGCATCGTTGATTTTACCAACGAGATCGGGCTGCAATTGCGCGCCACCGCCACCAAGTGCGGTCATTGAAGAGGTATCATATTTCTCGAAATCGGGGTGCGAGATAATCTCGCGCGACATGACCGGCACGCCGCTAATACCTGTAATCTTGTGTTGCTCGATAAGCTTGAGTGCCTCGCCAGCATCCCATTTGTACATGTGAACGATTTTACCACCCGTTAATGTGGTGGGCTGAACAACGCAATTATTTGCCGTTACATGAAACAACGGTGTTGTTACCAGCGTCACTGTTACCGGTCCCTCGCCGGGTGCGGGCAATTTGTCCTCTGTTCCGTCACGACGGGCCAGCGCTTTGGTTACAACCAAGTTCATAAAAGCGACATTCATGATATTGAGAACGCAACCTCGCTGGGTTAATTGCGCACCTTTTGGGCGCCCTGTCGTTCCCGATGTATAGAAAATGCAGGCATCGCTATCAGGGTCAATCTCTACATCAGGCATATCGCCACCAGTTGCCTTAACGTCCTCATGGGGCGTTACGCCAGCTACTGCTTTATCGAACCGAACACCAACCACTTTCATATCAGAATACTTGCTCAACAATGGCTGGATATTATCATAGCGCTCTTTATCAACAACAATGGCTTTAGGTTCGGCATCGCTCAGGCCGAAATCCAATTCATCCGTTACCCACCATGCATTAACGCCAACAACAGTGACACCGATGGAAACCAGCGCCCAGTACCATAAAATCCATTCTGGATAGTTGCGCATTGCTAACGCGACACGATCTCCAGTCTTAATATCATTTGCCAACACCCAATTTGCAATGGCATTAACCTCTCTGGAGGCATCCGCATATGTCCAAATCTCATCCTCATAAACGAGATATTCGCGATCAGCATAACCAGAAGCCATCCCCCAAATATCCCGCAAACTATTTGGTGCGAGCGAGAACGTTTTGAGTGTTTCTCCGCGCACATTTAGGTCGCCAATCATGAACATGCTCTCAGGTCCCGTTAACTCGGACCACACTTCTTTCAGCTGTTGATACATATTAATTCACCCTCTCCTATCGGCTTCTCCTATCGGCAAAGGCCGACGTAAAACTAAACGCTACATAATTTCTCAGCCATATGAACGACGCAAGGCTTTATTAATCTGTTGAGTGGGCCACTGTGTCGCACAATGTAATTAAGACATGTCTCACACTACCGAAACAAAAGGTCGTGACAAGAGGAAATTTGCAACAAACTTCTCTTCCTGTCGTCACGATGTGAATATTTTTTGGCGCTTTAAATTTCGAGCCAAATGGCTATTATAAAGAATGGCTTATATTATTCTCAATGCGCTCGACCAGTCACCTATTTCTCAAGATACCAATGCAGCCAACGCAATCGCAGAAACTGTTGCGCTGGCTCAACACTGCGAATCTCTTGGGTATCAAAGATATTGGGTGGCTGAACATCACAATACATCATCTTTTGCTGGGGCAGCTCCTGAAATACTTATGAGTTATATCGCAGCCAAAACGAACCGCATCCATATAGGCTCAGGTGGCATTATGATTGGCCATTACAGCCCCCTAAAAATTGCCGAACAATTTCAGATGCTTGCAGCCCTGGCACCTGGCCGGATTGACCTTGGTATTGGACGCGCCCCGGGGGGAGATATGCGAACAAGCGCGGCACTGCAAGCTGGGCCAAAAGCCTGGCCACCCGAGGCATTTCCTGAGCAAGCACAAATGCTGCGCCAATTCATCGAAGACGCTGCTGGACAGACCGATGCCGAGGGCGGATTTGCGACCTCCCACCCCTATCAAGGCATCCATGCACAGCCTGTGGGTGCAATCATGCCGCGCATGTGGATGCTGGGCTCGGGTGGTGATAGCGCAATCTATGCAGCTCAATTTGGACTGCCTTATGTTTATGCGCATTTTATTGGTGGCGATGATGGCCAAAACGTTATTCAGCTCTACAAGGATCACTTCAAACCGTCGCAATATTTAGACACACCCTATTTGGGCTTTGCCGTATCGGCGCTCGTTGCTGAAACCGAAAAAGAGGCAGATTATTTATCAGGCCCCCGAAATCTCTGGGCAACGAGACACCGCACGGGGCAAGCAAATGTCTTTTCCAGTCTCGAAGAAGCCGCGGCATACAATTATACAGAGACTGAGCGCGATATATTAGAGCAAGTTAAACAGAGAAGCCTCAATGGCACGCCATCCCATGTTGTCGATCGCTTAGAGAACTTGTCCTACAATCATGATGTGGATGAGTTTTTTGTTATCACAATCACCCCCGACGCAGAAGCGCGGAGAGCATCATACGGTTTACTTGCCGAAGAAGTTGCACTCCGCGGCAAGATGCGGCATGCAACAGACGATAAACTTAATTTATTACCCGAGAAATTAACCGCACAAGGGGTTACTCACAGATAATCAATCCGGTTTCACTTGACCGGGGCAGTGCCCTGTGCAGAATTTTCAGCAACACACGGAAGGATTCGTAATATGTCATTGGATTTCACTGGAAAAGTAGTAATTGTAACCGGCGCCGGCGGCGGATTAGGACGTTCTCATGCGCTTGATTTCGCCCGTCGCGGTGCCAAAGTTGTTGTCAACGACCTTGGTGGCGCGATGGATGGTTCTGGCGGGTCATCTGAGGCCGCTGAGAAAGTTGTTGCGGAAATCAAAAGCGCTGGCGGCGAAGCCATTGCAAACGGTTCATCAGTGACCGATGATGCGGGTGTTGCAAATATGATTCAACAAACCATGGATGCGTATGGCCGCATTGATGTTTTGGTCTGTAATGCTGGCGTCTTGCGCGATAAAAGCTTTTCTAAAATGGAAGTTAAGGATTTTGAATTCGTCGTTGATGTCCATTTGATGGGAACGCTTAAGCCTATTAAGGCGGCGTGGCCGATCATGAAAGAGCAAGGTTATGGGCGCATTGTCGTGACGTCATCTTCTTCTGGCCTATACGGTAATTTTGGACAAGCAAATTATGGTGCAGCCAAGCTCGCTGTTGTTGGCCTCATAAATACACTCAAAATTGAGGGTCAAAAAGATAATATCTTTGCAAATGCACTAGCCCCTGTTGCTTGGACACGCATGACTGAAAACCTCATGCCTCCAGAAGCCGAGCAAATGTTAACTCCAGAAGTGGTAACTCCAGCTGTTGTTTTCATGGCATCTGAAAATGCCCCTAATGGTAAGATAATTTGCGCAGGCGCTGGCTCGTTCGCGTCAGCCGTTATTCTTGAAACACGCGGAAAATATTTGGGCGCCACCCCGACAGCGGAACAAGTTGCTGAAAATTGGGAAGACATCTCTAAACTAGATGACAAAGCCACCATCCCATTCTCGGGCGGAGAGCAAACAGGTCATTTCTTTGAGCTGTTCCAAGAAGCCCAAGGCTAATTCAGTTTAACAAGGACGCCCAGAACAAGAGGAGCGAGATGTGCGTATAGCCCTTCGGGTCGGTATTTCGACAATTTTGCTATACGGCATCTGGCTTGCTTTGTCTGGCCATTACACAGGATTGCTTCTAACGCTCGGTTTTTTGAGTGCCTTGGGGTGCTCTTTAATTGCCGAACGTATGGGCATATTAGACAATGAGGGAATTCCCCTCGGTATATTGGGGCGCTTGCCTACCGTAACGCTTTGGCTCATCGGTGAAATTCTCAAATCTAACCTGACCGTGATTGCTATAATCCTCGAGCCATCGCGGGCGACGCCGACACTCGTGACTGTGAAAACAACGCAAAAAACAGCTGAAGGCATTGTAACCCATGCCAACTTCATTACCTTAACACCCGGGACTGTATCAATGTCGGTCAATGAACGCCGAAATACAATCGCCGTTCATGGGTTAACCCGCGAGCTTGCCGCAAGCTGCCTTGATGGGAGCATGGATGAGAAGGTCACTTGGCTGGAGAGAGGACACCCGACATCATGAGTGTTCAATTAATTCTAACTGCAAGCCTCATTGCTCTTGGTATGGCAGCACTTCTGGCTTTCGCGCGGGCTGCAATGGGACCTACTGCATTTGATCGCGTCTTGGCCGTAAATTCGATTGGTACGATTGCAGTATTGGCGATTTGCCTTCATGGTTATTGGGCAGGCCGACCAGAATTTCTCGATATTGCACTGCTATACGCATTGCTAAATTTCATCGGCACGATTGCCGTCTTGAAGTTTTTCCGTTTTGGCACGCTTGGTGATCACCCTTCAAGCGAGCACGCTATTGGCGAAGAGCCACTCGGGGCAAAACCCAGCAACGCCAAGGCTGAGGATAAGTAGAACATGGATTTGTTTAATCTCATCATCGCAATCATTGGCAGCGCCTCACTAGCCTTGGGGTCTATTGCAATCATCTTCGGCGCGCTCGGCTTAATTAGGCTCGGCGATGTTTATCAACGCATGCACGGTGCTGGCATTTTGGATACAGGCGGCGCCGGCTTAGTTCTTTTCGGATTATTATTGCTGTCGCCAGACTGGACCGTGTCGGTTCGTATTATTTTAATCGGTTTTTTGCTCATATTTACGAGCCCGACGGCAACGCATGCAATTGCGCGCGCGGCCTCTATGGCAGGTATCGAGCCGAAACTCGCACCTCGGCAACGTAAAAAGAAGGAGAGCAGTGAATGAATTTCTTTGTCGTAGACGCTTTCCTCATGGTTTTACTCACGATCATTGGCGTTATGGCCGTCAAACAACATCGTTTATTTGGTGTGATCATATTGTCCGGCTCTTACTCTTTGGTTGCGGCGACGTGGTTTGTTGTACTCGATGCCGTAGATGTCGCTTTTACCGAAGCAGCAGTCGGCGCAGGCGTGTCTACCGTGCTCGCATTGGCGACCTTGAGCCAAGTACGAAGCAACGAAAAAAAACGGCCCATAGAGCCACTCGCATTAACTGTATCGATTGGTGCGGGTTTACTGCTCCTGCTGGCTGTGATGGACATGCCGCTCTTTAAAGATCCTTCAGCCCCTGTGCACGTGCATGTCGGCCCACATTATATTGGCGAAAGTGGCGCCGAAATTGGCGTACCAAACATTGTGACATCCGTTCTCGCATCGTATCGTAGCTTTGATACGTTAGGCGAAACAGTCGTTGTATTCGCAGCTGCCGTATCTGTTTTTCTCGTTTTAGCTGGCTGGACACGCAAACGCAAATCCAAGGATGAGGCATAAGCATGCATGATGATCCAGTCATACGCGTGGTGTCGAAAGTACTGATCCCGACCATTATGCTGTTTGGCCTCTACGTTCAATTTCATGGCGATTATGGTCCAGGTGGCGGCTTTCAAGCCGGCGTTATCTTTGCTTCTGCATTTTTACTCAACGCAATTGTTTTTGGCATGAATAAAGGGCGCCATGTGTGGTCTCCTGCTTTTAACCTGCAGTGCATTGCTTTGGGGGTTTTAGTTTATGGTGGCACAGGTATTGCTGGCTTATTATTAGATGGAAATTTTCTTGATTTTAACGTGCTTTTAGCAAACCCCGTTGCAGGGCAACATCTCGGGATCCTATTGGTGGAATTCGGCGTTGGCTTAACAGTTGCATCTGTGATGGTTGGACTTTTCTTTGCCTTTGCTAGTCGCCCAGCACATAACCGCTTGATGCACCAAGAAGATACGCGCCTCCTTAAGAGCTCGACTGAAGCAACAGCAGAACCTACTACTACCGGGGCGTCTGTAAGCAAAAAAGGCGAGGTAAAAAAATGAATCTATCCATTTTAATTGCCCAGTGGAATTACGTGATTGTTATTGCCTTAATGATGATCGGATTTTACACGGTTATCGCGCGCGGTAACCTCATCAAGAAAATGGTTGGTCTGAATATTTTCCAGACTTCCGTCTTCATGCTTTATATCTCAATGGGTAAAATTCAGGATGGAACAGCTCCCATCCTATCCGATGACCCTACAATGATTTACTCCAACCCCCTACCACATGTTCTTATTCTAACAGCTATTGTGGTTGGTGTGGCGACTACCGCCGTGGGCTACGCACTTATTATCAGGATCCAAGAAAGTTTTGACACGATCGAGGAAGATGAAATCACAGAGGCTCTCAATGAAGAAGCCTTGGCAGAACGTTTAGCGGAGCAACATTAATGAACTTCCTGCTTCACGCCCCTATTTTGCAAATCGTTGTGCCGCTTCTGGTCGCGCCACTGATTATATTGTTGCGCAACCGTCATATTGCCTGGGGCTTGGCGATGGCGTCTACCTTGGCAACATTTCTCTTTACACTGCATCTTTTCTTAACTGTTAACGAAACCGGCGAAGCAATCATTTATGAGCTTGGAAATTGGCCGGCCCCTATTGGGATTGTTTACGTTATTGATGTAGCAAATGCCTATGTTCTGCCGCTGATTGCTGGTGTTTCCGCAATCGCAACTTTTGCAGCGCGCGGCTTGGTAAATGCCGAAATCGATATACGTGACCATAGTTTATTCTATGCGGCGTGGATGCTCACTATTGCAGGTATGCTTGGCCAAGTGGCAACCGGCGACGCCTTCAATATTTTCGTATTTTTAGAAATATCGTCGCTATCGGCTTATGCTCTTGTGGCGATTGGGGCCGGAAATGATCGCAGAGCATTACCCGCAGCGTTTAACTATCTTATTCTGGGCACAATCGGCGCAACCTTTTACGTCATTGGTGTCGGGCTACTTTACATGGTTACTGGAACGCTGAACCTGGTTGACATTGCTCAGCGCCTGCCAGCAATCGGAGACACGCATACGGGCTTTGCTGCACTCGCATTTATTTCTCTGGGTATGTTCCTAAAAATGGCCCTATTTCCGCTCCATTTCTGGCTTGTACCAGCCTATAGCTATGCCCCGTCAGTCGTATCGGCCCTCATGGCGGCAACCGCAACAAAAGTATCGGTTTATGTGCTAATTAGAATTTTGTTTGGTGTCTTCGGCGTTGACTTCCCTGGGATGGACAGTCTTTTGGGGGTGGTATTACTCGGGCTAGGTGTTGCTGGCGCGCTGATTGGGACAGTAGCAGCTATTACTGAGACAGATCTCAAACGCTTATTCGCACAATCCTCTATCGCTCAACTAGGTTATATGGCAATCGGCTTGGGCCTCGCAACAAAGTCTGGTCTCGCCGCCACCTTCATTAATCTGTTTAATCACGCACTTATTAAAGGTGCTATTTTCTTGGCTCTTGGAGCGATTGCCGCGCAGCTTGGGCGCGTAACAATGAGCAATATTCAAGGTGCCGCAAAACAAATTCCAATGACAATTGCAGCAATTCTATTCGGCGGCATGGCACTAATAGGACTACCCTTAACGGCAGGTTTTATCTCAAAGTTATATTTATTGCGGGCTATTCTTGAAGAAGGCGCTTGGGTGGTTGCTGTATTTACCGTTATGAGCTCGATACTCGCTTTGATATATGTTTGGAAAATAATTGAAGTCGCATATTTGAACGACAGACCAAAAGGGGCGCCGGTGCTGACTGAAACGCCTGCTCAGTGGATAAGCGCATGGGTGCTGGTCGCCGCCACAATTTACTTTGGTGTCCAGGCGGAGATTATTGTCGATGCGGCTTTTTCTGCTGCCGATCTTTTTATTGGGGGTAACCAGTAATGAGCGAGCTCATACTTGCCTTACTATTTTTGCCATTATTGGCTGCCGTCACGACACTCTTATTTCGCGAAACACCAAATATTCGTGATGGCGCCTCAATCGGCATCGGTGTTCTGACCGCCATTTGTTCAATACAATTGTTCGAGATGGTTCAAGCGGGGCAATCAGAAACACTTGTTTTATTTGCTTTTGCACCTGGCTTGTCTATTGGCTTTACCCCAGAACCATTAGGCGCTTTATTTGCGCTTGTAGCCGGCTGTCTATGGCCACTCGCAACTCTTTATTCTGTCGGCTACATGCGCGGCGCTAAAGAAAAAAACCATACACGGTTTTTTACCTTTTACGCGATTGCCATTCATGCCGCGATGGGGATTGCCCTCGCGGACGGTTTGATAACCCTGTTTATTTTCTATGAGATCCTAACCTTCTCGACTTACCCATTGGTTGCACATAAGGGAAATGCGGATGCCAAGTCTTCAGGACGCATATATCTGGGTATCTTGGTTACAACCTCTGTTACCATGCTCTTGCTCGGTATCATCGCTGTTTGGGCAATCGGCGGCGATTTAACCTTCCGAGAAGGTGGTGTGCTTGCAGATCATTTGGACCCACGATTTGCGCCTATTCTGTTGGCGTTATTCGCCTTTGGTATTGGTAAGGCTGCACTTATGCCATTTCACAAGTGGTTGCCTGCCGCAATGGTTGCACCTACACCAGTGAGTGCGCTTCTACACGCTGTTGCGGTTGTAAAAGCCGGCGTATTTAGCGTTTTAAAAGTCGTGATTTATATTTTTGGCACCGACTTCCTCCTGGAAACAAGGGCTAGCGAATGGCTGATATGGATTGCTTGCTTTACCATTATAGCTGCGTCTTTAGTGGCTATGAGCAAGACAAACCTGAAAGCACGATTGGCTTATTCGACCATTAGCCAACTCTCATACATTGTGCTTGGCGCCGCGATTGCCAGTTCAATCGCTGTGCAAGGTGCTGCCCTTCATATCGCGATGCACGCCGCAGGAAAAATAACATTGTTCTTCTGTGCTGGCGCGATATACGTGGCGCATCACTACTCTGACATTAAGGATATGGATGGCTTGGGAAGAAGAATGCCCATTACATTTGCCTGCTTTGCACTGGGCGCATTATCCATCATTGGTATTCCCCCATTGGGCGGATCATGGTCTAAATTCATGTTGATGATGGGGGCATTAGATGCCGAGCATGTCTTCGTTATATTTGTACTTATGGCATCATCGCTGCTTAACCTTTACTACCTTGGGCAGCCCGTCATTCGTGCATTTTTTGCGCAAAACACGGGCGAGACTGGATTTTCAGAAGCACCTGTTGCGATGTTAATCCCCTTGGTCATAACAGCAGGGATGACCGTTGGACTATTTTTCTATGCCGATTATTTCATTCTTTCCTTTAAAGGCGTAACCCCGTGAGTGATATCAAGAAAAATTTAGGCAGTTCAGGCATCAAATACAGCCTTTATCTATTAGCAGCCTGTGTTTTCCTGGCAATGTTAGAATTTATTATTAATCGTCATAGCGATACAAATATCGAGGCCGTGTTTTTATTCTATGGTCTGGTTGGGATTGTGTCCGTTTTAATCATCACATTGGGCGCTAGCTTATTGGGAAAATTAGTTTCACGCGCGGGGGACTATTATGACGCTGATTGATCTACCACCTGGTGTTGTCCTCATACTCGGCGCCCTTTTGGTGCCCTTTCTGTCGCAACGTCCGCGGCAAATATGGATGCTCGGCCTGATAATACTATCGGGCTTACAAGCATGGAGCTTAACCCCTGGCATTCATTTAGAAGCAACCATTATTGGGCTGGACCTCATTCTGGTGCGTGCCAATGAATTTACACAGCCATTTTCGCTTGTTTTTCATATCGCCGCGGCTATTAACGTCATCTATGCCATGAGCGCAAATTGTCGGGTGACGGATGCATCTGGCTTAGCCTATGCCGGTGCCGCGATAGCGGCATTATTTGCCGGAGATTTCGCAACTTTATTTGTCTATTGGGAACTCACCGCAATTACTTCCGTTTTCCTAATCCTCCAAGGAACATCCAGCCACAGGCTCGGTGCCGCAATGCGCTACCTGCTTATGCAAGTCACTTCCGGCGTAATTTTATTAGGCGGCGCAGCCATGCTTTGGCACCAAGGTGCCGGACTTGTGATTGGGGCACTCGACGTCACAAGTCTGGCAGGTGCCATGATATTTATCGCCTTTGGCATTAAAGCAGCTTTCCCCTTCTTAAATGGCTGGCTCCAAGACGCTTATCCAGAGGCCAGTATTCCGGGGACGGTCATGCTAAGCGCCTTCACTACGAAGCTTGCTATATTCGTGCTGTTGCAGTCTTTCACGGGGCTAGAATGGTTGATCTATATCGGCGCTATCATGGCCGTTTTTCCTGTGTTTTTCGCTCTTATTGAAGATGATATGCGTCGCGTACTAGCATTTTCGCTCAACAGCCAACTCGGCTTCATGGTCGTCGGTATTGGCATCGGCACAGAGCTCGCGATAAACGGCGCAATCACTCATGCATTTGCTAGCGTTATCTATCAAGCCCTCTTATTTATGGCCGTAGGTGCTGTCTCTTTGCGAGTTGACACAACAAAAACGAGTGAGCTTGGTGGTTTGTGGCGGTCAATGCCACTAACCGCTTCTTTTTGTATCGTTGGCGCCCTCTCCATTTCTTCTTTCCCGCTCTTTAGTGGGTTTGTCACAAAGTCCATGACCATGAGCAGTGCAATTTATGAAGGACATTTTTACGTCTGGCTTTCTCTTATTTTTGCTTCGGTAGGTGCTGTACTACATAGCGGTATCAAAGTTCCTTATTTTATATTTTTTGCACATGATCGCGGCTTTAAAGTTAAAGAAGCACCAAGAAGTATGCTCATTGCCATGGGGTTAGCTTCTGCAATTTGTATTATTATTGGGATCTTTCCAAATTTACTCTACGCGCTCATGCCTTATGAAGTAACATATAACTCTTGGTACACGAGCAAGGTCATCACCAAATTACAATTATTATTATTCGCGGCCTTAGCATTTTCAATTCTGCTCAATCGCGGCATTTTCGGTCACATAAGAGGAACAACTTTACTAAACACAGACTGGTTCCTGCGCCGGTTCTTCCCACGTATTATTATGGCTATAGGCAAACCCATTTGGCACAGCTATACAGTACTGATCGCAGGCCTCAAGTCGATGCTATTCGATATTATCAACTTCCTGATCAGCCAATTACGGGTCTCTGGATTTGGATCAGGTGCTATGGGGACGGGTTTAGCCGGCGGAATTTTCCTCGCTATTTTCGCCCTACTGCTCGCTTTCAAGTTCAGCATACAGTAACACTTCACAAAAAAAGAGGTGCCGATAATTCATCGACACCTCTCCAAACCTTTTTCAAAAAACATGATCTAGGGTACTAGAGCCCCAAAACAGCTTTCGTCATAATATTGCGTTGGATCTCGTTAGACCCCGCATAAATTGTCGTTTTACGTGTATTGAAATATTTCGGCACAACCATAGCCGCACCATCTAGACCAACATCTTGCTCATTCGCATTGGCTTGGGTGTCGCGCACAAACGGAAACCCATATTGTCCAATTACTTCCGCGCCGAGCTCTGTGACTGCCTGCTGAAGTTCTGTGCCACGTGTTTTAAGCAGTGATGAGGAACCAGGCCCGATATTTTGGCCAGCACTCACATCCGCAAAAATACGTAATTCAGTATACTCCATCACCATAATTTGACGCTCAAGCTCGCTGTATTTTCTAATAAAATCAGCATCTTCTGTTAGCATACCGCCATCACATGGAATTTTTGACGCGAGCTCACGTGTTTTATGGAGGGAGCGACGTAGGCCACCAGAATATGGATTGCCGCGTTCAAACTCGAGAAGATATTTGGCGCAAGTCCAACCCTTATTCTCTTCGCCAACCAAATTTTCCTTAGGGACTTTAACGTCTTCGAAAAAGACTTGGTTGATTTCTTGCGCACCCTCTGCCGGGCCGTCAATTGTATAAAGCGGAGCGACCCGAACGCCTGGCGTGTTCATGTCGATCAGCAAGAATGAAATACCTTGCTGTGGCTTCTCTGTTTTGGACGTACGAACCAAACAAAAGATCCAGTCAGCATGCTGTGCCATAGACGTCCAAATTTTTGAACCATTACAAAGATAATGATCGCCTTTATCCTCTGCCTTCATTTGCAAGGATGCTAAATCTGATCCAGAGCCTGGCTCAGAATAACCCTGACACCACCAAACGTTACTCGCTAGAATATCTGGTAAAAAGCGTTGCTTTTGTTCATCGGTACCAAATCCCATAATTACAGGTGCAACCATCGTCAAACCAAAGGGAACTGTGTGGGGGGCTCCTACCATTTCGAGCTCTTGGGTGAAGAGAAACTTCTGGACAGGTGTAAAGCCAGCTCCACCATGCTCAACTGGCCAATTGGGCGCAGCCCAACCACGCTCAAACAAACGTTTTTGCCATGTGATATGGGATTGTTTGCTCATGTAACCATTTTTAGAGCGCGCCATTTCTTGACGGAGATCTGGCGTATAAGCTTCAGCTAAAAACCGACGCACTTCCTCACGGAACGCATTATCTTCTGCACTAAACTGAATATCCATGAAACTTTCTCCTGTTATATCGAACTAACAATTTCGACTTCTGATAATGTTGGCGCACCTGCAAGCATTCCACCTAAGGCGCCCATTGCCGCGCGGACTTCATCTGACGAGCCATGCGTTTTACGCGCCTCTTCATCGGCATAAATTTCCATAACCACATAGGTCGTATTATCGCTCTTATCGCGACACAAACTATACAAATGGCACCCAGGCTCTGTTGCCTTAACAGCTGTTTGGCAAGCGGCGAAAGCTTCCTCGAAAGCCGCCTGCTTGCCGTCTTGAATTTTCAACGTTGCTACAATACCCACAGACATATACTTCTCCTTTATATGATCTCATCGAGATCCGAACCCGTTACATATTAACGATCATTAAACTCTGGTTTGCGTTTTTCTATAAATGCATTAACCGCTTCAAGGTGATCTTCACTCGCGTGCATAAGCGCTTGAGAAGTCGCTGACATCTCCATCAGACTGTCGAACGAAACAGATTGCCCATGTCGTAAGAGGCGTTTTGCTGCGCGCAAGGCTTCGGGCGACTGCTGAACAATCAGACTTGCTATTGCCTTGGCTTCATCCATAAGTGTATCATGGGGCACAACTTTTGATACTAATCCCCATTCTAAGGCTTCTTGGGCAGAAATTGTCTTACCCGTAAACAAAAGCTCGGCGGCGCGCGACATGCCAACCGTGCGTGGCAGTAACCAAGCGCCACCATCACCGGGAATAAGGCCGATTTTTAAAAAAGTTGCACCAAAAATGGCTTTATCACTTGATACTCGCATATCTGCGAGGCACGCCACGTCATTTCCCAGCCCTATTGCAGGGCCATTAACTGCCGCAATGAGAGGCACCTCTAGAGACCATAAAGCTTTAACAATTTGGTGAATACCGCGCCGATAATTGTCGGCAACATGATGGGCTGACCCAGAAAAACTGGCCTCTTTATTCGCCATCGCTTTAATATTGCCACCCGCTGAAAAAGCCGAGCCAGCACCGGTCAAAATAACACAGCGCACTGAACGGTCAGCCATGATGCGCGTGACAGCTTCTTGAAACCTAGCGCCATCGCCCTCTTCGCCAAGAGGGTTACGCATATCAGGACGGTTAATCGTCAAAGTGACAACAGGACCGTCCTGAGCGTATAAAAGTGTGTCAGACATCACTATTAGATAGCTGCAAAGCGACGTAAGTGATGATCAACATTGCCAAACTGCGTGTCAATCATGGTTAGACGCTTGAAGTAATGCCCAACATTAAGCTCTTCAGTCATGCCCATGCCACCATGCAACTGCACAGCCTGCTGCCCAACAAAACGGCCAGACTTACCAATTTGAACTTTAGCACCAGATGCCGCTTTTGCACGTGACTTGGCATCTTCAGTGAGCTTCATATTAACCATGTAACTCATGGATACAGATTGCTCATACTCCATAAACATATCAACCATACGGTGCTGAAGAACTTGGAAGCTACCGATCGGCGTACCAAACTGTTTGCGTGTCTTGCAATATTCAACCGTGGCATCGTGCAAGCATTTCATTTGACCAATCGCTTCACCGCAAAGTGCACCAATACCGAAATCGATGGCTTCTTCGAGAATAGCAAAACCTGCGCCCTCGCCACCGATCATCCCATCAGCAGCCACTTTGACGTTCTCAAAAACGACTTCACTCGCACGACCGCCATCCACAGTCGGATAATCTTGTGTGCTAACACCAGCTGCAGATTTATCGACGACAAATAAAGCAAGGCCGCTCGGGTCGCGCTGCTCACCAGAAACCCGTGCTGATACGATAAATTTATCCGCCCAAGGTGCGCCGATAACGACTGCCTTGGCACCGTTTAAGACATAGCCTTCGCCATCTTTTTTAGCAGAGGTCAACACATCAGCTAAATTAAATCGGCTCTGTGGTTCAGCATAGGCCAAAGACCATACATTCTCACCACCGATTAAGCCTGGCAGATAGGTGTTTTTTTGTTCACTTGATGCGTGGCGGTTCAAAATACCACCACATAACACGACTGTTGGCAGATAAGGCTCAACAACCAAGCCGCGGCCAAACTCTTCCATAATAATCATTGTCTCAATGGGCCCACCGTCAAGACCACCAAACTCTTCAGCAAAAGGGGCTGCAAGAAGACCAAGCTCAGCAAATTGCTGCCAATTCTCTTTACTCCAACCCGTTTCGCTTTTAACGATCTTGGTACGCTTATCAAAATCATAATTATCTTGCACAAAGCTTTGCACCATGTTGCGCAAAAGTGTTTGTTCTTCGCTAAAGCTAAAATCCATTTTACTTCTCCTACATTTCTGGTCGGGTTAAAGCCCGAGCACCATCTTCGCGATAATATTACGCTGAATTTCGTTCGACCCACCATAGATCGATGTTTTACGCATGTTAAAATAATCCTGCGAAACGCTATGACTATAATCAGGTCCGATCGTCATATAATTATCACCAATATCAAGTTTCGGCACCCAAGGCGCTGCATAATTGCCGACAGCTTCCATAGTTAATTCAGTAATACGTTGCTGAATCTCAGTGCCTTTTACTTTCAAAATAGAACTCTCTGGGCCTGGCCCCTGCCCCTTGCTCTCCGAGGCTAAAGTTCGAAGCTCAGTATACTCAAGTGCTGTTAAGTCGATCTCAAGCTCAGATAGTTTGCGTCTAAAATCGGATGTTTCCAATAATGGCGTTCCGTCCAGATTTTCACTGCGAGCAATGTCTTTCAATCGCGCAATCGCTTTTTTAGAGCGGGCGACACCGGCAATACCCGAACGTTCATTGCCGAGCAAGAATTTAGCAATCGTCCAACCTTTATTCTCCTCACCCACGAGGTTCTCAGCAGGCACCCGGACGTCTTCCAAAAAGACTTCATTGACCTCATGCCCACCATCAATTGTTATAATTGGACGAACCGTGATACCTGGTGTATCCATATCAATAAGTAAGAATGAGATACCTTGTTGGCGAACACCATCATTGCCTGTCCGAACAAGGCAAAACATCTTATCTGCAAACTGAGCTAAAGTTGTCCAAATTTTATGACCATTTACAACGTAATGGTCTCCATCACGCACGGCTTTGGTTTTTAAGGCGGCAAGGTCAGAGCCTGCACCTGGTTCTGAATAGCCCTGACACCACCAAGTCTCACCTGATAAAATGCCAGGTAGAACAGTTGCTTTTTGTTCCTCGGAGCCAAAAGTATATATAACTGGGCCGAGCATTGCGACACCGAATGGCAGCGGCGGAATGGTGCCAAAACGCGCGCTTTCCTCGCCGAAAATATATTTTTGGGTGACTGTCCAGCCTGTTCCGCCAAATTCTGCTGGCCAAGATGGCGCGACCCACCCTTTTTTATGCAGAATTTTGTGCCAAGCTAGAAAATCATCACGGCCTAACTCAGCGCGATCCATCCCGATCAAATTCTTTGGGTAATTTTCTTCGATAAATTGTCGGACCTCTGCACGGAATGCATTATCCTCAGGTGTAAACTCAATATCCATTAGGCCTTCTCCACGTTTGAGCCTGAAACTTAGATGAAATCTAACGATTTTCAACTCATTATGACGGCTATAATGCCGCACATCACTTGTTCGAATTTATATCTTATGATACCTAGAAATCATGCAAACCAAAGCAAAAATTGTTTCTCCGTGTATATCTCTGTGCGCTGTTTCGGCGAAAACTGGGTTCTGCTTGGGCTGCGGACGTCGATTAAAGGAAATTGCCGACTGGACCGCATTTTCTGAGGCTGAGCGGGACGAAATTTGCGCAGAGCTGCCAGATCGTCTAAAAATCAACCAAAATAGCCATTATTAGGTTTTGTTTGGCTCTTATGAGGGCTGATACCAGCTTAAAATTGCCTGTAAATAGACAACCTCACCAATCACAATGATCGACGGCGGTTCCATGCCGTGAGCTTCGACGTCATTAACGGCGCTACCCAGCGTTGTAATAAGCACTTTTTGTCGCGGTGTTGTTGCGTGCGTGACAATGGCAACAGGCTCATTATCGCGGCGCCCCGCCTCACGTAAAAGTCGGGAAATAGCGGGTAATTTGCGCATTGCCATATAAATCACAATCACCGGTGAACCGCGCGATATAGCCGCCCAATCCATTTTTTCGGCCGCGCTATCGCCCGCCAGATGGCCCGTTATAAAAGTCACAGCATGATTAACATCACGGTGGGTAACGGGTATGCCGGCATAAGCCAACCCCCCAATACCCGCACTAATGCCGGGAATAATGCGAATGGCGATGTTTTGCTCAACTAAGGCTTGAGCTTCTTCACCGCCACGGCCAAAGACGAAGGGGTCACCGCCTTTTAAACGTAAAACGCGTTTTCCCTCTTTCGCTAATGAGATCAGCGTATCTGTAATATCACTTTGTTTCCACGAAGGTTTACCACCGCGCTTGCCCGCATATAGCCTTTCCGCATCTGGCTTCATTAATTTCAGAATATCTTCGCTGACCAGGGCATCATACACCACACAATCGGCCTGTTGCAGCGCATTAACGGCGTGAAGCGTGAGCAATCCTGGATCACCCGGGCCTGCCCCAACAAGCCATACCCAACCTGGTTCGAACTGCGGTAGTCCACTTAAGTGAATATCGGGTAGCGGTTTGTCGCTTGCCGTCAAGCGGATGACATCTTGTTTACGTTCAACACTCATATCTAACCTTATAGGCGAGCCGCGCTGCCCGAGACAAGCGAACTTTATCAAGTTTATCGGCGCTAATACCTTCCCTCACTAAAGTTTTCTGCCTCGCAATTTAAGCCCATTCTTGGTAAACAAAGCACATGTAAATTGCCATACTCAAAGAGAGACGTTTTAATGTTCGGAAAACCACGCGCGGATTTAGTGCCCAATACGGCTGAGTTTGAAAACCAGTCACTTATTTTTCCAACAGGTTTTCGCGAATATGATGCTCGGTGGCTTTACCCCGACGAGATCAACTTAATAGGCATTCAAGCGCTCGGCTTTGGCTTGGGTACTTTTTTGCATGAAACAATTAAAGATCAAAACCCGGCGATTGTTGTCGGCCATGACTTTAGAAGTTATTCCCAAACAATTAAACTGGCGCTGACCACGGGCCTCATGAATGCCGGTGTCACTGTTCACGATATCGGCTTAGCACTCTCACCGGTTGCTTATTTTGCTCAATTTGCTCTCAACGTGCCTGCCGTCGCAATGGTGACTGCGAGCCACAATGAAAATGGTTGGACCGGCGTAAAGATGGGAAAAAACCGGCCTTTAACATTTGGCCCCGATGAGATGACGCGCTTAAAAGAAATTGTCCTAAACGACCAAGGTGTCGCGCGCGAAGGCGGTTCATATGTGCGCGTCCCTGGCATGGCAAAAACATATCATGATGATCTAACCAAGCGTGATAAATTTACGCGCAAGATTAAAGCAGTCGTTGCGTGTGGTAATGGAACAGCCGGTGCATTCGCACCAGCTGTATTAGAAGAATTGGGCGTTGAGGTTATCGAGCTTAACTGCGATCTCGACTATAGCTTCCCAAATTACAACCCTAACCCCGAAGATATGGAAATGCTGCACGCCATGCGCGACGCCGTCTTAAAACATAAAGCCGATATCGGATTTGCTTTTGATGGCGACGGAGATCGTTGCGGCGTCGTTGACGATACAGGCGATGAAATTTTTGCAGATAAAATGGGAGTCTTAGTCGCGCGCGACCTCGCCGCCGTTCATAAAAACCCGCTCTTTGTTGTCGATGTTAAATCGACGGGACTATTCATGACTGACCCCGTTTTACAAGAGCTTGGCGCACAAACTCAGTATTGGAAAACAGGCCATAGCTACATGAAACGCCAAACCAATGAACTTGGCGCCCTGGCCGGATTTGAGAAAAGCGGCCACTACTTCTTTAACACGCCTATTGGGCGCGGATACGATGACGGTATCGTCACCGCGATTGCTATTTGTGATATGTTATCACGCGCAGGAACAACACGCTTAAGCACAATGAAAGACACGTTACCGCGCACGTATAGCTCGCCAACAATGTCGCCTTATTGCGCCGACCTCGAGAAATACGATGTGGTTGATCGTGCTATTCTACACTTTGAGACATTAAATAAAAATAATGAAAAAGTTTTGGGTCAATCTATTCGCGACCTCGTCACCGTAAATGGTGTGCGCATTACATTAGAAGATGGCACATGGGGGTTAGTGCGGGCATCTTCGAACAAGCCTGGTCTGGTTGTTGTTGTTGAAAGCCCAACCAGCGAAGAACAAATGCATGCCATGTTTGGGGTCATTGATGAATTACTATCAAGCTACACAGAAGTCGGTGAATACGACCAAAAAATCTAAACCAGCAAAGCATATAACATGCGACCACCCATAAGAAAGAGGAAACAGGAAAAGATAATTTGTAACTTCCTCTTTTCGAGACGGTGCGCGAGACGTGCGCCGTAAGGGGCACCAATAAGCGTGGTTGGTATCATAACAAGAAACGCCAATGCATTCACAAAACCAACCGAATATGGCGGCAAGCCCCCGCTGCCTTGACCAGCCCAAACAAATCCGAGTGCCGCCGGAACCGCAATAAAAAACCCAATGCCAGCTGACGTGCCGACAGATTTATGCATCGATTTACCAAGCAATGCCATGAATGGGACGGAGAATGTGCCCCCCCCAATACCCATAAGCGCGGATAATAGCCCAATTAAACCTGCCCCAAGAATTTCGAATATCTGAGGTAGTTTGCGCTCTATAACCTCTGAGTTTTGAGGCATGAGCAGGATACGAAACCCAAGTGTTAAAGCCAATAATGCAAACAACCCTTTCAAGCCATCCGCAGAAATCAGACGCGCAAGAATAGCGCCGCTGCTCGCGCCAATGATGATTGGTAAAGCCCAAAGCTTAATCGTCTCAATATCAACCGAGCCGAGCTTAGCATGCGCGCGCACAGATTGCATCGACGTTACAATAATAATCGCAAGTGATGTACCGACAGCCAGATGCATTTGAATAGCTTCGGGCACTTCTAAAAAAATAAATGCTTGAAATAGAACGGGCACCATAATGATACCGCCGCCTACACCTAAAAGGCCTGCCATTACTCCGGCTGCAAGTCCAGCAATAGACAGCACCATAACAAGCATTATGATATCGGACATAAAGCAAAACCCTTCATTCTAGTATCAGGCATATGATGGTTGGCGCGTCCGCATCATTGCGAGTGCCTCTTTTAAGACATTGATATTTGCGCCGCGTATATTTTCGGAGAGAAACCGACGCCATAGCTTACCCCCTGGACGCCCTTGATATAGGCCTAGAATATGCCGTGTCAGAGCATGCAGCGGCACACCTTGGGCAATAAGTTTTTCTGCATAAGGAATAAGAGCTTCTAGAATATCTTCTCGGCTCAGCGGCGCTTCTTTCTCGCCATGAAACCGCTGATCAACATCAGCTAAAATATATGGCGTCTTATATGCCGCGCGCCCCAACATAACGCCATCGACAAATTTTAAATGTTCTGCCGCCTCGTCTAGTGTTTCAACACCACCATTAATAATAACCGCGAGATCAGGGTATTGCGCCTTGAGACGGTAAACGATGTCATAATCCAGAGGCGGTCGCTCGCGGTTTTCTTTTGGGCTTAAACCTTGCAACCAGGCTTTTCTGGCATGAACAATAAATCGTGATACGCCAGCCTCCCTGCATTGGCGCACAAGTTCAAATAGAGACTGCTCAGGGTCTTGGTCATCTACCCCAATCCGACATTTGACCGTAACATCAATTTTAACGCGCTCAATCATTGCGCTCATGCAACGCGCCACGAGCTCGGGCTCTAGCATCAATACAGCACCGAACTTACCAGACTGAACACGGTCAGACGGGCAACCAACATTTAGGTTTATTTCATCATACCCCCATGCTTCGCCAATCTGCGCGGCTTCGGCCAGTGCCCTAGGTTCGCTGCCACCCAATTGCAGCGCAAGCGGATGTTCACTCGTGTCGAAGTCAAGCAGCCGAGCACGCGGTCCGAACCGAATGGCGTCAGCCGTGACCATTTCCGTATAAAGGCGTACATGCTTACTGATTTTACGCAAGAAAAACCGATCATGGCGATCAGTCCACGCCATCATAGGGGCAACAGAGATTAAGTCATCTTGTAACATAACTTTTTTTGCCCCAAATGCGCATTACAGACAAGCCTTTTCCACCCGCCCCATGGCACAGTCTCATAACGGGAACAAAAAAAGGCGCCCTACAGTTAATGTAGAGCGCCTAATTTGGATCACAATAACCCCTTCAGGAATAGTCTCGGTTTTACTTACCCCGAGGCAACTCATTATAAGGAACCGTCTTGTCAACTCGTATGTCTTGAGGAAGACCTAGAACTTGTTCGGAAACAATGTTACGCAAAATTTCGTCTGTGCCACCAGCAATACGATAGCCTGCACCGCCAAACCATTGGTTCTGGAAAGCAGCATTCAAGGGTGATAACTCCCCATCATGCAAAATGCCACCTTGCCCTTGCATATCCATACCAAAACCAGCCAAGTCCTGCATTTTTGGCCCTGAAACAATCTTACCGATCGAGCTTTCTGGTCCAGGCTGCTGGCCTTTTGATAGAGCTGTCAGCGTCCGAAACTTCGTATATTTCAAGCCTTGTGACTGCACATACCAGTCTGCCAGATGCTCACGCACAGAAGCGTCTTTAATGGCGGGGCCTGTTTCCAGCTCCGTATCACGGGCAAGCTGAAGTAATTCAGCATGATCAACGCCTGAACCTTGACCAATCGCCAAACGTTCATTCATCAACGTGGTCAAAGCTACTTTCCATCCCTGACCGACGTCACCAAGACGCTGGCTGTCTGGCACGCGTACATCTGTGAAAAATACTTCATTAAAGTTAGCCTCGCCCGTGATTTGGCGAATGGGGCGCACTTCAATGCCAGGTGATTTCATATCAATAAAGAAGAAGGTCAAACCTTTATGCTTTGGCACATTGGGGTCCGAGCGCGTAACAATAATGCCGTAATCACAAAAATGCGCACCTGACGTCCAAACCTTTTGTCCATTAATGATCCAATCATCACCATCGCGCTCACATTTTGTGCGAAGACCCGCAACATCAGAACCCGCAGATGGCTCTGAGAAAAGCTGGCACCAAATTTCATCACCAACGAGGGCTGGTTTAACGTAACGTTGTTTTTGCTCTTCGGTTGCCCAAGCCAACATCGTTGGAATACACATACCTAAACCAATTTCGTAAAAACCGCCCGGAACATCAAAATGGCTTTCCTCTTGCGAATAAATAACAGAGTGAATAGACGAACCACCCAAGCCACCATATTCTTTTGGCCATGTGATCGCCGCATAACCTGCCTCCGCCTTTTTGGCCTGCCATTCACGTGCGCGCTCTAGGCGTTCTTGTTCGGACTTGGTTGAACGTCCTGCTCGCGCTTTGCTCGGGTCTTTAGGTTTTGCATTTGCTTCAAGCCAGCTGCGAACTTCTGAACGAAACTTTGCTTCCTCTGGTGTATCGTTAAAATCCATGACGTGTCCTTCCTACTAAATACATTAAATATATAACTATGCCGCGTTAATACGCTCTAACTCTGCGACAAGACGCTCTTTCCAACGTGCCGCACTGCCAAGTGCTAACGCCAAGAGTTTTGAGCGCCGATAATGAAACTGGGGGTTAGCTTCCCAAGTAAAACCGATACCGCCATGCACCTGAATGCTCTCTTGCGCGGCAAACCGATAAGCCTCCGTTGCAGCAACGCGCGACGTCGCGGCCGCTAATTCAAGGTCATGAGCATCTTCTGACAACACCATCGCACCGTAATAGCAATTACTTCTTGCCAACTCGAGCTTCACATACATATCCGCAATCTTATGCTTAATCGCTTGGTAGGAACCTATCTGACGACCAAATGCATATCGATCAAGAGCGTAATCTTTGGCCATGTTCATCGCCGCCTCAGCACCACCGACCTGTTCAAAGCCAAATAAAACAGCAGCACCTGATTCGACGCGGCAGTAATTCGACCAACCTTCAGATGGATCTCCCAAAAGCTCAGCCGGCGTATCATTAAAGTTAATGCGGGCGTGGCCACGCGTAGGGTCGATTGTTGCAACAGATTCGCGTGTCACATTCTCTGCCGACAAATCAACCAAAGCCAAACCTGCGCTGCCATCTACATCGCAAAGCACAATAGCAAGACCGGCAATATTACCATCCGCGACAGGCAATTTCTCGCCTGATAATTTTCCATTTTTATATGTGACTTTTAAATTCCTTGGTGTTGGCGCTTGAATACCCTCCGCAGCCGCTAAGGTGCCGATTAGCTCACCGCTGGCTAATTTTGGCAGCCAAGCGTGTTTCTGCTCTTCGCTGCCAAACATACGAATGGCCTCAGCTGCTAGGTAAATTGATGATGAAAAGGGAACGGGAGCGACAGCACGCCCAAGTTCTTCTGCAACCACGCAGAGCTCAAGAGCGCTTAATCCAAGCCCTCCATATTCTTCAGGGATCGCGGCGCCAGCGACGCCCAACTCGCATAGGCCCTTCCAAAGGGCTTCATCATAATCAGCATCGCCTTCTAGGATCTTACGAACTTTATCGAGCGAGGACTTATCCTCTAAAAAGCGTTTAACCTGTTCTTTAAGCATTTTCTGATCGTCAGAAAAATCAAAATTCATATCTCTCACTCCCTCACTCAAAAGGCGAAAACCCATACGGGGTTAAAAATAGATCTAACACATTATAAAACAAGCCTAATCGTTCAAGGCCGGCGCCACAAGCATTAACCTTGCACCATGCGGCATCATGTCCACATCATCATCACGTTATCAATTAACTTAATAATTCATCAAGCTGCTGAGCTACCGCCTCACGTAACTCATTGATATAACTGGAAAGCCTAGTCATATCGGGCTGGTTTCCAACACGAAGCAACAGTTTCTGCGTGGAAATTGGCAGCGCTTCATTATCCTTTATGTCAACGCAAAGACTGAGAACTTGGCGTAACTGCGAAAACACTGTCCATGCCTCAACAATAACATCCAACTGGCCGGCGCGCATGCAGACACGGGAAACATTCTTTAGCAGTACGTCTGTATGTGCCGATAACACGTCCCCATGTTCAGCACCATGCAATAAACCCAGTGTTTGGGCTAAAAACTCAATTTCAAACAGCCCACCACGACCTAGTTTAACATCCCATATACTTTTCGATTGCCGATTATCGAGTAACTTTTGACGCATCTCTCTGACATCGGTTAAAACTTTGGCACGCTCTCTGGGTTTGGTCAGAACGTCAGAAATCGTCTCGGCGAGACTTTCGCTTAAGCCAGGCGTTAGCGCAATAACCCGCGCCCGCATGAGGGCCATATGTTCCCATGTCCATGCTGCATTTTCCTGATAATCTCTAAAGCCCGAGAGTTTGGTCACCAGCGTTCCTGCATTGCCCGATGGACGCAGGCGCGTATCAACCTCGTAGAGTATTCCATTTGAGGTTGGCGCTGATAACCCGCTCAAAAAACGTCTCGCCGCACGGGCAAACCAGGTATCACAATCAAGCGGTCTGTCTCCGTCCGACATAACGCTAAAATCTGGAGCATCGCACACAATAATCAGATCGAGATCTGACGTAATAGTCATTTCATCACTGCCAAATTTACCCATAGCAATAACGGCCATTTCACCACCCGCAATCTCTCCATGACGCTCCTTGATATCGCGCATGGCAGCATTAAGAACATCACTAACCGCAGCATTTGCGAGTGCGGAATAGGCACGTCCGAAATTGAGTGCCTGTTGTGGGTCTCGCAGCGTTGCAACGCCCAGCGCAAACTGACGCTCGTGAACAAACAGGCGGGCTCTGTCTATGCGTTGGATCATGTCATCACCAGCATACGCATCTAAGAATGCCCGCAGGCTGTCAATGGTTTTCGCTTTATCACCGAGCTCCAAGAAATCTATGTCATCAAGCATGATATCTATTAAATTTGCATTTTTACTAAGCCACTCGGCCAATTTGGGCGCCGTCGCAATAACATCGACAACCAAGTCCAACATTTTAGGGCTCGCTTGAAACATCGAGAACAACTGAATACCAGCAGGAAGGCCGGATAAAAACTTATCGAACCTCAATAATGTATCATCCGCATGTCCATTGCGGGCTATCGATGTCAACAATTGTGGCTTTAACCGCGTAAGCATTTCGCGCGCCCGCGACGACCGCATCACGCGGATACGCCCTGTATGCCATGCGCGAATAAGCGCCGACATTTCCGACGGCCGCTTAAAACCTAATTCGCTCAATGTATTAAGTGTATCGGGATCGTCATCCGCACCTGTAAAAACCAAATTACCCGAGGCGGCTGATAATGTTTCTCCCGTCTCAAATAGCTCCCCATATTCTTGCGCTACATAGGTTAAATGTTTTGTTAAATCCTCAGAAAGGGTCGCAACGTCAGGGTAACCCGCAAAATTAGCGACATGGGCCAATGCCTCAGCATCCTTGGGCAAGGAATGAGTTTGTTCGTCTTGACGCATTTGTAGCCGATGCTCTAAGCGTCGCAAATAACAGTAGCTATCCGATAAGCCGTCCGCTGTTGCATGGCTTATCCACCCAAGTTCAGCTAGTTCTTGTAATACACCTAATGTTTGAATTCCGCGCAACCTCGGCTCTCGTCCACCAGCTATTAATTGCTGGGTTTGAACAAAAAATTCTATCTCTCGAATGCCTCCGCGTCCCAACTTGATATTATGGCCCATTGTTGTAATCGCGCCATGACCCCGAACAGCATGGATTTGGCGTTTCATCGAGTGCACATCCTCGATCGCCGCAAAATCTAGATTTCGGCGCCAAATGAATGGAGCCAATTCCTTTAGGAAACCAAAGCCCGCATTCATGTCACCGGCGATCGGGCGCGCTTTAATAAACGCCGCACGCTCCCAGTTTTGCCCATGTCCTTCGTAATAAACCAATGCTGCAGGAATGGGTAACGCGGCCGGGGTTGACCCAGGGTCTGGCCGCAAGCGGAGGTCCACTCTAAAAACATACCCGTCTTCGGTCGACGTTTGTAGGATAGCGCTTAAATCGCGCGCCAGGTCGATATGAAATTTTCCTTGCTCGATATGATTTTCCAAGGGCAGAGCATGGGGCTCATAAAAATAAATGATGTCAATATCTGAAGAGTAATTGAGTTCTCGCGCTCCATGTTTGCCCATTGCTAAAATAACAATGCCAGATTTTTCGGTCGAAACGGGTTCTTTCAATTTCCCCTTCGAGAACCCCTCACGCAATAGAAAAGATAATGTCTCCGCCACGCTCAAATCCGCAAATGCTGATAGATACTCCGTCGCAACCATTGTCGGCCAATGGTCCGTAATATCGCAAAGCCCAATGAGCAATGCGACCGCTCCTTTCGCGTGTCGTAATCGGGTCATGAGTTCAGCGCGGCTAACAATTTCAGCAACATCAGCCGTTAAGTCTGAAAATAATTTATCGAGGCAAACCTCTGGCGATTGACGATCAAGCTGAGCAATCACATCGGCGTGCTTTACAACTAGCCGCGCCAAATAGTTAGAGTTTTCAACGAGCCATAAAAAGAAATCGCGATGTGTCGTCAGTACGTGATACGCATCGTGACTTTCCAGCCTATCTAGGATGCCATCTAGTAATTTTTGAGAATGCATCAAATCCAGCGGACTTACGCGCTTAGCATCTGAGTAGTTTAGTTTTTCCGACATATAATGAAGATGCTCATACCTAATTAATTTTTATCTCTTGGGTTGTCTGCTATCTAGGGTTAAAGGCATAAATTTCGTACCCACAAGTGCCTTGCGATCACCCTTCTTAGGCCATCCCTATGCCAGCGCCTTAACTGGTAAAGACATCTCAACAGACAGCCCACCAAGCTTGGATTTACCCAGAGACATTGCACCACCATGACGCAGTATAATGGCATATACAAGTGGTAGCCCAAGCCCATTTCCAGGTTTTGCACGTGATGCATCAAGTCGGCCAAAGCGCCTCAAAACGCGTTCAAAGTCTGCCTCGCGAATACCGGGGCCATTATCTTCAATTATTAGTGAGACATGCGCATTGTCACGCCATACGCGAATATTCAGACATCCATGAACGGTAAGGGCGTATTTGCAGGCGTTTTCGATGAGGTTGCTAAAGGCTTGGGTTAAAAGCGGACGAGAAGCCTGAATAATAAGTGAGTCTGTTGGCAAAGAGAGGCTAATACGTGCGCCAGTTTCCTCAATTAATGGCTCATAAAGAGATGATAACTCTGAGATCAGCTGGCCGATATCGACCTCTTCAGAAATCAGGGGGGCGGCGCCACTCTCAATACGCGCAAGCGACAACAGGGCTGAAAAAGTCAATAATACATTGTCAACTTCACGCCGCAATTCGTCAACGGTTTCTGCCGTTACACGATAGGACGGGTTATTCGTAAGCTGAGCATTAATAACGTCTAATCGACCACCCAAGCGGTTTAAGGGTGTCCGCAAATCATGAGCAATATTCTCACTCACATCACGCATTGCACTCATTAGCTCTGAAATACGATCAAGCATCGAATTTAGATTTCGCGCTAATGCATCAAACTCATCGTCCGATGTACCAACCTTAATACGTTGATCAAAATCCCCGACCATAATGCCACGCGCCGCATCATTAATACGTCCAATACGACTTTGCATATTACGCGCCACAACGATGCCACCAATACAGCCGAGAAACACGATCAGTAAAAGAGCAATGAAAGATGACTGAATAAAGCTAGATGCGAGACGGTCTCGCGCCGCAAGGTCACGACCAACAAACAAGCTTAAGTCATCGGAAAGATCGAGAAACTGTCCACGTATCGTCTCTTGGCGACCGACATCAACAAAGTAAAATTCAACCCAATTATCTTCAAAACTGCGGCTTGACGTCAGAGATGGAATACGATCCAGATTGCCGGCGATTTTTAAGCCCGCATTATCTGCCAACCAATAAATTGAAGCTCTAGGGTCATCCCCAGAACGCAGAACCTCATCACGTAGTTCATCTGCACCGCGTGCAGCATAAAGCGACCGCATCCGCTCCGCCTCCACAGCCACGCGCATATCTAGCTCTTGACGCATGACATTGCTGGTCTGAACGTAAATCGCTGAAATAACAACAAGAACCGACAGGCTAAAAAAGCCCATATAGAGCAGCATGGTTCTAAAGCTTGTTGTCTTTAAGTAATGCATCTATTGCCCATCAATTTTATAACCCACCCCCCTCACCGTTTTAATCAGAGCGGCCGAAAAGTCTTTATCAACCTTAGCCCGCAAGCGTGACATGTGAACATCGATAACGTTTGTTTGAGGGTCAAATTGCAGTTGGAAAATATTTTCCAATAACATTGCTCGCGTGACAACTTGCCCTGCGTTTTCCAATAAATAAGCCAACATTGAAAACTCTCGCGGCATGAGATCTAAAACAACATCATCGCGTCTTGCTTCTCGCTTAAGCATATCTAAACGCAGCGGTCCGCACGTTAACAGTGATTGATCAGACGCCTGATTGCGACGCACCAATACTTCTAAACGCGCAATTAATTCATCCAAAGCGAATGGTTTTACCAGATAGTCATCGGCACCAGCGCGCAGACCAAGAACTCGGTCATCGACTTCGCCTAAAGCGGATAAAATAAGAATAGGTGTTTTAATTTCAGCGCGCCGTAACTCGGATATCAGAGCCAAGCCATCAAGCTTAGGCATCATGCGGTCGATTATAAGAACGTCAAATGTCTCTTTTTGCACCCAATCGAGTGCTAAAAGGCCGTCCGCCGCATGAGTGGCGGTTATACCATGTAATGCAAGCCCTTCTTGCACGGACGAAGCTGTCGTGACATCGTCCTCAGCTAACAAAATATGCATAAATTTGCCCGTTCTTTATCACATTATCCCGATGGATTATTTTTTTTACTTTGGCGTATAATGCGCAAAAAGGCAAAAAAACCAATAAATAATGCAATAAAAGGTGCAAGCCATAATGCCATATTATGACCAGAAAAAGTCGGACGTAATAAGACAAATTCCCCATAACGATCGGTTAACATCGCTTTTATTTGGATATCGCTGTCTCCGGCCACAAGGCGCTCGCGCACGAGCGCCCGCAAATCCTTTGCAAGATCAGCATCACTGTCATCGATCGACTGGTTTTGGCAAACCAAGCATCTAATCTCTAAAGATAAATTGCGAGCGCGTTGCTCTAATTCTATATCATCCAAAGCCTCTCCAGGGGCTAGGCTATGTGCATTAATCGGCAATATGATTGCCAAGAGCACGGGCAAAGCATAACGTAACATCACGCAGCGCGCCTAGCAGTCAAGCCGATCAGCCCCCCGAGCGACATCATTAATCCACCCATCCAAATTAGAACAACAAGTGGGTGCAACCAGACGCGAACAACCCGGCGACCATCTTCGAGTGTTTCGCCTAAAGCCGCATAAACATGTCGCATCAAACTAATATCAATGGCGGCTTCCGTGGTTTGGCTCCGCTCTGCTTGATAAACCCGCTTTTCAGGATAAAGCACGTCGCCGGCGCGCGCGCCGGATAGAAAACGAAGAGACCCCCGCTCAGCAAGGTAATTCGGGCCCTCATGGGTTTGCACGCCATCAAAAACAAAATCATAGGTGCCAATACTGAGCCGGTCTCCCGCATTGGCAGCAACAACCACTTCTTCGCGCCAGGCAGTTGCGCCAATAATACCGAGAACCATAACGCCAATGCCGGCATGTGCCAGAGTGGCCGCGTAAAGAGGCCTCGGCAGTCTGATTAATCTTGAAATCCAGCCGGTTTCAAAAAGTCTGGCGCGCGCGAGAGGTGCAGCACAAGCCCCAAAAATAAGCCAGAATGCACCCAGAAGTGCAAAAGCGACAGGCACGCCGAGCGACGGCCGTATTTGCCAAAAAACAGCAACACTCAGCGCAGCAAGAGTGATCGCCACCAAAAGGGGTTTAATGAATTGCGTCGCCAGTGATTTTTGCCAAGACAAAAACGGACCAAATGGCAGCAACATAAAAAATGGCACGCAAATTGGTGTCAGCACTGCTGCAAAATAAGGCGATCCAACTGAAATTTTACCATAGCCCAAAGCGTCAACAAATAATGGATAAAGCGTCCCAATAAAAACAGTGGACGTTGCAGTTGCCAGAAAGACATTATTCAACATTAATGCCGACTCGCGACTAATTAAATTAGTCCCTACACTGGGGAGCTCTTGACGCATCGCACGTGCATAAATCGCTAAAGCAGCGCCTACAGAAACAACGATAATAAGGAGAATAAATATGCCACGCTCGGGGTCGTTTGCGAAGGCATGGACGGATGTTAAAACACCCGAGCGTACCAAGAATGTCCCAACGAGTGACAGGGCGTAAGTTAAGATGGCCAACAAAAGGGTCCATCGCATAAACTGACCATTGCGCGCTGTCGCCATCACAGAATGTAAGAGTGCTGTGCCGGCGAGCCATGGCATAAGCGATGCATTTTCAACTGGGTCCCAAAACCAAAAGCCGCCCCAACCCAGTTCGTAATAAGCCCAAAAAGAGCCAAGCCCAATTCCAAGCGTCAAAAATATCCATGACACTAAAACCCAGCGACGGACCCAAACGGCCCAGTCGCGTTCGATCTTAGAATAAAGCATCGCCGCCAGCGCAAATGCGAATGTAATGGAAAAGCCCACATAGCCCGCATAAAGAAGCGGTGGATGAGCCGCCAGTGCCGGATCTTGTAAAATAGGGTTTAAGCCATTTCCTTCAAACGGCGCCGGCAATAAACGTTCAAAGGGATTGGAGGTAAATAAAATAAAAGCCAAAAATGTGAGTGACATAAAACCATGCACGCCGATCACACGGGCACGAAAACCAAGTGGTATCTGCTTTGAAAATAGTGCGAATGCCGCGCCATATAAGGCAAGCATTAAGGCCCATAAAAGCATTGACCCCTCATGGTTTCCCCACGTACCAGCAAATTTATAAATGAGCGGCTTATTAATATGGCTATTAGTTGCAACCAGTAGAACAGAAAAATCAGACCTTAAAAAAGCATAGACCAAGGCCATAAATGATAGTGTTAGAAGCAAGCACTGAATTTGCGCAGCCTTGAGACCCACACCTATCAGGTAATCACTTTGTCGCCTCGCTCCGACCAGAGATAAACTACCTTGAACGAGCGTTATTAAAAACGCCAAAATAAGAGCGAAATGCCCAAGCTCAACGAGCATCTTGATCTCCCTGCCATTGACCAGCGTTTTTTAACGCCTCAGCGACTTCAGGCGGCATATACGTCTCATCGTGTTTGGCCAGCACAGTTTCAGCCACGAAAACACCCGATGGATCAAAAGCTCCCTCAGCAACAACGCCCTGCCCTTCGCGGAACAAATCGGGAAGAATGCCTGTATAGCGCACGTTGATTTTGTTGTTGAGGTCAGTCACAATAAAGTTAACGGTCAGGTCTTGGCGCATCATGCTATCTTCAAGAACAAGCCCGCCAACACGCAATTTTTGGCCTACAGGCGCTGGCTTGGTAGCCAAATCGCTCGGTGATCTAAAAAACACCAAATTATCTTCAAGCGTGGTTAATGTAATAAAAGCAATTAAAGTCAGCGCCACAAGGCCACCAAAGATTAGGAAAGCCCGCAATTTTTGCGCTCTTTTTGCTTTATGAACCATCTTGTTTCTCACCTTGTGCAAGTTTGTTTTGCAGGTTGCCGATTCTGGTCTCAAGAATATCCCTAAATGGAATACCTTTTGGAAGATCTGCCAACAAACCCTGCCAAATAGCAATGGCGCTTTGTGTCTCACCCTGCTCGGCCAATAAAACGCCCTCATAAAACCTTGCGCGCAAATTTTTAGGTTCTAGCGATTTCGCTTGTGCAACAGCCCTAGCAGCCTTCTCCAGTCCCTCAGCACTGTCCAAAGCTAAATAGTTCTCAGCCAACGATAAATAGAGCCCCGCGTTTTCTTCGCCAAGTCCCTGTAGCCGATATAACGACGTAATTGCGCGATCGTGTGCACCCTCGCGTTGGTAGAGCTTAGAAAGAATCCGCCATGCCTCGAGATCATCGGGCGCAGCTTTAGCGCGCGCCTCGATTTTAACACGCAAGGCATCGATCGGAAGTTCTTCGATAGGCTTGTCTAAGCGCTGAGTTAAGGGTTTATCTGCTTCATTAGGCGAGCCCAGAACGAGGTAAAGCGCCAAAGCCATTAACGGCATTAAAACAGCGAGCCCCGTTGCCACCATACGGTTTTGACCGGCGATAAACTTACTTTCAGCCATATATCGGGCTGATCCCAAAGCTAGGATAGCGGCACTCGCCCAAAAAAAGATGCTCATGAATTAATCACCAATATATGTCACAACCTCTTCCATGGGCGCGCGTGGAGAAACCAACTGATTAATAGCGGCTTCTGGATCCGCATGGCCGATAGCTAACCCACAGAAAAACATCATGTCGTCGGGAATGTCTAAAAACTGTTTAATCGTGGGCGTCCACATTGCCCAAATTTCCTGCGGACATGTGTGCAACCCGTGCTCACGTGCGAGCAACATAATAGATTGGATAACCATACCCATATCCGACCATTGCCCTTCTTGCATTTGCTTGTCGATGGCGAAAAACATTGCACAGGGCGCTCCAAAAAATGTGTAATTATTGAACATTTGCGCCAAGCGGCCCATTTTGTCGTCGCGCGGAATGCCTAATATTTCATACATGCGTTCACCAATATCAGAACGACGCGCCTTATAAGGCTGGGTAAGCTCAGGCGGGTATATATGATACTCAGAGCCCTCACCCGCAGGGTTTTCTTTAGCCTTAGTGACAATATCATCAACAAAGTTTTTCAAAGGCTCACCGGTTACAACCCACATTTTCCAAGGCTGCAAATTACCGCCCGAGGGCGCGCGCGTGGCTGTTTCAACTATAGATTGGATAAGGTCTAGTGGAACAGGTGTGTCTAAAAAAGCACGACAAGAAAAGCGCGTATTGAGCGCATCACTGACGGTCGAACTGGGGGATTTTAATCGTGACATGAAGGGCCTCCTAAAGTTGACGTCAACATATCACAGCTGTCAAAAGAGGCTAGCCCTGAATGCCAAGCGAATGGCATTAGATAGGCGTTATTTCGAAGAAAATTTTTAAAACAACAAATGCGCCTAAAAAGAGGTTTAAATTAGTAAATGCTGCAGGTTAGTTATTTGCAAACGACAAGCTAAATATTGTAATGTCAAGTATTCCGCCAGAATTAAGCTCATCAGTGGTCAAAATAATGGGTGTTTTTGACCAATAAACCCGCGGCGGATCGCAAAAAGATAGCGCTTCAGCCCCAATAGTAGGTCCAATATCCGTTGCAAATTTATTCACTGTCGCTCCGTCACCAAGGGACCAAGTAACACCATCTAGAAGCTGACGGTTCACAACAGCTTTGACGCCAATAAGCAAATGATATGACGGAATGAAGGCGCCAGTTTCTTGGGTTTTAACAGGCGAAGATGACAGAACACATGTTGTTGATTGTGAGATAATATTAAGGCCCGGCAAAAGTCTTCGTGCAAAAATACCATTATCGCCAGCATTAATCTGAGATGCATTTACATGCTCGGCCAAAGGCGCCCATACACCTCCTTGAAATACATGAAGCGCGCTCAGAGGCTCGACCCATGCCGTCCACCCCTGATGTGGCCTCACAAAACGCCACTGACCATCTGACCTAATGGCAACATGATCCGCAAAACCTAACCAGTCGCCGCTCGGGTTTCCCGATATCATATACATGTCCCCATCGCGGGGCTCTGATGGCGGTGTCTCTGCATTAAGTTGGGTGATGGATAGATGGACCAAACCATCGAGCAAAGATAAGCTCTCATTGACCGTCACGTGTTTCTGGGCCTGAGACGGCAAAATAAAAGGTAAATTTAGACGCGGCGTTACATCACTTGGGTCACGAATAATCATTCTATTTCCTTATTTTTATTTCTTCTTTTCATTTCTTCTTTTCATTTCTTCGGCCTCAGACCTAACGCCCTGCCATTTATTGAGCGCAATCATATGAGCGGCGTAATATTAAGTATTTTTTGATAACCAGCATCCATGTGTTGGCTTATTTGACAGACGGCTATTTGCCATCGCGTCGCCGTTGGATGAGCACGTTTATCCAGCGCAATCTCTGACGCTAAATAGGACCAGCAATTGGCTGAAACCTCATTAACACGAGCAATTTTTCCATCAGCAAAGACAGTCAAGCGATAAGCCTCCGAGGTTTCGCCCATCGATATTTCCGCCGCTTCAAAATCATCGGCGCCAACACGCGAACAGCGCACCCAGTCAGAAGAGATGCCGTCACGTGCACGAAAGGCTTTGAAATGAACAGGTGCTAAAGCGATGACACCTGTTCTTTGAATAACGTATTCTGTATTTTTCCATGCATAGCTCCCCCGATCCATATGACTTGGGCCAAAGCTATAGTTTAAGACAGGCGGAATATTAGCCAGTTCAAAGGGAAGCGGCGCAAGCCTATCATCGAGCAGCACACATAAAGCACCCGCACTGAGCACCCTAGCCATGAGAGCAACACTACCCGCCTGACCGCGCAAAAAACCGTTAAGTAGATACGTATCCTCACCGATGAGCTCCGCCGTCTGAAATTGTAACACCTCCCAACCCTTAGGCGTTTGCAATGCAAGGACATTGCCCCCATTTAAAACATTACTAAGCGACAATGATGATAAGGCACCAGCATATAAGCGCACCCTCAGACCAACATTCTTAACCCAGCGTCCGCTTGGCATGGCCCCAAAATCATCAATGGTTTCGCCTATTGTCGCGCGCTTCAAGGCAGTGAGTGACCACGAGCCGCTGGCATCTGTTATCGTCACATCAGGCGCAAATGGTCGCCCAGTAACAGCCACAACCGGGATGCCGGCTGGCCAAATTGCAGTTCGCGGTCGCGCCGGCCAATCCGCAGGCAAGTCCATTAAAGTTAAAAATGGTGAATACACAGGAGGCAACGCATAGTCACGCGTATCATCAAGCCTCGGTTGAGCAAGAGCCGACACTGCATATAACCAAGACGCATGCCTGACCATTTCAAGGCGAATTGTTATATCAAACTCCATGGAGATAATACGCCAATCAACACCATCAAAGCGCACAATATCGCATGGCTCCAACCACGAAAATGCCCGGCTTACATGCAAACTGAGGCGCGAGCGCTCGCCCCATAATTCATGCAACAAACGCTCGGCGACATTGTGCGCCTGAGCGGCACCCATCACAATTGGCACAGTAAACCGCGCGACCGGCGCACCGCCCTCAAAACGCCGCGCCACCGCGATGGCCAGTTCGTACGCAGCATCAGATCTAAAATAATGTACATATAGGATTTTAGGAATGCGACTGACATCGTCAGTAACATACTTTTTTGAAGCACCATCGCTTGAATGGACAAGATCCGAATCTAGAATCTCAACACTATAAACTGACGCGCGCGGCACCACCCGCACCCCATTCTCGCCACCCATAATATCAAGTCCGAAAACATCGAG
>ENA-OUOG01000685-OUOG01000685.1-marine-metagenome-genome-assembly--contig:-NODE-685-length-42828-cov-6.250474_pt1 | contig 42828 bp, 26 predicted proteins | sample MGYA00248635_ERZ508505 | MGnify/ENA primary metagenome ERZ508505 (study PRJEB26176, sample SAMN06267871) | marine metagenome | isolation source: Saanich Inlet, British Columbia, Canada | place: Pacific... | reverse complement strand
AAGACTCTGCGGACGCTCCGTGAAGAGAAGGACGCGGCGGAGCAGAAGGTGGCGGCGCTGGAGGCGGCGAAGGCGGAGACGGCGTCGACGCTCCAGACGCTCGAGAAGGAAAAGGCGGCGGCGCTCGCGGCGAAAGATGACGCGGAATCCGAGTCGGCGACGCTCCGCGACGAGGCGCGAGCCGCCGCGGAAAAGCTGGAGAAGCTGGAGACGTTTCAGCGCGAGACCGAGGCGCGAGCGGCTGCGGCGAGCGAAAAAGAAGAGGAAGAGAGCGAAGCCGCCGAGAAGGCGTCCGCCGAGCTCGCCGCCGCGCGCGACGACGCGAAGGCGGCGACGACGAAGCTCGCCGCCGTCGAGGCGAGCCTCGCCGCGGCGAAGCAGGAACAGGCGTCGGCGGAGCTCGCGGAGGCGCGCGCCGAGGAGGCCGCCGCCGCGGCTTCGGCGGAGCTCGAGTCTCTGCGCGCGTCGCTGCGCGAGGCGCGCTCTGCGGCGAAAGCCGCCTCCGAGGCGCAGAGCTCGGCGGAGACGGCGGAGGCGCGCGCCGAGGAGGCTGCCGCCGCCGCCGCCGCCGAGGCAAAGACCCTGCGCGGCGCGGTTGAGGATTTGAAGGCGCAGGTGCAGGCGCACGTCGCCAAGAAGCGCGACGCCTCGAAAATTTCCGCCGAGCTCGAAGACGCGCGACGCGAAGCGACGACGTTACGCGAGCAGTTAACGAGTTTCGAGAAATCGCGCGACGAGACGGAAGCGCGCGCGAAACTCTCGAAGACGGCGCACGAGAAGGCTGCCGCGGAGACGGAGCGCGCGCGATTGGAACTCGCCGCGGCGGCGGAAGCCAAACGCGCGTCGGAGTCGCGTTTTTCGGACCTGGAAAAAAAGTTTGAGGCGTCGCGGGAGACCTTTCGCGTCGAGGCGGAAACCGCCGAACGCGCGAGGCACGAGGAATCGATGGAGGCGCGCGCGAAACTCGACGCGAGTCAGTCTTCGCTGAAGGAGGCGCTATCGCGCGCCGAAGCCGCCGAGCGCGCGCGCGACGACGCCGAGGCGGAGCTCGTCAACGCCGCCAAGCTCACCGCCGCGGCGGCGGCGCGAGCGGATGCCGCCGAGGCGGCGGCGCGCGCTGCTTCGAGAGAAGCCTCCGCGGCGGCTGCCGAGGCGGATGAAAAAGAAGCGGTCTCCGCTGAGCTCGAGAAGTGCGCGGCGCGCGAGGCGGCGCTCGAGACGAGCCTCGCCGAGACGCGCGTCTTGCTGCGCGCCGCCGAGGCGGACTGTTTGTCCTTCCGCGCCGCGGCGGAGACGGCGGCGGCGCGCGCCGAGCGGGAGAAGCGCGAGTCGGATCTCGCGCTCGAAGCCGCCGTCGAGGCTTCGCTGGTGGATAAGCGACGCGCGGACGCGTTAGAGCTCGAGATCGAGCGCGCCGAGAAGGAGAAAAGCAAAGAAGAAGAATCGATGGCGCACGAGACGCGCGTCGCGGCGCTCGAGGCGGAGACGGCGGCGGCGGCGGCGGCGGCGGCGGCGGCGACGTCCGCGCTCGCGGAGGCGCGCGCCGACGCCGACGCGTTCAAGGCGAAGGCGCGGTCGATGCTGGAGGAGAAGGACAAAGAGCTCGAGACCGTCTCGGCGCGGCTGGCGCGCGTTCTGCGCGACGAGGAGACGACGTCTGTCGACGTCGGTGACGACGGCGTCGGTGACGACGGAGACGCGACGCCGGGGCGGACGCCCGAGGAGGAGGCGACGACTTCGGAGGCGACGACTTCGACGACTTCGCCGGCGGCTGTCGCGGCGCCTCCCGACGCCTCCGCGGCGCTCGTCGGCGCTTCGCCCGCTTCGACGGAGACCTCTCTCGACGCTTCGCGCCTGGACTACCTGCGCAACGTGATTTCGAAGTTCCTGGTGACGGACGACTGGGAGACCCAGGACCGGCTCGTGCCTGTGATCGGCGCCGTGCTCGGCTTCTCGGAGAGCGACTTGGCGTCCGTCAAGACCAAGCGCGACGCGCTCACGCCGCTGGACATTCGCGCCGCCAGGCTCATCGGGTGATGGACTACGAACAATAACGCGTTCGGCGACGTCCGATCTTAGTCCATTGACGTAAAAACTCTAGAGCTATCTATAAGGTTAGTGCACGTAGTCCTAGTTAGACTACGTAGTGAGCTATCACTTCACGGGAGGTTTACTATGACATACCTTTGTCCAGACGCTTCGACTGGTTTCCCGCACGTCGCGTGCGCGTCGTCGCTCTGCGTGGCGGCGTCCCGGCGCCTCGCCGCGCGCGCCAGCCGCGCGCTTCGTTTGGCGCGCGCCGCGTCTCGCGTCCGCGCGGTCGCCGGTTCGATCTCCGCGCGGGCGTCACGCACGAACGCGCGCGCGTCTCGGTGCGCCGCGATGGCGCAGAGCAATAAGGCTCGCGTCGAGCCAAACTCCGAACGCGCGGCGGACGCGACAGACGCCGAGTCGGAAGCCAAGTCCGACAGAAAAGCAAACTCGTTTTCGACGCGAACGGTGAAATCGTGCGCCTCCTTTTCCTCGCGCGCGGCTTTTTCGCGCTCGGCGAATTCTTTTTCGCGCGCGAGCGCGTTTCGAGCCAAAGCCGTTTCCTCACGATACAAGCGCGCCTTTCTCGCCACTTCGTCGCGCTGATCAACGACACACCGCCGCGTCAGTTCCAGCTGTACCACTTCCTCCGCCAAAACGTCGCGCGCGTCGCGCGCGACGCGAAGCGCGCGTCGCGTCGTTTCCAACGTCTCATTCGTCTTCTTTTCTTTTCTTCGCGTCTCTTGACGCTCAGAGCGGAACGCTTCACGCGTCGATCGTAACGACGCGTCCATGGACTTCACGTCATCTTGTGTGTCTTCGTAGGCAGCCTGTAACACGAACTCGCAAAGCAGAGCGTCGATGGATGCCTCCTCCGAGCGCTTTAGTGTCAAAGTCGATTCGAGAAGCGCCGCGTCGCGGTCCTCCACGCGCGCTCGTAACGTCGCCGCGACGTCTCGCGCGTCGTCCGACGCGCGTTTCAAGATGCCGGCGTCGCGCCGAACGTTTTCCGTCTCGGTTCGAGCTCGTTCCAGCTCTGCGTCGCGTTTCGCCAGCCGGTGCTCGAGCGCGCGCGCTTTCATGTCCAGGGCCTCGCGCGCGGAGCAGCATTCCTTGAGTTTCGCCGAAAACTTCGCCGCCGCCGAGGCGCTTCGTTTCGCGTCGCTCGCGACGTGCGCCAGCCGGGTTTCCAGCGCGAACCTCTCGCGGAGCGAAGCGTCGTTCGCGTCTCGAAAAGCGCGCAAAAGACGCGCCGCCGCGTTCGACGCCGACGCCAGGCGAACATCGCTCCGTACCAAAATGCGCACATCGTCGTCCAAGTCGTCGTCGTCGTCGTCTTCTTCTTCTTCTCGTTTCGTTTCGATACGAGAATCATCGAGGACGATATCCTCGACACTCGAAACCTCGGCGATCAGACGCGCCGTCGCGGCGTCGCGCGCCTCCGCCGCAGCTCGCGCGCGACGCAAGGCGTCCTCTCGCGACGTCGCCGCCGCTTCGGCGGCGTCGACGGTCCGCCGCGCCTCCGCGAGCGCCGACTCCGCCGACTCGGCGCGCGTCGATGCGACGGCCATGCGCTCTCGAAGCGCGTCCATCTCCACGCGCGTCTCTCCCAGAGCGCGTCGCGTCTCGACCAGCGCGGCGCGGACGGTTTCCGCCTCCGCGCGAGACTCGCGAACCATACAAAATGCGTCGTCTCGCGCTTGGCTCCGTCTCTTCGCCTCTTCCCGCGCGTCGCGCGCTTCGTTTAACGCCGCCGCGACGGCGTCGGCGGCGGCGCGTTCTTTCCGCGCGCCGTCGCGCTCGAGCTCTTCGACGCTTTTTTTCAGAACAGTGTTTTTTGTATTCTCGGCGACGAGCGAGGCGCGGCAGGACTCGAGACGCTCGAGCACATCGGACTCGGCGGTCTCGAAGACGAGCGCGCGCAAAGAGGCTTCGACGTCGGCGTCGGCGCGAACGGCTTCGGCGACGACGACGGCGATTTTCGCGCGTCGTCGTTCCTCCTCGCGCGCGCGCGTCACGACGCGCCGCGCGATTGATCGCCACGCCGACTCGTGCGCCGCGCGTTTTGTTTTCTCGAAACGAACGCGCGCGTCGCGTAATTCCTCGCGAAGCGCGTTTTCGCGGCGGCACGCCCGCGCGGAGGCGCCGCGCGCGTCCGCCGAGTCGCACACGGCGTCTCGCAGTTTCTTCGTCAACGCGAAGATTTGCGTCTTGGACTTTTCGAGTTGCTTTTCGTGCGCGCGCTCCATCCGTCGCGCGCGCGTCGTCGACTCAGCCAGCGCGAGCTTCAGCGTCTCGTTTTCAGTCTTGAACCGCGCTCTCGACGTCCGCGCCTCGCGCGCCTCGCGCGTCGCCGCGAGGCGCGCGGGCGCCGACTTCGCGGCGCCTCTCAACTCGAAAAACGTCGAGTTGAACGCCCAGACTCGGCGCAGAAGCGCGGCGCGGTCGCGGCACTCCGTGAACACGTCAAGAGCGATGGTCTCGAACGTCGCGCGAAACGCGTCGATCGCGGCGTCGCACGTCTCGGCAATTTCGGCGAGAGTGAAAGGCGCAGAGAGTATCGTCGCGTCGTTCTCGTTCTTTTGTTTTTCTCGTCGCGTCTCCGTCGCGGCGTCGGCGTCGTCGTCGTTCTCCGCGCGACGAAAAAAAAACGCATCCGCATCCGCCACGGAGGCGTCTAGCCACCGTTCGAGCACATAAACGTCCTCTCGCGAAGTGTGCGCGTGCTTCGCGTGGATCGAGCTCGTCACACTCGTTCCCGTGTGGGGTCCCGTGTGGGGTCCCGTCGGGAACACCTCCCGTGTCCACGTCTTCGAGGACTCGTCGTACGAAAGACCCGCGGTGCGCGCGTCGCCGATTCGCGTTTTGTTTTCGTCGTTTTCGTCTTCCGCTCCGAACGGCGCCAGCACCGGGAAACGCTCGACGAAGCGAATCGGTCCGGGCGACGACGCCGATGTGGAACTTCTCGGTTGGTCACCACCTGCCGCCTCCTCCGCGGCGGGAAACGGCCACGGCTCCGGCGGAGGCTTCGTCTCCGCCTCGTCCTCGAGCGGGAGAGGCTCGCTCGCCCGCTTCAGCGCGGCCGTGACCTCCGCCGCGAGCGCCGAGACGCGCGCCTCCAGCGCCTTCGGGTCGGGGGGCGTGGGGTCCGCCACGACCCATCGCGTGGTTTTCGGGCGTGGCGCGTTGACATCGACGCGTCCGAGAACCCGGGGGTCCATGGGCTCGAGCGCGCGCGCGCGCCGCGACGCGTCCACGAGTGGATCCGCGACGCCGGGGCTCGCCGGGAGCGGCACCGTCGGTCGCGCGTCGAGCGGCTCGAGGGTCACGCGCTTCATCCCGGACCCCTCGCGCCGGGAACCCCCGGCGCGTCGCGACGAATGCGGCTGGACGAAACGACGATTCGTCTCACACAGAAAAAAGGCGTCGGATGTTCCAGTGTTCAAGACATCGCCTTTTTCGGCTCGAGCGTCGCGAATGGGATATTCCTATCGCTATACGTCTACTCGGGCGCGTACACCAGGAACGTCCCGTCTTCTCTCCCGCACTTCTTCTGCGCGAACGTCTTCCCCGCCTCGGTGGGCTGCGTGAACGCGCACTCCTCATAACCAGAGACGTACCCCGACGTCATACAATGCCTCGCGGTGTCTAACAATCGCGACGCGACGCCCGATCGACGCCGAACCGGATGCGTCCAAAGCGCGCGAACGCCGAGCGTCGCGCGCTCAACCCGGTCGCCGCGCCGCGTGACGTTTGAACCTTCGACCGGTTTGTTTCGTTCGCCGCGCAGTTCCACACTTTCCACACCGACACCACCGACACCGCCATCGACGGATGACCCGCTCAGAACCGTCCTGAACGCGCCGCGTAGCGGCTCGGCGACGAGCGCGCCCACCACGCGGTCGCCGGCGACGTAGCAAAACGCTTTTTTTTTTTCCGAGGCGGGGCATTTGGCGTCGCACATCGCCCACCCCGTTTTCATCCCGAGCGTCTTCTCGACGTGCGCCGCCACCTTGAGCGCCACCGCGCGACGCTTCGCGTGGTCCCGGCTCCCGACGACCACGACCCATTCGCTGTCGTCTGCCGAACGCCACGCCGCGGACTCGAAGCCCCAACGTTTTGGACACGCGAGTCCAAACTTTTCTGTTCTTTTTGAAACCGTCACGGAGTTTGCTTCGTCCCGAAACGCCAAACCCTGCTCTTCGACGTAGCGGGCGTGGTACATCGCGTGCGTTTGCTCGTCCTCGCGCTCGCCCTTGGCGTACAGAAGACCGCACGTCGCGCACGTGACGTGCCCGAAGCTCTTCTGCCCGAGATCAAGGAAGAGCTGCTTCGTTTTCCCGGACTCTTTGGCGCGAGGAAAAGAGGATTCTTTTTTTTTAGTGAAACCGCCGTCCGGGTCGTCTCCCAGTTCGCCCTCATCCGCGGATGGTCCGGACGAAGACGGTCCCGGGCGCCCTTCGCCTTCATCTTCGTCCGCGTCTCGGTCCGCCCCGTTCCGGTCGTCGGAGACGCGCGCGCGTTTCGCGTCGCGCGCGGAGTTCCGCGCGCCCGCGCTCGCCGCGTCCCCCGACCTCGCGCCTCGTCGGCGCCTGGCGTACGCCACGACGGGGCGGTCGTTCGGCCGATCCCACGCGGGGACGGACCCCGCGGGGACGGAAGCGGGCGGAGGCGCGGCGGGAGCGGGAGCGGGCGCCTCGGGAAGGGCGGTGGACGTCGAGCACGGCGCGTGAACCCCGCGAAAGAAGCTGTGGATTGGCCGATGGCCCGCGGGTGCGGCCGACGGCGCCATCACGCGCCGCGCGCGTGGGATGTGGTCCGGTGTGCCTACCTCGGGAGCGTTTTTCAAAATTTTCAAGTGGTTCGTCCTTCGTCGCAAAACCTGAGTACCTGACATCGTTGCTCCATCCGCGCGCCCCGCCCCATTGCGTGGACGCGCGCCGCGACGACGCCCCCGGGCGTTGAGCACCGCGGCGCCAGTCACGTGACCGCGCGACTGTCGCGGCGCCATGACCCTCTTCGCCGTGCTCGTGGTCGCGGTGGCCGCGTCGTGCATCAACGTCGGCAAGGCTCTGCAGAAAGAGGGCACGAAAAGGTTACCTCGGTTCGCGCTGGACCGCAAGGTTGTGGCGACGTACTTCAAGGACACGACGTGGGCCACCGGGATGGGCATGGACGTGTGCGGCGGCCTCCTGATGGTGGTGGCCCTTTCCATGGCCCCCGTGTCCCTGGTGCAGCCGGTCGCCGCCGGAGGCGTCGCGGTGCTGGCGGTCTTTTCGCATTTCCGCCTCAACGAGAAGCTCGAGCGCAAAGCCTGGGCGGGGGTCGCCGCCACGGTCGCGGGCACGATCGGCATCGGGTGGACCGCGGAGGAGCAGCCCGGAGGTGAGAGCGTGTCGTTGGCTCGCATCGCGCTCGGCGCGTTCCTGATCGCGGGGACGCTGGCGTATCAAAACGCGCACCCGACGGGACAAAGAGAGGGGAAGAAACGCGCCGGGAGCGCCAGCGCGCGACTGCTTGGGCTCGGAGGGAAGACGAAAAAGATTGTCGGCGTCGGCGGCGGTACGCCGCATCACCTCCGCGAGCAGTTCCTGAAAGGACAGGTGCCGCACGACTCCATATATCTCACCCACGGTACTCTCGCGCACGGCAGTGGTAAAGAGACGCGCGCGGAGGAAATCGAGGCTGGGTTCAGGAGCGGGACGTTCTTCTCGCTGAGCGCGTCGGCGTGTAAAGTCGGCTTTCTGCTCGCCAAACGAGGATTTCACCCGTTTTTGTGTTGTCTCGCCGGTTTGGGCGCCAGCGTCGCGCTCACGGGTTTCGGTTTGGTGTGCCAGACGAAAGGCTTGAAGGATGGGAACTCCGTGATCGTGTGCACGTGCGGCAACGTCGCGCAGATGGTCGTAGCGGTGGTGTTCGGAGTGGTCGTGCTGGGAGAGAGGCTCCCAGGAAGCGCGAGCTCGAGCTCGGGCGTCCCGTTTTTTTTTCCCTTCGGGAAGCTGGGCGCGTGGTTCGCCTCCTGGTCGCTCATCCTGAGCGGCGTGGTGTGGATCTCGGGCGTGGACTTCGTTTCCGACCTGCCCGACCAACGCGCGCTCGAGCGGCAGTGGCGCGCGGCCGCCGAAAGAGTCACCACGCTGGGGGGCATAGGGGGGCTCAGCGGGCTCACCGCGGGCATGGGCGGGCGGAACAAACGGACTAACTCGCTTCTCCCGGTGCTGGCTCCCAAGACGCCGCAGGCGAGGGACAAGCAAGCGGTGTGAGGCGTGACGCGCGTTTCGTTACGTGACTAGTACTACGTACCTTCCTTTTGAGTTTAGAAGAGTGTTTAGAAGAATGATGACGACTATGTCTTCTTATTTCCTCATACGCACAGGCCGTAGTAGCTACGCTATCGTGCACTACTCGCTCAGTCGCAGAAGAGCGTCATGGCGGTGGGGTTGCCGGTGGCGGGATTGAGCCCGCGCGGCTTTTTCGCGCAGAGTTTGTCGTTGACGTCTTTGCGCACGATGACGTCGGACCAGTCGCTCCCGTCGATGTCCCCGACGTCGTCCATGTTCGCGCCGGAGACGATCGCGCCCGAAAGATTGGCATCCTTGAAGATGGTGCCCGTCAAGTTGCACTGCCCGATGTTGGCGTTGGTCAAGTCGGCGCCCGTGAAATCCGCCTCGGTGAGGTCCGCGCCGAAAAGCGTCACGCCCGCCAAGTTGCTGTTTCTGAAGTTGGCGCGCTTCACGCTGCCCTTCGTGTAGTACTGGTCCGTCAGGTCGCGGTTGGAGTAGTCCGCGTCGTCGCACGAGTTGGTGGCGCACTCCGAGGTCTGCGGGATGGCGAGCGCGCGCGGGAGGTCGGGCGAGCCCGCGCCCACCGCCAGCGCCGCAGCCGTCGCCGCCGCGAGGGACAGCGCGCGGCGGGGGAGGTCCGCGAGCGCGCGCTTCGACGAGGCGGGGGCAGATTTCGCCGAGGCGGACGCGCCGGGCGCGCGCCCCGCGGACGCGCGGACCGGGACCGAGGAGCACGTCGCGAGAGACATGCCGTGCGAGCTGTGCGTGTGTTCGCGGGAAAAGCGCGGGTCGGCCTCGGTGCGTGCGGCGTGCAGCGCGGGCGACGCACAAACAATGACGTGTCCATCACGTCACGGCTCTATCTTCGTCCGGGGCTCTCGACAGTCATGATGCATGACAGGTCAGCGGCGCTCGGAATCGCCGCTTCGCTCGCGGAGTTTTTCTGTTGTTACAAAAGGACGCCGCTTTCGCGTCGCTTCGCGGTGTATACGGTACAGTCGTTCACCTTCGGCTGTGTCTTCCCTGTCTACCCTCCTCGCCGCATGCGCACACTCTCTCCCTCGCGGCGCGTTCCGGCCGAGCGCGCAGAAAGGTCGCCGCGCGCCGGCGCAGCCGCGCCGCCTCGCTCGCGCGCCGCGCGGACGCGCCGTCGAAACGTCGCGGCGTCGTGCGCTTCGCACGCAATCTGCACGGCAAAGAACAAGGCGAGGTGCGCGGCGACGTGCGCGACGTGTTTCGTCGCGAAGCGGTATAGGATCGAGGACACTGAGGACCCTAAGGACCCTAAGGGCCATAAATAATCTGTGTGTGCGGTACCGGTACCCTTAACTCCATCGAGCGCTTCGCGGTCGATTTCCACGTACGCGTCGACGGTCCCGGCGACGGCGAGACGTAAGACGGTCCACGGCCACTGCTTGCGGATCTCGCATCGCATGCCGGCGGCGGAGGCGAAGATGGAGATGGGGCGCACGTACCGCCAGTGGAAGTCGGGAAGTGCGCGCAACCCGCTGCTTCGCGAGAGCATGCCCAACCAGTTGACGATGCCGCAGATGGACTCGAAGTGCCGCACGTACGCCTCGGTCGCGTGCCGCGTGCTCCAGAGCAAGGAAAACGCGACGATCGCGAAGGGCGCGCGGAAATCGCTCCACGGCCAGTCGTCGACCAGGAGCATGACGGCGGGGTACCGCACCTTGCTGACCACTGCCGCCAGCAGCGACATCGTCAAACCGGTGATGTGCGACGGGTACACGCTCTCGATGATGTGCAGGCGGTACGCCTCGGCGTGCTGGACGCGAAGCGCGCGCGCGGATCCCCGCATCGGATTTCGCGGTCGGACCACGCGTGTGATGACCTGGACGTCCGAAGAGCGACGCGAGCGGGGACCGGGAGGTTCCTCCGCGAAGCGAGGGATACCGCCGCCAGGCCGGGGGGCTCGTCGACGCCCCCGGCGAGTGATGCGCGCGGATCTACTGCGCTCGTGTCCTTCCGGGTCCGACAAAAGGGGCGAAAGACGCCATTACTCAGAAAACTGCATCAAAACGTTCGACAAAAAAATACAGTACGCCCTTTTCCGCGAGACCGAAACCGCCGCCGCCGCCTCACGAGCAGGCACGCCGCGCGACCGTCAGTCAGACGCGCGCGCGGACACGCGCTCGGCCCTCTCCGCGAGACGTCCTCGCGCGCGATGTCGACCGACCCCCCACCCGCGAAACGGGCGCGAGCCGACGGCGCGGCCGACGGCGGCGTCGCGACCGCCGACGATCCCGCCGACGGCGGCGTCGCGACCGCCGACGATCCCGCGACGGCGCCGAGCGCGACGGATGCGGGCGTCGTCGCCGCGAAACCCACGGGTTTGCCCGACCCCGACGACGACGACGCGACCGGAGACGCCGCTTCGGGCCGCATCAAGAAGCGAAAGGTGAGCATCTTCCTGGCGTACGTCGGCAAAGGCTACCAGGGGTTCCAGCGGAATCCAGGCGCGGTGACTGTCGAGGATGAGCTCGAACGCGCCATCGTCGCGGCGGGTGGGATCAGCGCCGACAACGCCGGCGACTTCTCCAAGGTGGGCTGGACCCGGGCGGCGAGGACAGACAAGGGCGTCTCCGCGGTGGGGCAGAGCATAGCGCTGCGCATGATGCTCGAGCACCCCACGGACAACCGCGATGTCATCACGCGCGTGAACGAGAAACTTCCCATCGGGTTCGAGATGTTCGGATACACGCGTGTGACGGGTGGTTTCAACGCGAAGACCATGTGCGACCGGCGCAGGTACGAGTACGTCATTCCCACGTGCGCGTTCGACCCGAAGCAGTGCCGCCCGAGAGCCGAAGTCGAGGCGGAGGCGGAGTTTGCGCGGTTCGACGAAAACGACGCCGCCGGAGGCGAGATGAATGGAGCCGCCCCTTTTGTGTTTGACGAGGCGACGCGCGATCGCGTACAACACGTGTTGCGCAACTACTGCGGGACGCACAACTTCCACAACTACACCGTGCGCGTCTCGCCGGACGACCCAGCGGCGATGCGGTACATCCTGAGCTTCGACTGCTCTATGCCTTTCGTGGTGAACGGAGTGGAGTTCGTGCGCACCACGGTGGTGGGCCAGTCGTTCATGTTACACCAGATCCGCAAACTGATCGGCATGATGCTGGGCGTGGTGCGCGGCGCGTGGCGCGAGGAGGATCAGATCTTCGCGTTAAACACCAAGGAGTCCTGCCAGGCGCCCATGGCGCCCGAGCTCGGCCTGTTCCTGTGCGAGTGCATATACCACGCGTACAACACGCGTTTCGGAGAGACGCACGAGCCCCTGAGCCTGGACAAGTACAAGGACAAGGTGGAGGCGTTCAAGACGACGCACATATACCCGCACATGTCTCAGACGGAGAAGGAGGAGAGCACGATGCAAAACTGGATCCGCATGCTCCCGGTGAAGCAGGTGCGCGCGAGCGTGGAGGCGGCGAGGAAGAAGGACGGGGGGAAGTGGGAGGAGGTGTTTAGGACCAAGGCGAAGGCGAGTAAGAAGGCGAGCAACAAGCGCAAGGCGGCGGAGAAGGCGGCGGGCGAGGCGCCGGACGAGGCGGCGGAGAAGCCGGTTCCGACGACGGATGGCGCGAACGAAAAAGAAACGCCAGATGTCGAGGAGAATGCCGAGCCGACGACGTGCGCGGAGACGCCGGTGGCGCCGCCACCGCCGCCAAAAGCGGTGGCTTCTCCCGATCCCCCGCCTTCCCCGACCGTGGATGTTCCCCCTCCTCCCCCTCCGGAGACGGCGCGCGAGAACTCCCTGAGTCGCTCCAAGGGGCCGCCGGGGGGGTACGCGAGGCCCCCGGTCTCCGGCGGGAACGCGGGAGGCGGTGGCGGGCGCGGCCGGGGCGACGGCCCCGGCCGCGCGCCCGGGGGAGGGCGCGGGCGCGGGCGCGGGCGGGGCCGCGGCCCCAAGAACCAGGTCAGGAACGCGTACGCCAAGAGCGAGCACGATTTCGATCCCGCGGAGCTCAGCGACTGATCGGTGTATGCGGCGGGCGCGTGTAAGACTAAGCGTTTCTCATCCGGTTGCTGCATCGCGAATTCGCGATCGTGAAATCGCTTCCGCCTCTCTCCTCTCGTCGCGGAAAAAAAAAATAGGGTTGGAGGCTCGGCGTCGATCGCGTCCCACACCCGCGGCGCACGCACGCCGGGCGCTGTCGCGGTCTCTCGCCGTTCTCGAGCCCGACTCGGGTCCCTCGGGGTCTCTCGACCCGCAGGCGGCGAAGGCGCATCGATAGCGGACCGAGGGCGATGGCCAAGACCACGCGCGCGGGCGCGATTCTGGTCAAGCTGGTGTCCACCGCGGCGACCGGTTTCTTCTACGTGAAGCGGCGTAACCCGAAGAAGAACCCCGTGAAGCTGGAGTTCATGAAGTACGACCCGCGCGTCCGGAGGCACGTGCTGTTCACCGAGCAGAAGATCAACAAGTAGGCGCGAGCCGGCGCGTCAGAGGACGCGCGGGGAGGGAGGAAGGAGTTCGAGGCGATCGGATCGCCGACGATTTTTTTTCGTAGAGCAGGCCACCGCGAGGTGCACGACTTTTTTAGCGCCCGAAATACGAAAGTAGCTACGTATCTGTACAAACGTAGTCCATCCGAACCGAACGCCATCTCCGCGCTTCCCTTTCTCCTCATCCGAACGCCACCGGAACGCCGAACGGTTTCCTACGGCGCACAGACTCGGAGAGGGACGAAAGCGTCGTTCAAAAAAACTTGATCCCCGCGTCGTCCTCCCCCCGCTCGGGGACGAACGCGCCCTTGTCCCTCTGTTCCATCTTTGCCGCGACGTTTGCCAAAAACGCAAACGGCGCCCCCTCCAACGCCGGCGGACCTCCCGTGTTTTTACCGCCGGCCACCTCGTGCAGAGTCACGATCTGGCCCTCGAGGCCTGAGGAAGACGCCCACGAACACAGCTCGTCGCACCACGCATCGACCGACCGCCAAAACACGAGACATTGCGATTTCGGGCCGGGGTCGCCGTCCAGCCACGCCGCCGCGCCGTCCACCACGAGCGCGTCCACGAAGAGGCGCCGCGCGTCCGGGGGAAGCCGCCGGTCGATTAACTCGTTGCGCCACAGAGGGTGCGCGTCGTCGTCCAGGCGGAGGGAGAAAGAGCGGTGGTGATGGCACCACCTGCGCGCGAGGGAAAGCGCGAGACGCGGGACGAAAAGGAAAAGGTGAGCGACGCCGCGCAGTGATTCGTGAAAACGCGCGGTCCGAATGGGCGTGTCGTCCGCGTGAAAAAAGCCATCCGCCTTCGTGCCGACTCGACGCACCCGAGGATCAGGGATTTCCACAGCTCCGTCTGCTTGCGCTGCGTGTCGGGGTTGGGCTGGACCCTGCGGGTCGCCGGAAGTCCAAGAGGTGAGGTCAGCGGGGGGTGACGCGCGTGGGAGGGGGAGACCACGCGGGCGCGCGATGCCGCGAAAACAGCTTCAAACGAAATCGCTCGGTCCGAGGGCGGACGCGCGGCACCGACGGGGGACGCACGTGAAGTACGGGGGGTAGTCGAAGAACTCGGGGAACTCGAACGGCTCCGCCATGGCCGCTCGCCACCCGGCGCGGACACGCCAGTCTCGCGGTTCGCGCGCGGTGGTGTGAGAGCTCTTCGGCTCCCAAGACAGCCGGGAAAACATCTTGCTTAAACGCGTTGTTGCTTTTTCTCGTCGCAGTCCGAGACGCGCATCACTTCCGCTCGCGCGCCTCGATGTCCTGGCGCGACACGCTGTTCATATGGCGGGGTCGGTTTCGCCGCCGCGATACAACATTCCCCGGCGAGGATGATCCGTCGTTCGATTGGCAGGGCACTTGGATCGGCGTCGACGCGGGAGGCACGCTCAAACCCGACGCTCCCGAGATGGAAGCGTTCGCGGAGAAGGGACTCCCCAAGTTCGACGTCCGCGGGTCGCTCGACCCGGACCGAACGGACCGAACGGAGGGCTTCTCCGGCGAGTATCGGTCGGATCCAGACCGTGGTGGTGTACCGGGATATCAAGGATGGCAACTCGACCAAGGCGACGGGAAGGGTTTGACTTGGTTCGACGACGACGAACACCGCATTCGCGTCGACGGCGACGACGTCTTCGCCGTCGGGCGCAACAAATTCGGGCCCTTTGTCTCCGCCGGCGTCGCGTCGGGATACTCGTTCCAGAAATTGAGTTTTCAAGAAGATCCCAACTCAACAGGGCTCTCGTCGTATTCGACGGAATCCTCATCGCGCGACGTTGTGCTGGCCCGTCGGTACCTGGACGAGAAGGACGCGCGAGCGACGATGCGGCTGGACGAGTGGGCCGCCGAGGCCAAACGCGACCGAAAAAACGGCGTGAAGCCGTGGAACGTCCCCGCGATGGCGTCTGCAAAAAAGCGCGCCATCCATGCGACGCCCGCGTTGAAAAAGAGACGCACGGCGGAGCGTCCGTGATGACGCGAAGGTACGTGAGTCACTACGAGCCGGATTCTCCGCGGCGGTGTACGAAAGCGGTAGAGTAAATAGACTAAATAGTCTTATCATAGTAGTCCTACTACGCTACGACGCCGCGACGGCGACGGGTTCGACTTCCGTCTCGGCGTTCGGCGCGGCAGCTCCGCGTTTTTCTCCCTCCGCCTTCACGTGCGTCCGCGCCCGCACAGCCTCGAGGAACTGCATGGCGCCGACATCCGGCCACGGCGCGCCGAACGGCGCCTCCTCGCCCGCGGACCACCCCAGGTGCCCGCCGCTCTCCGTCTCCACTAGTATCACGTTCGCGTCGCGCCCGACGTTTCGTATGACGTCGCGAGGCACCGCTTTGCGCACGGCGATGGGGTCGTCCTTCGCCTGCACCACCAGCAGGGGCACCTTGACGTTTCCGATCAGGCGCCTCGAGGAGCTCGCGTCGTAGTACGCGTCCACCGAGGGGAACCCGAACGTCACGCGAGTCACCGCCTCGTCAAAGTCGCGCACGGTTCGCGCCGACTCCACCAGTTTCCGGTCGTAGTTCGGCAGACCCGCGAAGAGGTGCGCGTGCGGCGCGAACAGCTTGCGCATGTTCCCGGCCATGCTCCGACTGTACACCGTCCCGAAGAAGCCCTCCTGCAACGCGTCGTCGCACGCGTTCAGATCGAAGGGGTTGCACATCGCCACCGCGCCCGAGACCTTCGCCGCCTTCCCTTCCTCGCCGAGAAAATTCGTCAGGATGTTCGCGCCCAGGCTCCACCCGACGGCGAACAGCGGCGCGTCCGGCCACCGAAGCGCGAGCTCGTCCACGACCGCGCGCACGTCCCCGGTGAAGCTCGCGCTGTAGAACTGCGGCGTGGTCAGCGGCGAGTCGGACGTGCCACGGCAGTTGAACGCCACGCACCGGTACCCGGCGTTGTGCGCGCGACGCAAAAAGTGTTTCAGGTACTTATCGTGCGAACCGCCGGCGATGCCGCTCATGAGCATCAACACCGGCGCGTCGTCGGGGAGCTCGCGCCAGTGCGCCGCCAGTCTTTTTCTCAGAACCGTTTTGCCCTGGTCGGGGATCGAACGTCGGTGCGGACCCACAGAGTTGGCGTCCGCGTTCGACAGAGGGTCGCACCCGCCGCCGCCGCTGCCGCACCCGTCCGACCCGCCGCCGCCTGCGAAACCGATGACGCCGGGCACGCCGTCGGGACCCGCGCTGCCGAGCGACTGTTTTGCCGATCGCGACGGCGTCGGCGTCGCCGACGCCGCGCCGTACTGCAACTGCCGAATCGTCTCAGCCACGTTTTTATCGTAGTTATCGTTCTCACTCACAGAAGACGTCTCTTCTTCTTTCGGAGACGTCTCGACGAACGACGAAGAAGACTCTTTCGAAACCGAGAGTCTTTCGTCGTCGTCGACGGGCGGCACGGCGATGGGCCAGTCGAGCGTGACGTGCCCCCCATCCGGCATGCGAAGCACCTCGCGCTGGTACTCTATGTCTACGTTCTGGCGGAACAGGGACACGGCGATCGTGCACGCGTGCCTGTTGCGCAACACGTCCACGGCGTCGTACGGCGCGGAGAAACGGGGACACGCCGCCAGGAGCGCCGCGTTGCCGGGCGTCTCCGCGTGCGTCACGTCGAGCGGCGACGAGTGCCTCTTGGCCCACAGACGCTCCGCGAGCCTCGCCACGAACCCGCCCAGCACGGCGGCGACCGCGGCGCCCACGGCGCCGTCGAACAGGCTGCCCACCGCGAACGCGCTCGCGGGAGACAGAGCCGCCGCGGGCGCGAGGCGCGCGCGGGGCTTGTGCGCGCGGAGCCGCGGCGCGGAGCCGCCGGGCGTTGCCATCGAAACTGGGTGGCGTCGTGCGCAGGCGCGGGCCGAGACCGCCCTGGCGGGGCGCGCGGCGAGCGCGGCGAGCGCGGGCCTCTGCGCCGCGGCGGGGAGCACGCCGCCGCGGCGAGCCGCGAGACCGGCGGAGGCGCGGACCGCGCGCATGACGGTGTGACGGAGCGTGACGCCGTCGATCGAACGTGGCCATCCAGCCACTTGTCTAAAGACTGGGTGGCCAGCAATCGGCGACCTTGACCGAGAGATCCACCGATGCATCCGCGCGTGACCACGGATCGAGCTTGATCGAGGCGCGCGTTCAAAACCGCCTTTGGGAATTTGCAGAAGTCGAGACGTCTCGAGCGGAAATGACGTCAGTCTTGAGACGCGCGCGGCACGTGCGCGCAGCACTGAGACCCAGCACGGCGATGGCGACGGCTTTGGCGGCCCCCGCGCGTACCGCGTCCGTCCGCGCGGCCGCCCCCGGCGCCCGCGGCGCGACCTCGCGCGTCTCCGCGCGGCGCGCTGCCTCGCCCCGGCCCTCGACATTCGGCAACGTCACTCGATCGTCGCGTCGACCGGTGCGCCCCGCCGCGGCGGTGGGCCCCAACGAGGTGAACGAGCTCGCCGCCTCCACCTTGCTGACGTTGTCGGGCCTGGAGACGGTGCTCGGGAAGGTGAGCTTCGGCTCGCTGCTCACCGCGACCAGCATCTTCGAGTACAAGGTGCGTCACCAAACCCTCATTCGCGAACGCGGCACGAAAGAAAATCGCCGAAAGGTCGTTATCCGTTTCTTTCTCGGTGAAACGAACAAAGGACTGACCGCGATGCTCCAAATCGACCGGTGATGTTTCGATGTTTCTCCCTTTCAAAACGTCCTCACGTCACGACGAAATCCGCAAACCAAACGCGCTGTATAGGCGTTTTTCACGGATGAGAAGCGCGCCGGGAAGGTTGAGCAGGTTGCTATGCTCGGCGGCAACCTCGCTTTGGCGTCCCTTCTCGCCGCGCGCTGGGTCGAGTCCGGCCACTTCCCCCTGTCCAACATGTACGAGAGCCTGCTTTTCCTCGCCTGGGGGATCACAGGCGTGCATCTGTACGTCACGGAGCGCGACGGTTTCTCCAAGAGCGCCGTGCCCGGCGCGCTCGCCGCGCCGACGGCGCTGACTGTGGTGGCGGGCGCCACGCTAGCGCTGCCCGCGGAGCTGCAGCGCGCGAGCGCGCTTGTGCCCGCGCTCAAATCCAACTGGCTCATGATGCACGTCTCCGTGATGATGCTCAGCTACGCCACGCTGCTCGTGGGAAGCCTGGCGTGCATGTCGTTTCTCGTCGTGGACGCGTCGCAGGGGTGGGCGGGGGCGAAGAGCACGCTCGGGTTCCTGGACGGCCTCGTGTCTAAAAACGAAACCTCCGACGATTCGGATTCGAGCGAGCTGGTCATGGCGTCCGCCGGAAACGCCGGCGCGCTGGAAGCAATTGAGGGTGACGGCGGAAGCGAAGGTTCGCAAGCGAAGGTTCGTTCCCGCAACCGCCCGAAGCTCGCGGCGGGGGGGGGCGCGCTCTCGTCCGACGCGCTCGCCGCGGCGAACGCGGCGGTGTTGTCCGAGTTCCCCGAGACCCCCCTGGACACCGGCGACCGGCTTTTGAAGGAGATGGATAACCTTTCCTACCGGTGCCTCGGCGCGGGGTTCGCGCTGCTCACCGCGGGGCTCATCTCGGGCGCGGTGTGGGCGAACGAGGCGTGGGGCTCGTACTGGTCGTGGGATCCCAAGGAAACCTGGGCGCTCATCACGTGGTTCACCTACGCCACCTACCTGCACAGCCGGCTGGTCGCGGGGAAGAGCAAGAAGGAGGTGGCGACGATCGGTGCGCTGGGATTCATCGTCGTGTGGGTGTGCTACGTCGGCGTCAACCTCTGGGGCGTGGGGTTACACTCCTACGGATGGTTCGCCAACAAGTGATTGGGTACCGTTCATTGTTAAAATGTTTCGCGGCGCATCACGCAACCGGACGCGCTCGCCGCCCGCGCGGGACGGGATCCCATCGGGATCCCGCGCCGTAAGCTACGCTTGCTAAGCTACGCTTGCTCGACGTGCACGTCCACGCGCTTCCTCCCGAACCGCAGCGCATCTTTTCTGGAGTCGAAGTAGACGTCTATCCGGTCGTCGCCCTTGATGGCGCCGCCGCGGTCCTCCACCACGCCCCAGCCGTACCCATCCACGCGGAGGCGCGACTTGAGGGGGTAATATTTGGTGTCCGCCGCGATGGTGCCCAGCACGGGCGCCCAACGCAGCGTGACGAGCCTCTTCAGGAACCCGATTGGGTCCGTTACGGGGTTGTGCCGCGTGATGGCCGGTCGCGCCTGTTTAGGGAACGCGCCGGTGGCGGTCGTCCCGGCGTACCTCAAACCCACCAAGTTGGTCTCCGCCCAGTACCTGCCGATCGGGAAAACGGTTCCCCCGGCGAGCGCGCCGACCGTCGCGGACGCCAACACGCCCTCCCGCAGGCGACGCGAGGCGAAGAGCCGGTCCAAACGCAGCGCCCTGGCCGAGCCGGCGGCGAGCTCGCCCGAGCACGCGAATCGCGCGACCGCACCCGCCGCGCACGCCGCGCCCAAGCACAGCGCGCCGAGCACGAGGTCCTGCTTGTGCGGCGCGCCTCGCTCGCGTCTGCGCCGGGGGATGAGCGGCCACGCCACGGAACCGGACGGCCGCTTCCCGGCGCACAGGGGAATGTACGCGGGCAGGGGACCGAGCGCTATGCCCCACTCCCAGCCGCAACTCCGCCAGTCGCTGCTGTACGCGGTCGCCTCCACCGACCGAACCGCGAACGCCTGCGTGCCGGGGCGCGCCTCTCCCCGTCCGTCGCCCATCGCGCGACCCGCGCGCGCGCTTGACTGTTCGGGACACGAGAAAACGCTTTCGTCTCGGCGTCCCGAAAAAAATCTCGCCGGTTTCTGGCGGGAAGGACGCGACGCGAACGTCGCCGTCACTCTCGATCGCACCGGTCCGAGCCGCATGGCGGCTACATCCGGGATGCGCGCGTGCGTGGCCCACCGACTGGCGGGCGGACGCACTCGACGAGCCCCGGTGGCCCCCGCGCGACCCGCGCTGCCGCGCTGCCGCGGCTCCCGGTTCGCGGGTGCCGCGTCGCTGTCGCATGTGTGCCGCGCCACGGACGCCTGGCGGTCCGGTTTCGTCGCGAAGGAGCGCGACGAGGTGATGCGTCTGGCGACCGAGCAGAACCGAGGCGTGGGCCACACCGAAGCGGACCGAGCGCGGATGGAGGCTGCGATCGACGCGCTCGTCGCGGCGGCGCCCCCCCCCGAGAAGGCCAATACCTCCCACGACCGCCTCACCGCCAACTGGCGCCTCATCTGGACGTCCGAGCGCGAGACGCTGTTCCTGCTGAAGAAGTGGCCGGGACCGGGGAAAACCAAAGCCACCACCACGCAGGCGTACCAGCGCATAGACGTCAACGCTGGCACGCTGAACAACGCCGTCGTGTTCGTCAGCGGGAACGTCTTCGAGGTGGACAGCACCATCCAGGTGGCCGACCCGGATGACGTCGAGGACGTTCGCGTCGACTTTTCCTTCGACGCCGCGCGGCTGGCGCTGCGGTGGCCTTTCAAAGTGACCGTGCCGGTGCCGCCCGTGGGGAAGGGATGGTTCGACAACCTGTACGTCGACGATACCCTGCGCATCGCCAGGGATAGCAGGGGGGACACGCTGGTGGTCGTGCGGGACGAACACTCGCGGTGACGCGAACAGGCATCGCGCGCATCGCTTCGTTCGTCGTTCATTCTTTTTACTTTCGAAAGTATTACCGTACATGTACCTTTCTAAAGCACACGCCAATCACTCGACGCGCCGGGCCTTCTCCGCGCCCTCCGCGCCTTCTTCCGCGGACGCGTCCCGCTTACGCTTCGTTCCGGCGTCCGCCGACTCGACAATCTCCAGCTCGTCGCCGTCGTCGACAATCTCGAAATCGTCGTCGTCGTCGCCCGCCGCGGCGGCGTCGCCCCCCGCCTCCGCGCCGTCGCCCTCCTCCGCCTCGCCTATGGCGCTCTGGTCGCCCCTGAGGATGAACAGGTCGGGGTCCTCCTCCTCGTCCCACTCGCTTCTCGGCCTGTGCGTCACGAGCAGCTTGAATTCGAACTTCTGCGAATAGTCGGTGATGTCCAGCTCGGTGCCGTTCCGGACGCCCCCCGCCGGCGTCGCCGTCAAAACCGCGAGCAGGTTTTTCTCGTACTGCGCAATCTCGTCCTCCTCCAGCCCCTCCGGGTGCTCATACAGCACAGTCTCCGGCGCGTTGATCTCGGGCGCGTGCATGCCCAGCTTCTTTTTCAGCACGTCGTGAAGCAGGCGCCCGAGCGTGAAGGACTCGGTGTCGCACACCAGCTCCAGGCGCGCCTGGCCGCACACCGCGCACGACGCGTTGGGCGGGTCGGGTTCCACCGGCTCGAGCAGCCGGTTGTTGGTCGCGCGCTTCTTCACGAACGTGTACCGACAAGGCGGATACGATTTCTGTTTCGCGGACGCGTCGTCCTCGACCCCCTTCGCGTCCTTCTTCTTGCGCAGGATCTTCATCGCCTCCAGCACGATGAGCCCGCCCACGATGGCGTTGGTGGTGGCCACCGCGTGCACGATGTTCCCGGCCACGCCTTTGACGTCGAACGGCGACTGCGGGGGAATGCCGTAATTCGCCGACCGCAGCGTCGACACGGCGGCGACGAAATCCACCGCCAACGCGTCGTCCTTATCGAACGCGTCCGTGCCGCACACGCCGTCTTCGCGCTTAGACGCCGCCTCTTTGTCGCGGGTCATGATCCGCGCCACCGAGGACACGAAGACACGCGCGGCTTGTTCGACAGTCATAACTTTTTGCGCGTCGGCGGCCGTCGCGTCGGCGCCGGCGGCGACGTCGTCGGCGCTCTCGCCTTTGACGACGTCTCGAAACGCCGGCAAAGGTTTCGGCTTCGCGCGCTTCTCCCACATCTCCTCCTTGAGCAGCAACGCCTCGATCTTCTTCCGAAACACGAAATCGTAGACGCGCGTCGCGAACGTCGCGAAGGATTCGCCATTCTCCGCGTCGCGCGTGAACGCGCGCGCGTCGACGGCGTCCTCCTCGTCCAAGTCGCTGGTTTTCTCGCGGTTGGACGCGAACAGACGCGGGAACAGCAGGTCCGTGGCGTACGCCACGCAGTGCACGGGTTTCTCGGGCGTGTCCCGCAGCGTGCATATCGGGTGCGACTTGGGCGTGGGCTTGGGAGAACACTCGAAACACGCGTTTATGTTTTTGCCCTCGTGGACGGTGACTTGCCCGAGGTAGCCGGTGGTGCCGCTCTCGACGAGTGGTATGTCCGCCGCGAGGCACAGACGGTTGACGTGCTTCCTAGCTTCGAGGTTATCCAGCCCGTTGAGCACGACGTCGAACCCTTGGACGAACTCGATGTTGAACTTGTCGTCCTTGACGTTGCCGTGGTGCGCCTCGATGGATGTGCCCGGCCGGAACTTCAACGCGCTTGAACGCGCGACAAACGCCTTGGACTGCCCGACGTGCTTCCGGCGAAACAGAAACTGGCGGTTCAAGTTGGAGACGTCGATGGTGTCCAGGTCGATCATCTCGATGTTCTCGAACCCGCTCAGCACGAGCGTCTTGAGGAGCTCGCACCCGATGCCGCCGGCGCCGACCATCAGGACTGCGAGAAGGCGTGTTCGTAGACGGAGGAAAGGTCAGCTCAGCGCGGGTCGCGTCGACGCATGATGTGTGCGGCGGTGGGAAATCGCCGATCGGATCTGAGAGGGGACGGCGAGGCGCGCGGGTGGTGGTCGGGTGAATCGCGGCGGAACGCGATTCCGCCCGTCGCGAGATCGAGCGAGACGTACCTTTCGCGTCCTTCGCGAGCTGCGCGTCGCTCGACGGCGACATCATGACGCCGAGTGAGCCCGCGTGCGCAAACAGATCTGGGCACCCCGAGACTCCTCGGCCGCGCACATCTGGCGCGAAAACGAGACAATACGAAGACATGCTGACAGTCAGAGCAGAGGTGAAAAAAAACTCTCGTCGCGCTCCCTACCTCTTCCCTTGCCACTTCACCTTCCTGTTCACGTAGAACTTGACCACCCCCCCCGGGATCGCGGCCACGAGCTCGTCCCTGCGCAGCGTCCTGCGCCTCCCCTCTATGTCGCTCGTCTCGGACCGCACGAGCTCGCCGTTCCCGCACGCGCCGATCCGCCGCGCCTCCAAAAAAAAGTCCTCCACCGTCGACCCCGGCTTGAGCAAAACGCACTCGCGCAACGAACCGTCTTTGCGCGTTTTCGTCTTTTCGCGGTGATCTTTTTCGCGCCATTCCGTGATGACGTCGTCAGCACTGCCGCCGAGACTCGGAGGTTGAACGCCACTACCGCGACTCTCCGCGACTCCGGTATCCAGGCAATCCACCGGGAAGCCCATTATGGGCGGCTTGAGCGCGATCGCCGCCGCCACCGCGCGACGCACGCTTTCGGGGTCGTCCCGAGCGGAGACGTCCACGCACGTCTCCGCCGGCCACGCGAGTTTGACTTTCTTCGCGTGCGCCTTCGACTCGGGAACGTCTCTTTTGTTCAAAGCCAGCAGCGTCGGGAACCGCAAACGCAGGAAGTGCGCGACGAGCACGTGCAGGTTATTCTTTGTCCAGCTCTGCAACAGCTCGCGAGGAGGCGAGCGCGGGTCCAAAACCCCGCACTTGCGAAGCGCCGCGTCCGCGACGTTCGGCGAGCAGTGGTACCCGCTGAACAGTTCGCGCAGACGCTCGGGGCGCCGGCGCACTTTTCGCCACTTGGCGCGGACGTTCGCGAAGATCCAGGCGTGGAGCTCGTCGCGGACCCAGCCGACGTCCCCGGCGGGGTCCCGGTCCCGGTCGTGACTTTCGTCGTCCAAACGCAAGTACTCTTCGCGCGAAGACGAAGACGTCGTGTCTTTCGATTCTTTACCGACAAAAGCGTCTCGGTCCTTCCGCGTAAACGCCGTTTTCGCTCCTCCGCCGGTGTGGTCGACGCCGTCCTTGTCCGACCGGCCCGACGCGTCGACGACGTGCACCAGCACGTCGGCGTCGCAGAGGTCGTTTAAGAACGCGTTGCCGCGCCCGCGGCCTCTGTGCGCGCCAGGAACCAAGCCGGCGACGTCCTTGATCCGGACCCGTCCCAACCTCTTATGTTTACCGTCGAGAATAACGGCGCCGTTTTTTGGCTGGCACGTTTCACTCCACCCGCGCTCCAAACACGCGCACGGAAACGCCGCCAACGCCTCCGCGACGTTCGGCTCGATGGTGGTGAACGGGTACGCGGCGACTTTGGCGGCGTTCGCGTCGGAGTCCGCGAACGCCGCCGCTGAGTTGAAAAAAGTGGACTTGCCCGCGCTCGGCTTGCCCACCAGCCCGATCACGTACTCCCAACGCCCGCCTTTGTCCTTGTCCACGACGCGGGTTCCCGTCGTCGACGAAACGGAAGCGGGGTCGGCGAGGCGTCCGCGCCTCTTCTCGGCGTCAGCCAGAGCGGCGCGCGCCGCCTCCGCGGACGCATCCGCGATCGCCGCGCTCACCGCCGCGTCGTCGCCCTCGTCCTCTTCGCACTCCCACCACCGGTGGGTCTTACCGGCGTCCGCGTCGTCGTCGGAGGAATCGTCCCCGTCTCCGGAGACGCGCGTAGCGTCGACGCGCGCGGTGGTAACATCGCCGCGCGCCGTCTCGGTCGCTTCTTCCTCCGCTTCTTCCTCCGTCCCTTCCGGCTTACTATCCACCGGGTTCTGCGACGCGTACGCGCGCATGGCCTCCTCCAGCCACTCGCGCGCCTCGCTCACGGCGCTGAACGTGGAAGGCGTCCCGATCAAATCGCGCGTCGCGGCGGCGACGGCGACGTCCAGGCCGTCGCGGAACGCCGACGCGAGAAACGGCGCGACGCCGATCAAGCCCCGTTTCGCGCGCACTCTGGGCGTTTGCGTCTCCGGGTACCCCCGAGGGAGCTCGAGCACGAACGCCGGGTTCGAAGCCAGCTCGTTGCCGAAAATCTCCGTCGCGCAGGGCAAAGAAAACGCAAACGCGAGGGGAGCGTCGTTTCCGTCCTCCCCGGCGCGAGGCCCTCGCGTCCGTTTCGCCGTCGCGTCCCGCATCTCCCCGTCGAAAATCGAACGCAGCGCCTCGATCTCTTCGCGCACCTCTTCCGAGTAGTGAGCCGTCTGAAAGCCGTCTGAAGACGCGTCGTCGTCAGACCTCTGGTCGGTATCGCGCGCGCGTAAACGCGTGGTACTTTCACGCGTGACGCCGCGTGACGCGACGAACGAGACGAGCGCGTCGACGACTTCGGCGCGGGAAGACACTTCGTGTTTCCCCTCCAAACGCGTCGACGTCTGCGAGTCTTTGAACCAAGCGGCTGCGCGGACGGACTCAGACACGGGAACCGCCTCGTCCTTCTCGCCCGCGATTACTAAACACGCCCTCGGCGACGTGCCCTCGCCTATGCGCGCGCCGGTCACAGGCTGGATCCCGTGGGGGTTCCGCACGGGCGAAGGCGCGGGGACGTACCCGGAGCAGAGGATGAAAAAGTCCAGGGACGAGAAACGAGCGGTTCCGACCATCGCGTCGTCTCCGGGGTTCGCGGAATGGTTCGCGGAATCTTCGTCCGTCGCGACCCCGCGCGCGATGGCGTCTCGGTCCGCGGTCTCCGCCAGGAGCGCCAGCAGAAACGCCACGGCGGCGCCCTGGGAGAAACCGATCACGCCCGCGAAGGGGCCTCGCTCGTCCCACGCGCGTTCGAGCGACGCGAGCGTAGTCTCCCAGCCTTCGAATCTTTTCGGGCCGTCGTTCCTCCACCAACACCGCATGGCGAGCGAATCGCCGGGCCTATGGGGGAGTTCCAGCGGCGCGTCCAGGAACACCACCTCGACATCGGGACACGCCGCGCGAAGCTTCTTGACGTGCGACTCGAGTCGGCTCGAGAAAACCTCGGCGTTTTGCCTGGGGGACGGAGAGGGACGTCAGCGACAGAAAGGGGTTTCCTCGGAGGAGAGTCGGCACCCGCCCCGAATCGATGAGCGACAGGGGGGACGGGAGGGTGCTGGGATCCAGGCGTGCGCGTGGGCGGCACGCGCGATCGAGTGATCGAGCTTGACGTACCCGTTGCCGTGTAGCGCCAGGATCTTCATCGCGAACGCCGAGCACCCGCGGGGGGCGTCGGCGAAGGGTGCGGCCGACTCTGATGATGGCGAAAAAGCCACAACCCGACGATTTTCGATCACCGATCGAAAGCGACGGATTTTTATGGGAATTTTGAAAAAAAACGTCCACTTGGCAACACGTGAAGTCGCGCAGGTCGATCGTCGTCTCCGTCACACCGCCATGCTCGGCCGGCGCGCCGGTGCCGCGCGCGCGCTCGCGCTCGCGGCGTGCGCGCTCCTGCTCGCGGCGGCGACCGCCGCGGATGCCCCTCCCGAGACGGGCGAGCCCGTCGACGGCTCCCCCGGCGAGACCGATCGCGATCCGCGCGCGCCGGAGACGCGAAAACAACAACGCGCGAGGCGCCCCGCGTTCGTGGACGACTGCGACGCGTGCGCCGCGGCCGGGTACGCCGTTCACGACGCGCTGGCGTATCAGCAGGCGCGGATGCGCGCGAAGCTCGGCGGGGACGCGCGCCTCGCGGAGGTCACAGATCGAGCCGATTACGCCGCGGCCGCGGTGGAGTCCGCGTGCGGCTCACGCGGGCACTGGCTGCGCTACGCGATGCGCGGCGTCCTCGACCCGGAGACCGACTCGCCGTTCCTGGTGCTCTCCGGCCCGGGCATGGACTCGGACGGCGCGCCCGGCCTGACCCGGCCGGACGACCGCCGGGGCACGGTCGAGCTCAGCGAGGCGCTCCGCGCGCGGTGCGTGGAGGAGACGGCGCGCGTCGGGGAGGCGTTTCTGCTCGCCGCCTTCGACGACGCCGACAAAGACGCTTCCGCGGAGGAAGATTCTAAACGCGGAGGTCTCGACAAAGATACGCGTATAGATACCGCCGAGAAAACCAAACGCACAACTATCGATCGGAAGGAGGAGCACGCCGCGACGTTCGCGTACGCGCTGTGCGTGGACGCGGCGCGCGCGAAGAAGGCGGGCGTGCCGAAACCGCCGTGCGCGGAGTCGACGGTTCGAAAACGAGCCGGCGCCGTGATCGCCGCGGCGACAAAAGAAGCGGAGACGGTGCGAAGTCTCGCGTCGGTGTTCGTCTCAGGTAGCGGTGACGACGATCCCGTCGTTTTCTTCTCGAAAAAGTCTTCTTCTGAAAAAAGAGGGGAAGACGACGAGAACGACGTAGAAGACCCTCTGTCCGCTCTGCTCGAGCAGTGCGCGGACCGCAGAGCGGAGGTGGAGGAGGTGACCCGCGCCGCCGCGCGGGGCGCGGCGTCGGGCTTGGACCCCGACGTCGGCCTCGGCGCCGACGCGACCTTCGCGCGGCGGTGCCTCACGGCGTCGAGCGCCGCCGCCGCGCGGGGCGACGCGTTCGCGAGAGCGGCATCCGCCGCGCTCAGCGGCGACGGCGCCGAAGGTTCTCCCGAAACACCTTCCGTCAACGCCGACGCGCGTCGCGCGCGTTTCGAGGCGCGTCTCGAGTCGGCGCTCGCTTTCTACGCCGCGGCGGAGGCGGCGGCGCCTCGCGGGTCGCCGGAGGCTGCGGCGGCGGCGACGCGCGCCGCGCGCGCGCTGGTCTCTGAGCACCCCGGGTTCGACGGCGGGCACCTCGCGGGCGAGGACGAGGAGGAAGACGAGGCGGATGCGAAAACAAACGGCGAGGACGGCGATAAAAAAACGCAAAAAGAAAAGAAAAGCCTCGCGCGTTTCGGGTACGACGCCGTCTCGTTCCGCTCGCGCGAGTCGCGCCTGCGCGTCGCTGTCTCCGCCGCGCGGCGCGCGGCGAAGACGCGCCGGTTCGACCCGGCGGCGCATCTGGCGCTGGCGGACCTGCTGGCCGCGTCGGGCGACGCCGAGGCTGCCTTCGACGAGTACGCCGAGGCGCTGTACCACCTGCCGTACCACGGCGAGACCGCCGCCGCGGCGACGACGCGCGCCGGCGCGGCGGCGGCGGCGGCGGCGCACCGGCTGGCGGGGTTCTGCCACACCATGACCCAGGCGCTCGCGGAGACGCACACAGCGGACGATACCGATACTGATACCGACACGAACGATGACGAAAAGAAACGAAACGCGCCGCGCGTGTCTCCCGAGCGCGTGGCGGAGATCGAGTCTGGTTTGAAACGCGCCGCCGCGATGGCGCAGGCGCGCTCGAAGGAGGCGGCGATGAACCACCTGGAGGCGCTCGTGATGTCTCCTTCGCGGCGGAGGCACGCGTCGTTGGCGACGGCGACGCTGGCGCACGCCGCCATCGTCGACGCGCGCTACGAGGATGCGCTGAACGCGGCGGCCATCGTCGAGCGGTGCGACGAGAAGAGACCGCCGCAGGAGTGCCACGCCGTGTTTTTGTCGCACGCCAAAGGCCTCATGGACATGTCGCTCTGGTCGCTGGCGCGCGAAGCCGCGCACCTGGCGGTTTCGGCGCGCGGCGAGAAAGGGCGCGAGACGCGCGCCGCCTGGGCGCTCGCCGCCGACGCGGAGCGACGCATGGACGTCGTCGCGGACGAGGCGCTGATGGAGAAGACGCTGGGGAAGGACTGGCGCAAAATTCTGCGCGGGGACCCCCCGGAGAAGGAAGAGCTGTGAGAGCTGTGTTTACGAAAACGGGGAGACGGAGAGGAGCGTGACGATTGTGGTTTGATTTTTTTTGTCTACTTTTCCGCGCGGTCCAGCCTCGCTCGGAGCTCGTCCAGCTCGGCGATCGCGTCGGCGACGTCTGCCACGCGCACGTGCAGCGTCATCGCGCCTGCACCCGACGCCGCCTCGAGCGCATCGCGAAGCGCCGCGGACCCGCTCCTCTGCTGCGTCTGCCGACGCAGCGCCGCCGGCGCGGGCGCGGCGGAGGCGGAGCGCGGGTGCTTTGTTTTTCGCCGCCGCGTCAGCCGTGACGTGCCCTCGAACACGGTCACGGCGCCGGGCGACGCGTCGTCGAACACCGGGTTGTCGAAGAACGCGGTGTCTACGGCGACTGCGCGATCGCGTCGTCGTTCGTGCTTCGAATCGTGCTCGGTATCGTCGTCCTCGATGTTCGAACGTGGATAGGAGTCGGAGTCGAAGCCGGAGCCGCCGAAATCGGAATCCGGAGAAGACCCGCTGTGTTTCCGCAGCAGCCGTCTTCTGAGCTCGGGCTCGGGTGAGAAGACGTACTCGGCGCGGAGCGCCGCGCGGTCGGCGTCCGCGGGGGGAACGGCCGAGCGGCGCCGAACCGAGCCCGTGGCACCGCCGGACGGACGCGACCGAGCGCCCTCGAAGCGGAGGCAGTCCATCACCGCGGCGGCGGGAAGCGCCTGCGCGGGCGCGGAAACCGCCACGCGCAGGCGCGTCGGCTGAGGGGGCGCCGGTTCGGGGCGCGCGGAGTTGGAACGCTTTCGTCTCTTTTCTTTTTTCTTTCCCGACCCTTCGTCGGCGTCGGGCTCCGGTCGCTCGTCCTCCGAAGTCTCCAGGGGCTTGACGAACAGCACGCCGTCGCGCTCCAGGCGGTCGATCGCGAGGACGAGCGCGAGCCAGTCCGCGGACTCCACGCGCATGTCCCCGCACACGAGCACGACCGCGCAGGTTCTCGCGTCCGCCGAGAGGGGGAAGTTGTGCGAGAGCTCCTCCAGGCAGTCGCGTCGGAGCGCGTCGAGCGCGGGGCTCGACTCGGGATCGAAGAAGGGCGCCACCGCGCCTCCCCCGGGTCGTCTCGCGGTCGGAGGAGTGGGGCGGTCGTCCGACCCGGAGTCGCGACCCATGCGCGCGAAGCGCACGCGGGCTCGCGGCGCGCGCGCGACGTTCTGGAAAAAACCCGCCCACGCGAATCGCGAAAATACGTGAAAAGCGATAAAAAACTCGCGACGAAGCCGCGGCGCGGGAAGATCGCGGAGGTTCGGGGTCTGCCGAATCGTCGGTGGTCACGGCTGCTGAGCAGCCAAGCTACAGCTCGCTCGTAGAGTGCGCGTGTGCGCGCGCGCGTGGTGCAGGTGGACGACTGGATCACGCCCCTGTTTCCTTTAAAGAGAAACGCCTCCGCCTTTTTTTCCGCGAGGCGAGAGGCGCGGCTAAAGTATCTTCAGAAAAACGCTCCCCTTCCGTGCCTTCCTCCCATGGCGCCAAACTCGAACTCGTCCCCCAGCTCGTGCAGCGCCGCGCCTATTTCCGCGTTCTGCACCTTGCTCCACCCCATGTACACGATGAGCCGGTCGATGAAGAACACCGCGATCGTCAGAGGGCCCACTAAACCCGCCGCCGTTCCCACGAAAAAGTTTTTGAAGCTGATGGACGACAGCGCCAGCACGTAGTTGATCGCCGGCGCCAGGAAAAAGCACAACCGCAGCGTCACGACGGTTCGCACCGGGTACTCGTCCAGCTTGGCCATCAATTTTTGCACGAAGCTCCACTGGCTGTCCGCCAGAACCTGCCCCCCGATCTTGCGCACGACCAGGAACGACAAACAGCACGACAGGGGCGCCATGATCAACGCCAGAAGCCATCCTTTGAAGTGCCCCCAGCATAACACGCCCGCCACCACAAACACCATCGCCGGCAGATGCAGCAGCTCGCTCAGTCCGAACCCGAGGATGTACAGCGCGATGCCTAAATAACCAGCCTTGTCGATCGCCTTGTGCACCTGCGACGTGTTTTCCGGGGTCGTGGCGGAAGTGACGGAAGGGTAAGGGACGGTGAGTGAGGCATCGAGAGCCGCGGACGACGCGCGCGGCGTCGGAGCGACGACGGCGAGGAGAAACGACGACCATCCGCGCGGCGCGGGTTAAAAATAAAAAAGACACCACGAGACCCGCGGCTCCGAACCGGGGGTTCCATCTTTCCTGTTCGGTGCGCGGTCGAGGGAGGGGAGGGGAGACACCGCCGCGCGTTTCGTTTCCGCGCGCGCGCCGCGTACCTTCACCGGGTCTATGTCCGGCAACCCCCTCTTGGCGATGTACGTCCCCACCGCCGCGACCACCCCCAGCCCCACCAGCGCGACGACGAAATGCAGACGCGCCCTGAGTTTCGCCTTCAGGCTCTTCTGCGTGGACGGTTTCTGCAGGTTCGCCAGCCCGACGTTCACGGACGTCGCCATGTCCTTGATATCCTTCTTCACGGCCGACATCGCGTCCGCTGACGCGGCGCCGCGCACCGGCGAGTGGCGAGCGCGGTGACGAGGATGCGCGCGATGGATGGAACCTTTTTTCTCACAGACGAACGGCGATGACGCGGTGTCGGCATTCCCATAAAGACGAGATTTTTGCATTTTTGCATTTGCCGTCCGGGAAAAGTCGGCAGCCACGCTCGTAACTCCGGAACGCCTCCGCGCTTTTCTCGAGCGCTTCCCGTCCGTCCGCCTCCACCGCGAGACGCGCGTGGACGCGCGCCCGCCCGCCGGCCATGAGCACCGCGCTCGGCTCGAGCCCCGGGGGCGACCCCGAGGACGCGCGGTTCGAGGCGGAGCTCACCAGCCGGTACGAGGAGGACGACGACGACGCGACCGTGTCGACGCCGCCCGCCGCCGCCGCCGGGGCGGAAAACGCGCCGGACGCGATGCGCGGCGCGGCGGTGGCCGGGCCGGCCGAGGACGACGACCCCGGCGAGCGCGGCTGGGCGGACCGCATGGACGAGTTCCCCGACGACGACGGCGAGGAAGATGAGCCGTACGACGAGTACGACGACGAGGACGGATACGACGACGACGACATCGCGGCGGCTCTGGAGTCGCTCGACATGAGGGACGACTTCGCGGCGCGCGGAGGTCACGGCGCCGGCGGGAGCGGCGGCCTCGCCACCTCCGCGTGGCGCCCGAACGCCAACGGCGGCGCCGGGAACCACGGTTCGCACTTAAGGGCATCTTCGCACACCAAGAAGAGCAACGAGACCAAGATGCAACACGACGCCGGTAAGATCGCCAAGATGATCAAGACGGCGCCTTTGCGCGCGGAGCGTTTGCACGACGATTTCGGATCCGTCGGGGGTAAAGGCACCGTCGGTCAGAAGGTGAACAACTCGTTGAGAGAGACGCAGCGGAAGCAAGTCAAGCTGGGGAACTTAACGAAAGATAAGGAGGACCGAGCCACCGTGGAGCAGGCGCTGGATCCGCGCACGCGGCTCATCCTGTTCAAGATGCTGTCGCACGGCGTGTTCAAGCAGATTTACGGGTGCATCAGCACGGGCAAGGAGGCGAACGTGTACCACGCCGTGAAGGAGGACGGCACGGATCTGGCGGTCAAGGTGTACAAGACGTCTATTTTGGTGTTCAAGGACCGCGATCGGTACGTCTCCGGGGACTGGCGCTGGCGCAACGGGTACTCCAAGAAGAACCCGCGCAAGATGGTGCAGACGTGGGCGGAGAAAGAGATGCGCAACCTGATTCGCCTGCGCGAAGCCGGCTTGCGCGTCCCGGAGGTGATTCAGCTGCGATCGCACGTCCTGGTGATGGGCTTCATCGGCGAGAACGGCCGAGCCGCGCTGCGTTTAAAGGATGCCGCCGCGTCGCTGAGCAACAGCAAGCACAGGCAGCTGTTCCAGGATTTGCTTCTGGACGTGCGGCGCATGTACCAGGAGTGCCGACTGGTGCACGCCGACTTTTCCGAGTACAACATCCTGTACCACGACGGCCGCGCGCACGTCATCGACGTGTCGCAGTCGGTGGACCTGGACCACCCGCGGTGCCTCGATTTCCTGCGGGAGGACCTGCTGCACCTCGGGCAGTTCTTCTCCAAGAACGCCGTCGCGGTGCCCACCGTGCGCGAGATGTTCGACTTCGTCGTCGACCCGGCGATTGACGCGACCAACGTCGACGCGTGCCTGGAGGCGCTCGCCGAGAGCGCGGCGGCGCGCGAGCTCCGGCGCGGGCGCGGCGACGGCGGCGAGGGCGCCTCGGAGGTTGGCGCGCAGGTGGGCATCGGGTTCGGCGTGAGCAAGGGCGCGCGCGCGGACCAGGACGGGATGGTGGACGAGGTGTGGCAGCAGGCGTTTATCCCGAAGCGCCTGGACGAGGTGGACACCTTCGAGCGCGACCAGCGGCGTCTGCGAAGCGGCGGCGGCGAGTCGGAGGGCGTCTACTACCAGAGCATCACCGGCATGAAGAAGGACCTCTCCGGCGTCGAGACCACGCCCAAGATCCTGCGCGCGAAGCAGGACGCCGAGGGCCTGGGGTGGGCGGGCATGGCCACCACCACCAGCGCCTCCGCCAGGCGCAGGGAGGAGAGGCGGAACGGCGAACGACCGCGCGCGAACGACGGCGGCGGCGGCGGCGAATCGGCGGACGCCGCCGGCGGCGACGTCGCTGCGGAACGCTCCGACTCGGACGCGTCCGAGTCGGGCTCGAGTTCCGAGTCGGAGGAGGAGCTGGACGAGAACGGCGACCCGATCCGCCGGCGCCGGCGGAAGGAGCCGGTGGACAAGGCGGCGCTGAAGGCGGCGCGCAAGGCGAACAAGGCGGAGGTCAAGGCGGAGGCGGCGGAGAAGCGCAAGACCAAGATCCCGAAGCACATCAAGAAGAAGGCGACGCGCGGGAACAAGAAGAAATAAGTTAGTAGACGCCGCGTATATGGACTACGATAAAGTAGATATTATACTGTATACTACGAACACGGCCCGAACACACTCTGTGCTCTTTGTCCGCTACGGGCGTCCCGATCCTCGACGACAAAAAAAATAGCGCGCGCGCGCTCACAGCCTCACAGCCTGGCGCGCTGCTCGCGCGGCTGGCACGCTTTCTTATAATCCTCCGGGTCGCGCCGTCGCGCCATTTCCCGGAACGCCGCCAGCGAACACAGCCCCCCTTTCTTCGCGTCCTCCTGCCCCGCGCACCCCGCCAGAGGCAACACCGCGCCGTTGAACAGGACGCGAACCATCGCCTTGGTCTCTTTTTCACCGCGCTTTTCGTGAAAAGCCGACCTCGAACCGCCTTCGTCCGACGCGAGGACGTCCCGTTCCTTCGTCGTCGAAGAAGACGACGACGCGATTGAAATCGTCCGTTCGCTCCAGTGCGGTCTCCCGACCCCCGGGACGCGCGCGCCGTCGCCTCCGCGCTCGTCCACGAGCCAGGTCTCGACCAGCACCGTCGACGCCACAGGCGGCCACTCGCCCGGGAACGCGCCCAGCACGGCGAGAAGCGCTAAGATGCTGCTGTCGTGCCCCGAGAACACGGAGAGCTTCAGGCTCTTCTTCCCAACCCTCGAAACGGAGGTATCGCCTTCGCCGCCGCGAGCGGCTGAGGCGACGACGACTTCGTGGCTCTCCTCGGCGAGTTCCCTTAACAGCCTTCCCCCGGCTAACGCCGCGCCCTCCGCGTTGGTCGCGCGGTTCACGTACCGAACCTCGGCGGCTTCGCGTATGCGCGCGACGTCGCGCGACGTGACCCCTCGAGGCAACGCTAGGCCGTGATTCAGACGCGCCTGCAGGGGCTCCCACACGGAGGTGGCGCTCGGCAAACGCGAGGAAGCGTTTCGATCTAACCTCGTCGAAGAACGCTTTCCGTCAGCGTGTTTCGTGAACACGCTCGGTTCCGCGACGGACGCCACGGAGGACTCACCCTCGCCGCGGTTAGTCTCAGCGTCGCTCGCGCCATCTGAGGGCGCCTCCACCGCCTCCGCCATCTCCGCGGCTTTTTCCTTCTCTCTCCTTCTTTCCTTTTCTCGTCTCCGTTTTAAGACGTTCCGCTCGTGCACCTCCGCGCGCACCGCACTTAGAGCCTCGCTCTCCCACGCCCTCGCCTCCGCGTCTTGAACGAGAACGTCGCCGTCCAGCGCGCGCATCAGCTCCGTCTGACGAGCGCACGCCATCCCGGGGTTGGGGAACATCGACTCGCGGAACCGGTCGCGAACCTCGATGGGAAACGGAAACGATTTCACGCCGGAATTCGCCGGTTCCGCGCGCGGTCTCTCCGAAACCGCGTCGCCTTTTCGAACGCCGTCGCCGCCGAACGCACCACCGAACGCATCGCGATTCTCGTCGCGGTTCTCCGAGACGGGAGGATACAGCCCAAACATCATGGCCTGCGCGGACTGCACGGTGCGTCTCGTGCCCGTGGACCGGATCTTCACCGCCGCCGATTTAAGCGCGTCTGCGCGACTCAAAGGGAGGCCCAAGTCGGTTGCCGCCAACCACGTTTGCAACGCCGAGCCCGTGTGCACGAGCTGCTCTAAGCCCTGCTTCGTGAGCTGGCCGTGCCACGAGATGTCCTCGCCGTCCGCGTCGACTCTACGGGCGTCGAGAAGCGCGGGGTTGGCGGGAGACGGTGCGGCGTTCAACGCGAGCGCGGCTTGCTCTTCTTCGGAGAGCAAAAGACTGCGCCACTGCTCACGCGTCTCGTTTGGCAGGGGGTTGATGGACGTGCGGTCGCCGTGCCGGGTGAGCACCTGCACGAACGCCAGTTTAGCGCCGGGGTGCGCGGCGGGGGGAGGCGCGGGGACGAAGGTCACCGCGCCGCCGCGTGGGTCTTTCGTAACACTTGAGTTTGAGGGGTCGGCCGCGCGAGCCTCGGCCTGCGCATCGCTCCGACGGGAAGTGGTGCCCATCGCCGCCGCCCCGGCCGCGAGCGCGGCGAGGCGCGCCGCGCGCATCCCCGCGTCGGGCGACAACACGAGCCTAACGCGCCGAGCCTAACGCGCGCAAGTGGTTCAAGACGCCGGTGATTCCAGGCTGTCGCGTCACGTGCGGACGTTGCCCGCGCGACGAAGAGTGCGAGTGCAGGAGCCACGTGGAGGTCCAAACCTCCCGGTGTCCCGGAGTGGATCGCGCGGTACGCGACTCCGGGCAGGAAGTTTCCACTGGACTACGGCTCGTGCGAAATCTGGGGCGCAGTGCCTGCGGCGCGTCCGGACGCGATGTCGGACGACCGCGCGCTCAAGTCGTGGGTCAGCGATCAGCTCCATGGGCTGTTGGGGTTCGCGGAGGGGAACTTGGCGTCGTACGTCGTCGGTCTAGGTACGTCCCGACGCGAACGGCCCTTCCCCCGTCGCCGAGGAAATGGACCTGCACTCGTTCCCCGCCGCGTGTCTCTCGCGTCCGCAACCTCTGACCCCCGTCCCGTCCCATGCCGGCCCTGTCTTCCCCCGCGCCCCCTCGCTCCGCAGGCAAGAAGGCGTCCAACGCCTCGGCGCTCACCGCGCAGCTCGTGTCGCAGGGTCTGCCCGACACGCCCGCGACGCGAGCGTTCGCCGCGAGCCTCATCGAGCGCGTGCCCGGCGCGGGCGGCGGTGGCAGGAGCGCGCCGAGCGAGTACAAGCGGGACGAACGCGAGGCGGCGGCGCTCGCGGCGAAGAACCGCTCGTACGCCATGCTCGAGGATGACGACGAGGAGACGCGCGCGGGGCCGAGCGAGGCGCGAGGGAGCGGCGTGGCGAAGGAGAAACGGAGGAGTCGCGTCAAGGAAAAGCACGGCAAACGCTTACGCGGACGGCGGGAGGACGACGACGCGAGCGATTCCGAGGACAAACCGAGCGGTTCCGGCGGGAATTTCGGTGACGAAGACGCGGAGACGCGCGCGGCACGCGAGAAGGAGGAAGCGCGCGCTGCTGATTTGGAGGAGCGCGACGCGTTCGCCGATCGGCTTCGGCGCCGCGACGAGCAACGCACGAAGCGATTCGCGGCGTCTGACGAAGACGCTTTAAAAAATAAAGATCCCGCCGCGCTACAGTCGTCCCTCCCCGACTTGCGCAAGGTGTCTCGCGAGGAGTACCTGCGCAAGCGCGAGGCGCAGAAGCTGGAGGAGCTCAAAGAGAGCCTCGAGGACGAGAAGTTGCTGTTCACCGGCGTCGAGCTGAGCGAGAAGGAAAAGCGCGACATCGCGTACCGCCGCCGCGTGTACGAGCTTGCGACCGCGCAGATTCGGGATATCGACACGATCATGGAGGACCGGTATCGTTTGCCTTCGTCGTACGACGAGAACGGCAAGGCGGGGCAGGACGAGCGGCTCAACGCTGCTGTGCGCAGGTACAAGGACCCGGACGGCGACGACGCGAACCCGAACGCCGAGCAGGAGCGGTGGGAGAAGCACCAGATAGGGAAGGTGACGACGTCGTACGGCGCCAAGGACGGCGGGAAAGCCGCGAAGCAGTACGAGTACGTGTTCGAGGACCAGATCGCGTTCGTGGAGGACGAAGTGCTGGGAGGCACACTGGGAGACGACTCGGACGAGAGCGACGAGAGCGACTCGGACGGGTCCGACTCGAAATCGGGTCGGCGCGAGCGGAAGAAGCGGCGCCGCGCCGGGTCTTCCAAGGACGTACGCGACGCCGAGCGCGCCTTGACTTTACAGAAGAAGCAGGATGCGCTTTTGAGCGAGCGCGAGGCGATGGCGAAGACGCGCGCGTCTCTGCCCATCTACCCGTACCGGGAGGACCTGATACGCGCCGTTGAGGACCACCAGGTTGTCGTGATCGTGGGCGAGACCGGGTCGGGGAAGACGACGCAGATCCCGCAGTACATGTGGGAGGCTGGGTTCGCGAAGGAGGGGCAGAAGATCGGGTGCACGCAGCCGCGTCGCGTGGCGGCGATGTCCGTCTCCGCGCGCGTCGCCGAGGAGGCGGGCGTGAAGCTCGGGAACGAGGTCGGGTACAGCATTCGGTTCGAGGACTGCACGTCGGAGAAGACCAAGCTGAAGTACATGACGGACGGCATGCTCCTCAGAGAGTTCCTGGGTGAACCAGACTTAGCGTCGTACGCGGTGATGATGGTGGACGAAGCGCACGAGCGGACGTTGCACACGGACATTTTGTTCGGACTGGTGAAGGATATCGCCCGGTTCCGCCCGGAGATCAAACTTTTGATCTCCTCCGCCACCCTGGACGCGGAGAAGTTCAGCGAGTACTTCGACTTCGCGCCCATCTTCCGCATCCCCGGCCGGAGGTACCCGGTGGACATCTTGTACACCAAGCAGCCCGAGGCGGATTTTCTCGACGCCGCGGTGGTGACGGTGCTGCAGATCCACGTCACGCAGCCCCCCGGCGATATCCTGGTGTTCTGCACCGGGCAGGAGGAGATCGAGACCGCGGAGGAGACCATAAAGACTAGGGTCCGCTCGATGGGCGGGAAGGTGCCCGAGCTGGTGGTGGCGCCCATCTACGCGTCCCTGCCCTCTGACTTGCAGGCGCGCATCTTCGAGCCGCCGCCCCCGGGCGGGCGCAAGGTTGTGCTGGCGACGAACATCGCGGAGACTTCGCTGACGATCGACGGGATCAAGTACGTGATCGACCCCGGGTTCTGCAAGCAGAAGAGCTACAACCCTCGGACGGGCATGGAGTCGCTCATGGTCACGCCCACCTCGCAGGCGTCGGCGCTGCAGCGCGCCGGCCGCGCCGGCCGCACCGCGCCCGGGAAGTGTTTCCGTCTGTACACGGCGTGGAGTTTCCAGAACGAGCTCGACGCGAACACCGTCCCGGAGATCCAGCGCACGAACTTGGGCAACGTCGTGCTCATGCTCAAATCGCTCGGGATTAACGACCTGATGCACTTCGACTTCATGGACGCGCCACCGGCGGAGACTTTGCTGAGAGCGCTCGAGCAACTGTACGCGCTCGGCGCGCTGAACGATCGCGGCGAGCTCACGAAACTCGGTCGTCGCATGGCGGAGTTTCCGCTGGACCCCATGCTGAGCAAAACGCTCGTCGCCGCGGACACGTACGGGTGCTCCGAGCAGGTCGCGACCATCTGCTGCATGCTGTCCAGCGGGAACACCATCTTCTACCGCCCGAAGGACAAGATCCAGCTCGCCGACCACGCGCACCAGGCGTTTCACGCCGGCGCCGTCGGCGACCACGTCGCTTTGCTCAACGTGTACACGCAGTGGGCGGAGAGCGACTTCTCCACACAGTGGTGCTACGAGAACTTCGTGCAGGTGCGCTCGATGAAACGCGCGCGGGACATACGCGACCAGCTCGTGGGTTTACTCGAGCGCGTGGAGATTGAGCTGAAGTCGGACTCTAAAAACCTGGACGGCGTCAAGAAGTGCGTCACGGCTGGGTTCTTCTACCACGCCGCCAAGCTGCAGAAAAACGGGTCGTACCGCACGGTGAAGAACCCGCAGACGGTGAGCATACACCCCAGCAGCGGTCTGGCGAAGGAGCTGCCTCGCTGGGTGGTGTACCACGAGCTGGTGTTCACCACCAAGGAGTACATGCGGCAGGTGATCGAGATCAAGCCCGAGTGGCTGGTGGAGATCGCGCCGCACTACTACAAGAGGAAGGAAATCGACGACGGCGCAAACGCCAAGATGCCCGTCGGAAAGGGAAAGGCGGGACTCTGACGCGAAAGGACATTTCTTAGTAAGCGAGCGAGCGAGCGGGACGTAGCGCGAAACGTCGCGATCGTAAGCCATCCACGAAAAACAAAGCGCGTTTTCTTTTGTGAGCGCGCACGCTTGCGATTCTACGCACGTCTCGTCTCTGCGCACGTCCGGGAGTACGGTGAACGCGCGTTAAGTGGAGAAAGAGAAAGAACTTACGGAGTACGCGCGCGCATATTTGTGTTTCGCGTCAAAAACGGTTTACGGTTTCGTTCATGAGCTCCGCCGTTGGGTATTACACGCACTCGCCGGAGTCTCACTCTGCTCAAAAAATAACGCAAAAGCTTATCACGCTTTCCTCCCGCGTTCTCCCAACCCCGCGTCGAGTACGACGCGCACCCACCAGTGCCGCTATTTAAGAAAAAGTAGTCCTTTACGCGGCGACATCCTTGATCGCGGCGGCGACCGAGAACAGGGTGGGGGGCACGACGAGGCACGCGCCGATCACGCCCAGCGCAATGCCGGCGTCGGCGGGGCCCTCGATCTTGCCGTTGAGCGCCTTGGAGACGGACATCTCCATGGCGGTGTCGATGGTGCCGTCGATGGGCTTGACGATGAAGGGGATCGCGGCGAGGCCAACCACGGTGGGGAGCGCCTTGGCGATGTCGCCGTCGATGTGGCCGAGCGCGAGCGCCGTCGACGTGGCGTTCACCACGCAGCGGATGAACGACCCGGGCCAGAACACCGACGCGAGCATCTGCCAGGTGAAGGTGTCGAGAGACACGATCGCGCCGCGCTTCAGCTTCTGGGACTCGTCTGTTGACGGAGAGGGAAGCGAAGGGTCAGTCGCCGAAGAGAGCGCGCGGAATCGAATCGCGCCACCGCGGCGCGAGAAAAGAAAAAGCCCCGAATTTGCACAGTCAGCCGTTCGCGAGACGCATCGGGCGCGTGAACCGTGGAATAACTCCACGACTGCGTTTTCGGATGGGAAACGGATGTGTTTCCGGGTCGCGTTCGTCGTCCCGATAATGGGTGAAGGGACACGCACCAGCCTCGCCGTCGGCAGCCTTCTTGCCCTTGTCGACGGTGTCCGCGAGCACGTAGAGCGCTGATCGGGTGAGGGGGGGAGGGATCGGCGCGGTCAGTTTCGGCGGAATCGAGCTCCGGCGCGCGCGTTGCGCGTCGCCCGCGCGGGGGGTGCCGCCGAGAGTCTTTTTTTCTTTCTCGCGGAGATTTCGAACGTTCACGAGGTGCCGCGCGCGCGGGACGTACCGGCGACGCCGTAGGAGGCGGGGACACCCCACTCGGGGAGGAACGCGACGAACGCCTCGCCAACCTCGTTGGAGTAGCCCATGTAGCGGAGGGGGGTGTCGCGGTACAGGTCGACCTCGCCGTCGGGGGACGGGGAGGAGGAGTTGGCCTGGACCGAGAAGCGAGCCTTGGCGACGGGCGCCTTGCGCGCGACGTGCGCGGCAAGAGGGTTGAACTTCTTGGCGCCGACGCGGCGGACGGCCGCGGCGTTGACGGCGACGGCGGAGGTGGAGCGGACAGCGAACATCTTGATAGGTGGAGGTGTGCGGAAGAGTGACGGAGTGTCGGGCTCGATCCTTTGAAAAAAACAGTCTCCGCCGCCCAGGTGGCAGCCGCGCGCCAGAATCAGAGGTCGTGGCAGCTTCTCCCACCCGCGGGGGTGCCGAAACGGCGTGAAACCTGAGCCGCTTCTTGCTTTCGCGAAAAAATCAGCGCATTCCGCGGCTCAACTCAAGCTAACTCGGTCGGGATTTGAGTTTATTTTCTTTGGTTTTTCGCCAACCGCGCACAGCGTTTCAGTCAGAAATCCGATTCCGTCGCGTCCGACCGGACGCGGCTCAAATCATGTCTGAGCTCAACTCGGGGGGTGCCCTACGCGTGCCTTGCGCGGCTGTGCGGTTCGCTTTTCTTCGTTTTCGAATGGGCGGCCCGACCGACCGGCACGACGGTGCGTTCGAGCGAGGAGCGAGAGACGAGGAGTTGGCTCGTTCGAGACAGCGATTGGCGCGCGATGGCCGGCGACGGGCCCGCGCCCCGCGTGGTGGTCTTCCGCAGGGACGACCCCGCCGGCGGGGACCCGCGCGGGGTCGAGGCGGGCGCGAGCGGGTCGCGCCCGCCGCGCGCCGAGCGGGGAGGCCGGCGACGCGGCGGCGAGAGGCTTGCGAGCGACAAGGCGAGCCTGGACAGGAAGGACGACGTGCGCGAGGCGGCGTACGAGCGCGCGCGCGAGCGCATCTTCGGCGGGGCGAGTTCGCGGGACGACTCGCCCAGCTCGTTTCGGTCGGGGAGGTCGGCGAGCCATTCCGGGGCGTCCAGTCGCTCGGCGAGCCCGAGCGGCGCGGGAGGACGCTCGAGACCTCCGGTGGCCATCGTGCGCGACCGCGCGGCGGACCTGAAGGATCCGGACTTCACCCGAGGCGCGACGCGCTTCGCGCCCGGGGTGGACGACACGCAGACGTACGCGGACGTGCGGCGCGCGGACGGCGCGAGAGGCGCGCGGCGAGGCGACGGGGGAAAGCGGGGCGACGACCCGAGACGTTCTCGCGCCGCGGGGGCGCCGTCCGGCCGATCGACCGGAGCCTCTCGCCGCGAGAGGACGGATGAGAGGAAAAACACTTCCTCTTCTTCTTCTCGGCGAAAGGAGGGCCCCCTCCCGGCGAACGCCGAGTGTTTCGTGTGCGGCGTCGTGGGCCACTACGCGCGCGATTGCCCCGACGACGACCGCGGAAAGAACGATTTTGTTCGCGGCGACGGGAGACTTGGTCACGGTTCAGGGTTCGTCAACGAAAGGGAAGCGAGTTCCGACGTTCCGACGGCGAGCGCCGTCGCGGTTCCCGTCGCGACCCTCGCGAAAACGTTCGCCCACGCGGAATGCGCGGATGACGACGATATACATAGACTGCACAACATAGACTCGAGCTGGCTCGGGGACGCGCGCGCGGCGACGCTCGCGCCGGATGCGCGGTCGCGTCTGGGTCTCGACGCGTTCGCCGCGCTCGGGTTCGCGTCGTCATCCGCCGACGAGCGCGACATCAAAAACGTCGTCGGAGGCGTCGAGGCGAGAGAGCCTGGTAGAGAGCCGAGAGAGGCGCCGCCGTCGGCGGGCGGCGTAAGGCCGGTCGGGGCCGCCAGGCTGCTGGTCCCGAGGGCGCTGAAGTAGTTAGTAGTTGGTAGTTTCGGCCGGAAATCTTCGGTCCAAAAGCGTGAAAAAGCGTTTAGGGTTGCTCTTTGAAGACGTATAAGCCGTTTAGCGTTCGACGACAAATAGCGCGCGCGTCGTAAAGTCTCCCGACGACAAGACGCGAAAAAAAACGCAGTGTTTCAGGTGTGATGATTGATATTACAGCGCGAGACTCCGAGTGCGTTCGGAGCGCTCCTTTTGTCCAACGAAACGAGGCCGTCCGACTATGGCGTCGCCACGAAAAGGCGACACGACGCGACGCTTTTCGTCTGTCTACGCGCAGACGTTGAGGTGCCCCTCGGCGGCAATCTCATCGACGCTCAAAGTTTCGACGTCACCCGTCGCGTACAGAACCTTCGCCGTCCGCGCTCTTTGGTTTAAAGACACAACCTCGGCTTTGTACCACATGCCGTCGTCGGGCCAATACAGCTGGTGAGCGACGGGGGCGAGGGAGGGAGGTGCGGCGAATTCGCGTTTTATGATAGACTGTCAGTGTCGGGCCGGTTCGCGAGCCGCTCGCGTTTTCGAGCGAGGAAAAGGAACACACGCTCAGCACTGACTGAACCGAGGATCGCTTCTAACATAACAACCTGGCCTTTTTTGAGATGATCGCATATCGACAGTATAACCTATTTAGTAGGTTATATGGGCGCTAAGCCTTACAATCTCTCTGACGGATTGT
>ENA-OUOG01000682-OUOG01000682.1-marine-metagenome-genome-assembly--contig:-NODE-682-length-43074-cov-5.253576_pt1 | contig 43074 bp, 39 predicted proteins | sample MGYA00248635_ERZ508505 | MGnify/ENA primary metagenome ERZ508505 (study PRJEB26176, sample SAMN06267871) | marine metagenome | isolation source: Saanich Inlet, British Columbia, Canada | place: Pacific... | reverse complement strand
AGCGCCTTCTGCCACCGCCTCCTCGAGACCCGCCTCCCGATGGTCGACTATAACTTCGACTCGGACTGCTGCTCCGCTGGTAATTTTGGTGATTCTGCTGGCCACGACTTCGATTTTGATAACTCTGGTTCAATCCACTGTTCGATGGCATTGTACTCGGACGTGTACTTGGTCGCGTGCTCGGTTGAGTGCTGGGTCGAGAACTTGGCTGAGTGCTGGGACGTGAGGCGTTCCCAGAGCTTGGACGGCTCGAAGGCATCGTGCTCGGGCGTTGACTACCTTTTGTTTTTTGATTCCACGAGCCGCTTTTATCGCGCTGATAGACGTTTCCACTTTTATCAGTGTAAACGTTATTGGGTTTCTTCGAAGGGCGGCTTGCAGTTGATGGCCGTGTGCCCGTACTCGGCCGTGTCGTTGGTTTTACGCCTCTTTGTTGTTTGTATACATTCCGATTGCCATTATTTCTATTGGCTGCGGCATATCCTGCACGGTAGCCATTGTGGTATCCGTGATTATAACCGTTGTGGTATCCGTGATGATAGCCATGTCGGTATCCCGCATGGTAACCTGCCGGCCCCCAGTAGGGTCGATAATATGGGTGATATCCCCATCCGACCCATCCGTAGCTAATGCCCACGCTAAAGCCCCAACCAGTCCACGGATTATAGTGAACGCCGTAGCCATAAGTAACGGGCCGCGGATAATAAACGGATCCGTACCAATAGGGGTAAGCGTATCCAGTGCCGTATACAACAACGCCACCATAGGAATAAGAATACATGTAACCCGGGGTGTAGCCGACGTAAACGACTTCAGGAGTGCTGTCGTATATGTACACATATTTTGTGTTGTAAACAGGGCTGTCTGGTGGAATAGCATCTACCTCATCTGGACGCGTGTCACTCACTACATAGGGTCCTTTTGGGCTATCCGAAACAAACCAAATTCCATTATCAACACAATAGTATTTATTTGTAATGCGCATAACGGTTTTATCGCAATTTGCGGCATAGGTAATTTCGGTTCCCTCGATTTTCTCAAATTTTGGCTCACCGTCAAATTTTACTTCTACGGTCGCTTCTTTTCGATCCACCGCGGCTGTTTGCGGGATGCTTTGCGCTAATAGGGCTTCTTGTGCTTCGGGTGTTCCTGGAATGTTGATTCGGATTTCGCTCATATCCGAATCTTCAGGGATATTCGCGAAATCTTCGGGCAGATTTTTTGGTTCAACAAATGTCCATTCGCCGTCTTTTAAACTCGTTGATGAATACCATCTCCCGGCGATTAAAACGTAGTGCTTTTGTGAATCGATTTCTACAAGCACGTCGCTCTCCGTGTTTTTAATGTACAGTAATTGTGTTTCCTTGATAGTTCCGTAATCGGGCTCTCCGTCAATTAAAACTAATTCGGCAGAAGTGGTTGAAACTAATAGCTCGGGTGGACTTTTCATTTCGGCAGCAGCGGAGTCAACGGCCGTTTCATCTGGGCGATTTTTTTCTTCAAATTGGGCAATGTTCCGAGGAATGTTTGAGGTTGCCTTCCATTGGCTTGAAACCGTTGCAGCGGTGTACCAAAATTTCCCTCCTTTGAGATAAAGCGCATTCGACTTACCGTCTTTCACTAGGAAAAACGGTGAATTAACTACGTAACTCAAGGAGCTTTCTCCGTCCTCTTTAAAAATAGGGTCGCCATCAATGCTAACGAGAACCGTTGGTTCATTTCGAAAGTAGATCTCGGGAGCATCATTATTTATTTTGCTCTCCATTTCAACGATTTGCTCAGCGTCGGCCAATGAGGCAATTAAGTGGTCCATGGAGAATACAATGTCCCAGCTTTCAATTTCATTCTCTAAACCCAATCGTGCTTTTTCGAGTCGATCTTCGTCTTCAATCATGGGAAAGTTCAATTGAACTACGTCGACGGCCTCCATGACAGCCGTTCTCTCATCGGTATTCGTCTCCAGCGTCGCACGAAACCAAAAAGCGCCGAAATCCATTTCTTTGCTTCCTGTCTCTTGGTAGGATATCGCCGCTCTACCTTCTACAATATTGCCATTGAGTGACTCTAGTTGGGGTTGGTAAACAGTCGCAACTCCCTTGGCCGTTTCAATTTCTTTAGGCCAAGAAAAGGAGTCTTCCTCTTGCGCAAAAGTGCTGAACGAGAGGAGTATAAATAGAAGGTATATAGTTCTTTTCATAAGGCAATTTATTCTGTAGACGAAGGTACCAAATTAAAGTAGTCACTTTTTTTTGCAATCGACTTGGGGCGTTTCATTAGAGCAATTTTTTTTAACGCTTTGGAAGATTGATTTTGTTTGTTGAAATAGGCTTTGCATGCTTGAGAGCCAATGAAATATCCCAAATCTGCCGGACCGTTTTCAGCGTTTATTCCATTGTATAACCATGAATCGGAATCGTTGTTATACAAATCTTCACTAAACCTTCTTTTTATACTTTCTTCATGCCGATATCCGTAGGCGTATAAATTGGCGTTTATCGTTTCCCCTGCAACCTCCAGCGCGATAAAATCAGCGGCCCCTTCGAGCATAGACATCGTCAACTTTCGGGTAAATAGATACCCCCAGAGTACGCTAAAGGTATTTCGCTGCATGGTATGAACGGTTTCGTGCGCAATGAATGATTTTAGTTGATCGTGATCTTGCATGGCAAACTGGAGCCATGAATTCAATTCTTCTTTGTTCACAGAGGAGTCGGCCATCACTATTTCTGCTCCAATAAGCAACCATCCGCTACTTATGGTGCCTCCCGTCGATAGTGCGCCTATGGCAAAACAAACTTTGGGCCTTTTGAAATGCTTAAAGCGATTCTCAAATTGATCGAGAACGGCATGTACCTCTTCCGTTCTGTTTTCTAGATCTTCCGTTCGTGGTCGCAGACTTGCCCAAAAAGAAGGTGCGTTTCTAAAATTCTTGAGATAATACCGCGCGTCGAGATCCCGCACTTTTTGAAATTCTTTAAACCCTTTAGAGGCTTTGTCAAGATATTGGGTCTGAATCCATTGAACAGAATCTTCTTCTGAGGAGCAGTAAACGAGACGGTCGTACATCTGCCAAAAGCGGGTTATGTCCGAGGTTTCGACAATAGTTTGGGATCGCGCCGTTAGGCTCAAAAGCAAGAAAATATTGATGAAGAAGAGGGTGCGCGTCCCGCGAAATAGAACCATTTCTTTCTTTTACGAAATCAAAAAAGAAAGATACAAATTTGACTTACGTCAGCAGAAAAATTAAAAAACCAATGCCAAGAGTTGTTCCGACAATTGCAGTGAGCCAATGAGCCAGGGGTGCAGATACAAAGCGATTCAACAAAATTGAAACGAGGAATTGCCCTGTGAATGCAAAACCGACGTAAACAAAGAACATAATCCAATTCCCTATGCTTTTCATCCACCTAAAATCGTAATACCCCTCGTCCATATAAAGGAGGACGAAAGTAACCACAAAGGAGGTGATCCACATAAGGGCAAAGGGAGTACGGGTCGAGTTTTTGACGATCGCTTGCATAATGTGAGGTTTTAGAAATTAACTCTGATCTACTTCATTTATTGCTTCGCGCCGACTTGACCAGCACGTTCTGATAAGGCTTTTGACAGTGCTTCATGAATACTGGCCGGAGGCTGAGCTCCTGAAATCCCGTATTTTCTATCGATGACGAAAAAGGGTACGCCCCGCACTCCCAGCGATTGCCCTTCCTGAATATCGCTTTCCACTTCTGACTTAAAATGGGTATTTAAAGCAAGGGAGAGTACTTCGTTTTTATCGCAGCCTATGGCACTTGCTATTTTAGATAAGGTGTCCCAATCGTCTATGTTTTGCCCGGAAGTGAAATAAGCTTTCAGAAGCGCCTCTTTCATAGGGCCGCCGAGACCTTTCGATTTGGCGAATTGAAGAACGCGATGGGCGTTGAAAGTATTTGCGACCACGGCAGTGTCAAAGTTGTATTGAAGTCCGGCCGCTTTCGCCATGTTCACGACATGCGATTGAGCCTGTAAGGCGTACTCCCGTGTCCATCCTTTTCGTTCTGCCAAGTCATCAATGACCGCTACTCCTGGCCTGGATTCCGTCGTGGGATCTAACTGGAAACTCTTCCAGATTACTTCTATTTGTTCTGATTCATTTAGCTGATTGAGTGCCTCCTCAAAATGCCTTTTTCCGATATAACAAAACGGGCAAACGACATCACTCCAAATCTCTACCTTCATTTTTTCCATTCTTGATCAACTCCAATTTGGATGAAATGTTTGGTAATCGGCTACTCGTTTGCTTTTTCGCTCGGTCGAATCAGCTTTTTTTCAATCCAAAAAGGCATGAACGGTACGAGCGAAGCTAATAAAGCAAGAAAAGTGTTTTTGAATCCCCAATTGAATTCTCGAGACCCCCAAACGACGGCTAACAAGTAGAGAATAAAGAGCAGCCCATGCGCCCAGCCGACAATTTTATTGGGCCAATAGATGTCTAGTCCGTACTTCAGGGGCATGGTAATCGCGAAGGTGATATACGAAATTGCCTCTGCGATCGCTATTTTAGAAAGAGTGTTCTTATTCATGCGTGCAATTTAAACACTCTTTTGTCATTACCTTTGCCATATGAAAAAATGGACGCTGTTTCTTTTTCTTATTCTGACAATTGCTTCGTGCAAGCGCGACCCCTTGAAAGTTAATCTGAGCAATGTCTCTATGGAGCCTCAGATTTTGCGTTTTGACACGGCATTTTTCGAGACGCCCTTAGACCGTTTTTCGCAGCGTTTGCCTGAAATTCAGAATCAATTTCCCGAGTTTTTTATGGCGGATCAAACAGATTCGAGCTGGGCGGAAGTACGACGAGATTCGATGCTGAATTCGCTGTACAAAAAGGTAGCGGAAAAATATCCGAATATTTCGGCCTTGCGGCCGGATATTATTTCCCTGCTGAAACACCGAGCCTACTATTTCCCGAGCGTACACCCAGATGTCCGCGTGATCACGTATATATCGGGGCTCGATTGGGAATATGCCATTATTAACGCAGATTCCGTGTTTTTCGTGGGTATTGATCTCTTTTTGGGGGAGGATACCGTATACAGCAATTTCCCTTATTACATAGCCAAACGTCTTTCTCCAGAATTTCTTGGGCCTAAAATGGCGGTTCAGGCCGCTAGGCCTTATGTAAATAGAGACCCGCGCGATGGAAGTTTCTTGAATCAAATGCTACATTACGGAAGAACACTGTACATAGCCGAGGCATTTTTACCCGAGGTGGAAAGCCATCGTATCTTGGAGTATACTGCTGAAGAGATGCAGTGGTGTTTGGATAATGAAACCGATGTTTGGACCTTTTTCGTAGAAGAGGAGTTGATCTTCAAGAATGACAAATCACTGCACGACCGATTTCTGGCAGAAGCGCCATTTTCTAAGTTTTATAAAAAAATTGACCGGGAAAGCCCGGGACGCATAGGACAATGGATTGGCTGGCGAATTGTACATTCGTACATGGAGGCACATCCTGAAACAACTATCCAAGAACTCGCGCAATGGACCGACGCGCGCGCCTTTTTTCAACAAGCACAATACAAACCTTTCTAATGAGCCATCAATCAGAAATTAAGTTCAATATTGAACTCGACGAAAATAAAGTACCTGATTCAATCCAATGGGATGCAAGTGATGCCGGTATTTCTAATGAAGAGGCTAAAGCACTCATGTTATCCGTTTGGGACCCAAAGACAAAAGAAACGTTGCGAATCGATTTGTGGACAAAAGAGATGCTTGTCGATGAAATGAAGATCTTTTACCATCAAACACTTCTTTCTATGGCCGATTCATTTGAACGAGCTACTAATGACAAAGAAGTAGCCGAGGGTATGCGAATGTTTGCGGAAGATTTTGCTAAGCGTCTCCGTTTGATGGAGCCTTGAAATAATCACCCATTTGCTCGTTTAAGCTAGAGATATAGCCGAGTATTTCTTCTCGCCCCACTCCACTTGTGGCAGAGGATCGAAAGCTAATAGGCATTTCTTCCCATTCGAAAAGCATTACTTTCCTGTAGGTCATAAGACTCTTCTGTAGTTTACTCGAGCTAAGCTTGTCAATCTTGGTAAAAACGATGGAAAACGGGATCTCTGTTTCACCTAACCACTCCATAAAGGCGAGGTCTATTTTTTGTGGATCGTGCCGTGCGTCAACAAGAACAAATAGGTTGACTAAGTTCTTTCGTTTACTTACATAGTCGGTTATGAGGCCTTGAAATTCTTGACGCTGACTTTTACTCACTTTCGCGTAGCCATACCCCGGTAAATCGACCAAATACCATTCACCTTGGTTCACTTCAAAGTGATTAATCAGTTGCGTTTTGCCCGGTTTGCCCGAAACTTTGGCAAGCTTGTTCCTGCCTACTAACATATTGATTAGCGAACTTTTACCCACATTGGACCGACCAATAAAGGCATATTCCGGCCGATCGGGTTCAGGGCATTGTTTAAGTTGCTGTGAGCTCTTTAAGAAAGCAACATCTTTTATGATCATCCCGCTTTTTCTTTGAACCAAGCGTGCAATATTCGATTGAACTCATCTGGGTGCTCCATCATTGGCGCATGCCCACATTTATCGATCCAGTATAAATCGGAATTGGGCAGTAGGCGGTTAAACTCTTCAGCCACTTCGGGCGGCGTAACGCCGTCTTGTTTTCCCCAAATGAGGCAAGTTTGGCTTAATATTTTGGGCACGTCAGCGGCCATGTTATGGCGAATAGCGCTTTTGGCAATCGCGAGAATGCGAATGAGCTTGCCTCTGTTGTTGATCGTCTCAAATACATCGTCAACCAGTTCGTCCGTGGCAATTGCCGGGTCGTAAAAAACGTCTTGTGTTTTTACGCGAACATATTCTTTGTCTTCCCGACGAGGGAAGGTATCGCCGAATGCTTTTTCATACAAGCCGGAAGATCCCGTGAGGATGAGTTGATCTACTCGGTCTTTATGTTGTAAGGCATACACTAATGCAACATGACCTCCCAAGGAATTGCCCATGAACGAGGCCTTTTCAAAACCTTTAAATTCCATGAACCCATGAACGAATTTCGCGATACTCTTCACGTTCGTTTTAATTAAGGGTAAGTCGTAAATCGGCAGTTGCGGTATGATTACCTGAAAACCCTCCTTCGAAAAGTACTCAACGACTCCTCCAAAGTTGCTTAAGGCACCCATTAATCCGTGTAAAACGATTAACGGTCTTCCCTCTCCTGCAACGAGATAGCTGTACTTCCCTTCTTCAATTAGTTCTGGTGGCATCGATCTGATGGTTTAGGCCAAAAATAGACTTTTTACGGGAATCAACACTTCTCACCAATAAAGGGATCTAATCGGTCCATCTTCCCACTTGTAAAACGCAGTGTTTTCAAGGCTTAAAAGGGGTTTTTAGGGTGTATTTAGCGTAAAAGTTATCAACAAGTGGGAAGAAGTGGTTAAAAGTGGTTAAATAACCTCTATATTTGATTTCAGAAAGAAAAAACCCGCATGATTAGCCTCATTGGAGTACATGAATGTAAGCTCGACGCAAAGGGTCGAATGCTGCTTCCTTCAGATTTGAAGAAGCAGCTTTTGCCGGTTTGGGGAGAGGGGTTTGTGGTGAAGCGTAGTGTTTTTCATTCCTGCTTGGAGTTGCATCCAATGACGGAATGGAAAAAAGTGATGGAGCGGTTGAATAAGTTGAATCGCTTTGTGAAGAAGAACAATGACTTCATCCGTCTATTTACGGCGGGTGTTCGAATTGTGGAGCCCGATGGAAACGGTCGTGTTTTGGTTCCGAAAGACCTTTTGAATTTCGCCGAGCTTCAAAAAGAGGTTGTGCTTTCCAGTTCTATCAACATGGTTGAAATCTGGGATAAGAATAAGTACGAGCAAGTGTTGAATGATCCGGACTTAGATTTCGCAGCCTTGGCTGAGGAAGTGATGGGCGGCCCAACACCGGAAGAGAATGACTGATTACCACGTACCCGCCTTGCTCGATGAGTCGCTAAAAGGACTCAAAATTAAGCCAGAGGGTACGTATGTCGACTGCACCTTCGGCGGCGGAGGTCATGCAAAAGCGATCCTTGACCAATTGACCACGGGCACTTTGTATGCCTTTGATAAAGATGAAGACGCGCAAAGGAATTTGCCAAAGCACGATCGCTTGGTTTTTGTTCCGCACGACTTTCGATTTTTGAAGAACTACCTGCGCATGTTTGGCGTGCGATTAGTCGATGGAATTTTGGCTGATCTCGGGGTTAGCTCCCATCAATTCGATACTCCTGAACGCGGTTTCTCCCTTCGGGAGGATGGTCCGCTCGATATGCGGATGAGTGAGCAGGCAGAGACATCAGCCGCTCAAATTCTCAATGAATACGAAGAAGAGCAACTCTGTCACATTTTTCGTCGCTACGGTGAAGTACGGCCAGCGCAGCGCTTGGCTCGTGTGGTGGTATCGGCCCGAGAGGACGCGCCCCTCCAGCGAATCGATGAGTTGAAGAGCCTTTTGGAACCATTGGCGCCGAGATTTAAAGAGCACAAGTTTTACGCGCAGGTTTTTCAGGCACTCAGAATTGAAGTAAACGATGAGCTAGGTGCCTTAGAGCAGCTTTTAAAGCAGAGCAAAGAGCTGTTGAAAACGGGCGGTCGATTTGCCGTAATCAGCTATCACTCGCTCGAAGACCGGATGGTGAAGAATTTCATGCGCGAGGGAAAACTTGACGGAGAGGCGGAACGCGATTTTTTTGGCAATCGATTGGTTCCGTTCCGAATGGTACACAGAAAGCCAATTGTGCCGAGTGAAGAAGAAATAGAAAGAAACAGTAGATCGCGCAGTGCCAAGCTGCGCGTGGCAGAACGAATATGAGCGAAGAGCAGCAAAAAAAGAAAAAGTGGAATGCGGGAAAATTCCTTCGCGGGAATTTTTTGGCCGATGAACGGAGCGCAGTTCACTGGCCTTTTTTGCTTTACCTCGGCTTGCTAGCCCTCATCAGCATTTACAGTGCTCATAGTGCTGATCGCAAGGTTTTTCGAATTGCTGCACTGCAAACAGAATTGAAAGAATTGAAGTCGCAATACGTAAGCACGCGCTCTCAACTAATGAATGCTACCAAGCTCACTGTTGTCGGCGAAAAAGTAGCGGAGCAAGGATTGAGTCAGAATGAAGTTGCAGCCCACATAATTTACCGAACAGAAGAGTGAAAGAGAGATCCGACATATTGAAGCGCATGTACATCGCAGGAGCGGCCCTTTTGGTTTTCGCCCTCGCGGTCGGATGTAAGCTGTTGTGGATTCAACTCAAAGAGGGGAAAGATTTAGTTGCGTTGGCCGAAGAGACGGTCGTAAAGCAGATCGAAATTGATGCGACTCGCGGAAATATTTATGCCGCCGACGGATCGCTCCTCGCAACGTCCATGCCCAAATATGAGGTGCGCCTTGATGTAATGACCATCGCCCCCGAGCTGTTTGAAGTGGAAGTGTCGGCCTTAGCAAAATCACTTCATTCCATTTTAGGGCTTAAGTCAACCAGCGAATACGAGCGCTACTTGCGCCAAGCGCGCAGTAGTGGTAATCGGTATTTATTTCTAGCACAAGAAATCGACTTCATCCAATACCAGCAATTGCGCCAAGCGCCAATTTTGCGAGAAGGGAAATACCGTGGTGGTCTCATAGCCATCCAGATCAACACACGCGAAATGCCTTTTCAAAAAATGGCCGAACGCACTATTGGCTATGAGCGAGAAGGACTAAAAGTGGGGCTCGAAGGGGCTTTTAATGACGAGTTGGCCGGACGAAAAGGGCGTAGGCTCAATCAAAAGATTGCCGGCGGCCACTGGAAGCCTTTAAACGACGGAAGTAGAATAGAACCGCGTGACGGTTCTGATTTGGTTACGACCATCGATCCGCGAATACAAGATATTGCTCACCAAGCATTGCTTCGTCGACTCGAAATTCATGAGGCAGATCACGGTTGCGCCGTGCTTATGGATGTGAAAACAGGTGCCATAAAAGCGATGGTCAATCTGGGCCGAACGGAAGAGGGTAAATACTATGAAAAACGAAATTATGCCGTTTGGGAAAGTACGGAGCCCGGCTCAACGTTTAAACTCCCAGCCCTCATGGCGGCGCTTGAAGATGGAGTGGTGGATACTTCCGAGCAGGTAAATACCAATGGCGGAATTTATAAGTTTTACGGAACCCCGGTTAAAGATTCCAGAAAAGGCGGATATGGAACCATCAGCTTAGGTCGCGCCTTTGAGGTGAGTTCAAATGTGGGTATTGCCCGAATCATCAATGAACACTACGAAGATCGGCCTCAAAAATTTGTGGACCGACTTTATAAAATGGGTTTGGCCGATAAAACGGGCATCGAAATTCCAGGAGAAGGCAAACCTAAAATACCTACGCCTAAAGATCAGGCTTGGAGTGGCATTACCCTGCCTTGGATGTCGCACGGTTATGCAGTGAGTATGACACCACTTCAAACACTCAATTTTTACAATGCCGTGGCCAATAACGGGCAAATGATGAAGCCGTATTTGGTGGAAGAAATTCAGCGCAACGGGAGAACCATTCGCAAGTTTGAACCCGAAGTGGTTCATCCCATGATTTGCTCTCAAGAAACCCTGTCGAAAGTTCAAAAATTACTTGTTGGTGTAGTTGAACGAGGAACGGCCACCAATATTTATACGGAGCGTTTTTCGATTGCCGGGAAAACGGGCACTTGTAAATTGAATTACTGGAAGCAAAATGAGTATCCCGAATACCAGGCCAGTTTCGCAGGGTATTTTCCGGCCGATAGGCCGATGTATTCGTGTATTGTAGTCATTTCGAAACCCAAGAACAGTACGGGCTATTACGGTAATCGGGTTGCTGGACCCGTGTTTGAGGAGATCGCGCACAAGCTGTACAACAATGATCCTATTCTGAATTCACTGACTCGTGAAGAAGAGCCGGCCAAGGTGCTGGCTGTCGCAGAGCTACCCATTGCCAATACCAATGAATTCGCTGAAACGAATGTACTCCCCGACTTAAGAGGATGGGATGCGATGGAAGCTGTGTATTGGCTCGAAAATCAAGGGATTAAGGTAAAAGTAGTGGGAATAGGAAAGGTGAAGCGCCAGAGTATCCGCTCGGGCGAATCGTTGAAATCGATTGGATCAATCACATTGGAATTGAGCTGATGAAATTGTTAAAAGACATACTATATAAGGCTGGAATCGTTGAGGTCCGTGGAAGTACGAATCTCGCCGTGAATGATATCCAATTTGACTCGAGAAAAGTGGTCAAAGACACGGCCTTTGTTGCTATTCAAGGCACCCAAGTCGATGGTCATCGATTTATAGATACGGCTATTGAGCAAGGCGCCAATGCCGTTATCTGTGAAGTGCTGCCCGAATTGCTCGATGAAAAAATCACGTACGTCGTTGTAGAGCGTTCCTCCTTAGCTTTAGGAATCATGGCCTCGGCTTTTTATGATCACCCAAGTGAGCAACTACAACTGGTGGCCGTTACCGGAACGAATGGGAAAACCTCGGTGGTTACTATGCTTTACCGACTTGTGCGAGCCATGGGCGATAAGGCTGGGTTATTGAGTACTGTTGATGTTCGAATAGATAACGAAGTGGTTGAAGCAACCCATACGACTCCCGACGCCTTGGCGATCCAAAAAATGATGGCTCGAATGGTGGAGAAAGGAGTGAAATACTGTTTCATGGAAGCCAGTTCGCACGCGATTCATCAAGATCGTATGGCCGGATTAAATATTGATGTGGCTGTGTTTACCAATATCTCGCATGATCACCTCGACTACCATAAAACATTTAACGACTACATCCTCGCCAAGAAAAAGCTCTTCGACAGACTTGGACCCAAGTCGTATGCGCTCGTAAATAGAGATGATAAGCACGGCGAAACAATGCTCTTGCATACGAAGGCGCGAACGTATCGATACGGGTTAAAAGGAGAGGCCGATTATAAAGTGAAGATATTGGAGAACAGCTTTTCTGGGCTCGTTCTTAAAATTAACGACTACGAAGTTTATACCAAATTGATTGGGCGTTTCAACGCGTACAATTTGGCGGCCGTTTTCGGTACCGCTGATTTGCTTGGAATGGATCAAATATCGGCGCTTACCACTTTAAGCACGCTATCTACGGCTCCTGGTCGCTTTCAGTTTGTTCGAACCGATGACGGAATTACGGGGATCGTGGATTACGCCCACACTCCGGACGCTTTAAAAAACGTGCTCGAAACAATAACGGAGATCCGAGGAGGAATTGAAAAGGTGATCACTGTAGTTGGTTGCGGCGGAGACCGCGATAAAACGAAACGTCCAGAAATGGCAAAAATAGCAGCTCATTTCAGCGATCAAGTGATTCTTACAAGCGACAATCCGCGCAGTGAAGATCCCGAAACAATTATTGAAGAGATGCGGAAGGGCCTCGATCCTACATCGGTTAGAAAGGCGCTTTCAATTACATCGCGCCGTGAGGCGATAAGAACGGCGTGCCAATTAGCACAAGAAGGCGATATCATTTTAGTCGCCGGGAAAGGGCATGAAAAGTATCAAGAAATAGCCGGCGTGCGACACGATTTCGACGATTTAGAAGTATTGAACGAAACCCTGAAACCGCAAGGATAATGCTCTATTACTTATTTACATATCTCGATCAACAATTCGATTTCCCCGGAGCGGGAGTATTTCAGTATATCACCTTTAGGGCTGCATTGGCAGTCATTTTATCGCTACTCATTTCCTTGGTATTTGGGAAAACGATCATTCGCTTCATTCAAAAAAAGCAAGTAGGTGAAACCATTCGCGATTTGGGCCTTGAGGGCCAGTCAGAGAAAGCGGGAACACCGACCATGGGCGGGCTCATCATTTTGGCGGCCATATTGGTTCCTACCATTCTCGTTGCGCGATTAGACAACATCTACGTGATTCTATTGCTCATAACGACAGTTTGGATGGGAGTTATTGGCTTTATCGACGATTACATCAAAGTATTCAAGAAGAATAAAGAAGGGCTTCGCGGGAAATTCAAAGTAATGGGGCAGGTAGGCTTGGGTCTCATTGTAGGCAGTATTCTTTACTTCCACCCCGACGTAACCATTAAGCAGAAAGCGCCTAAGTCGGATACCGTTGAATTAGTTGCTGGGCAACAAATGCTTCCCGTTTTTGGTGAAGCGGAAAAGTCGACGAAAACGACCATTCCTTTTTTAAAGAACAACGAACTCGATTATAGTCGCTTTATTAATTGGATCCATAAAGACGCAAGTGATTGGGCGTGGATCATTTTCATTCCGATCGTCATTTTCATTATTACGGCGGTTAGTAATGGTGCGAACCTTACCGATGGCATCGACGGTCTAGCGACCGGAACCTCGGCCATTATTGGCGTTACGCTCGGTATTTTCGCCTACGTATCGGGTAACACCATTTTCGCCGATTATTTGAACATCATGTACATACCGGAATCGGGTGAACTGGTGGTCTTTATTGCCGCTTTCGTCGGCGCCTGCGTTGGGTTTCTCTGGTACAACGCTTTCCCCGCTCAAGTTTTTATGGGCGATACAGGATCACTCAGTATCGGTGGAATCATTGCTGTATTCGCCATTGCCATCCGAAAAGAATTACTGATTCCGATCGTATGCGGAATCTTCTTGGTGGAGAACGTATCCGTCATCATGCAGGTGAGTTATTTCAAATACACCAAGAAGAAATACGGGGAAGGTCGTCGCATTTTCAAAATGTCGCCCTTGCATCACCACTACCAAAAAGCCGGATTCCACGAGAGCAAAATTGTAACGCGCTTCTGGATTGTAGGAATTATGCTCGCCGTACTCACCTTCGTAACTCTAAAACTGCGCTAATGAAGAAGTTGGTTGTTTTAGGAGCAGGCGAAAGTGGAGTGGGTGCCGCCCTTCTCGGGCGGATGAAAAACTTCGATGTTTTTGTGTCGGATTTCAATACCATATCCGAGCGCTATAAGGCATCCCTTGTCGAAGAAGGAATTGCCTTTGAAGAAGGTACGCATTCATTCTCGCGCATTCTAAAGGCCGACCTCGTGGTGAAAAGCCCGGGAATTCCCAATAGCGCTCCTGTAATTGCGAGCCTTCTCGAAGAGTCTGTTGAAATCATAAGTGAAATTGAATTTGCTTCGAGATTCACAGATGCCCGAATTGTGGGTATTACAGGAACCAATGGTAAAACGACCACCACATTACTCACCTACCATATTTTAAAAAGAGCCGGACTAAACGTGGGTATCGCTGGAAATGTAGGTAACAGTTTTGCCGCTCAGGTAGCAACCAAAAATTTCGATCACTACGTGCTTGAACTGAGCAGCTTTCAGCTCGATGAAATTGACTCTTTTCGACCGGCCGTATCAGTAGTGCTAAATATTACACCCGACCATCTGGATCGATACGAAGGTGATATCTATAAGTACGCCGCGGCAAAATTCCGCATAGCCGAGAATCAAACCGAAGAAGACTACTTCCTCTACAATAACGACGACCCCATCATTGCGAATTTGATGGAGCACAAAAGAATTAAAGCTCAAAAAAAGGGCTTTACCCTGCATCCTTTCGAGAAGGAAGGAATCGGCGCCTACGCCGACTCAAACGAACTTGTGATTAACCTTAATAATGACCCCCTTCGTATGTCAATTCACGATTTAGCCCTTTCGGGCAAGCACAATGCCTACAATTCTATGGCGGCCGGTATGGCTTCCAAGCTTCTGGGCGTTCGCAAAGAAACCATTCGGGAATGCCTGAGTGATTTTCAAGAAGTAGAACACCGCCTGGAACCCGTACTTCAAGTGCACGGTGTTTCGTATATCAACGATTCAAAGGCAACCAACGTAAACAGCACTTGGTATGCCCTCGAAAGCATGAATCAGCCCATCGTGTGGATTTGTGGTGGTGTGGATAAAGGAAACGACTATGAGCAGTTGAAAGCACTCGTTGGAGACAAAGTGCACACCTTGGTTTGCCTCGGCGAAAACAACGAAAAAATCTTAAACGCTTTTGGAGATTTAGTGGACCATGTTTTGGAAGCCGGATCGATGGATGAAGCGGTGAAGGCAGCTTATCAGTCGGCAGATAAGGGCGATGCCGTTCTTCTTTCTCCTGCTTGCGCAAGTTTCGATTTATTCGAGAATTATGAAGATAGAGGTCGTCAATTTAAAGAAGAAGTAAGAAAGCTGTGATTGCAAAATGGATGAAATATTTGGAGGGTGATCGCGCCCTTTGGTTTCTCCTTCTGGCGTTGGGGTTATTTTCCTTTTTACCTGTTTACAGCGCCAGTAGCAACCTGGCCTATAGCTATTCGGGGGGAAATACGATTAAGTTTTTAGTGAAGCACGCTTTTCATTTAGGATTTGGTTTCGTTTTGATGTATTCGGTTCATAAGGTTAATCCCAAATACTATCGAAACCTCCCCATGATTCTTTTGCCCATTACTCTGTTGCTTTTAGCCATCACCCTGGCAATAGGCACAACCATTGGCGAAGCAAATGCCAGTCGTTGGATTCGGGTGCCCTTTATCGGGGTCTCCTTTCAAACATCCGAATTGGCTAAATTCTGCTTACTCATGTTTGTCGCGAGGTACTTGACTCAAAATCAAGAAACCCTGAGCGATTTTAAAAAGACGTTCATCAACCTCGTAATTCCAATCGGGCTCATTTGCATGTTGATACTACCGGCGAATTTTTCAACTACGGCCCTCATTTTTGCTCTTTGTTTAGGTTTGATGTTTATAGGTAAATACCCCATCAAGCATATCGGTATATTATTGGGGATTGGCGTGGCCGGGCTCAGTCTATTTATTCTTACGGTATTGGCTTTCCCCAACATTAGCAACCGGGTGGATACATGGAAAGCACGCGTCGAGAATTTTTCTTCAGGATCGGCCGAGTCGAATTATCAAGTGACCAAAGCAAAAATCGCCATTGCCTCCGGAGGGGTTGTAGGTAAAGGGCCAGGTAAGAGCGTCCAAAAGAATTTCCTTCCTCAATCGAGTAGTGACTTCATTTACGCAATCATTGTAGAAGAATTCGGATTGTTGGGCGGACTCGGCATTATTTTGATTTATGTGCTCATTCTTATTCGAATTCTGAGAATAGCCACAAAAGCCGTCGACTTATTTCAGGCTCTTTTGGCCGCCGGATTTGGCATGGCCATCGTGTTTCAGGCGTTTATTAATATGGGCGTAGCCGTAAATTTACTTCCAGTTACAGGCCAAACCCTGCCGCTGTTGAGTTCTGGAGGTTCTTCCATTTGGATGACGTCGGTTGCTTTGGGTGTAATACTAGGGGTGAGTCGCAACCTAGCGATGGAACCCGCGTCGTCAGATGATTCCGAACTTTTAAATCCCGAATTATCTCATGGCTAATCCGTATAAAATATTGATTAGCGGTGGAGGAACCGGCGGGCATATTTACCCGGCGCTCAGTATTGCCGACGAATTGAAGCGTGCATATCCCGACGCTGAATTTTTATTCGTAGGAGCAAAGGATCGCATGGAAATGCAGAAAGTTCCGCAGGCGGGCTACACTATTGAGGGGCTCAATATTTCTGGACTTCAACGTTCATTGGATCGCAGAAACTTGGCCTTTCCATTTAAATTAATCGACAGCTTAATCCGCGCTAAAAAAATTGTAAAACGCTTCAAACCCGATATCGCAATCGGAACCGGAGGCTACGCAAGCGGTCCCACTCTATGGGCTGCTCAGCGCGCTGGAATTCCAACGTTAATACAAGAGCAAAACTCGTATCCCGGAATCACGAATCGACTCTTGGCGAAACGCGTTGAGAAAATTTGTGTCGCCTACGGCGAGATGGACCGTTGGTTCCCAAAAGAGAAAATAGTATTTACCGGTAATCCAATTCGGGCAGACCTTCTCAATGTTGCTGAACTGCGCGATCAGGCAATAGCGCATTACAAATTAGACCCCAATCGAAAGACTCTTCTTGTTTTGGGCGGAAGTTTGGGCGCGCGGGCAATAAATGAATCCGTTCAAAGTCGGTTAATCGACCTTGTGAAGAATGAAATACAGATCCTTTGGCAATGTGGCCGGAACTACTACGACGAAGTAAAGAAGGCTTCAAGTGAATTCGACTTCGTTCATGTGCATCCCTTTTTGGAGCGGATGGATTTGGCTTATGCTGCGGCCGACGTGGTGTTGAGTAGAGCGGGGGCGAGTACGGTTTCTGAACTGTGTGTCGTCCAAAAACCAGCCTTGTTACTTCCCTCACCAAATGTTGCGGAAGATCACCAAACCCGCAATGCAAAAGCGCTTGAAAAGGTGGGTGGTGCCATTGTTCGAAGTGAAAATGAGCTGGGTAATTCAATTCTCATTAATGTGGGCGGTCTTTTGCGCGACGAAGATCGATTGAACCGAATGAAAGCCGGGCTCAAGACTTTGGCAAAACCGAATGCCACCAAGGAGATTGTTTCAGAAATAAAAAAAATGATGGAATCGTGAATTTCGAAAATGTAAAATACATCTACTTCATTGGAATTGGCGGCATCGGCATGAGTGGGTTAGCTCGCTTTTTCCACGCCCGCGGAATTCAGGCATCGGGATACGACAAATCGGAGTCTAGGTTAACCCGTGACTTGGTGAAACAAGGAATGCAGATTCAGTATGAGGATGATTCCGAACAAATTCCGAATGTTTTTTCTGATCCAGATATGAAACACGAGTGCCGCGTCATTTATACGCCGGCCGTACCAGAAGATTTAGAAGTAGTGCAATATTTGAAAGACGAGGAATATTCGTTTTTGAAGCGCGCCGAGGTATTGGGCGAAATTGCCGCGACAGGATTTAATATAGCGGTTGCCGGTACGCATGGTAAAACCACTATTTCGAGTATGATTACACATATTTTTCACCAAAACGCACTGTTTGTAACGGGCTTTTTAGGTGGGATTGCGAAGAACTTTGGGAGCAATCTCGTTCTCGGTCGCGAGAACGTTTTTGTAACCGAAGCAGATGAGTATGACAGGAGCTTTCTTCACCTAAGACCAGCGATTGCACTCATTAGCTCTGTAGATCCGGATCATCTAGACATCTACGATGATCCGGATTCTTTTAGGGAAGGGTTCAATATTTTCGCTACACGCGTTCGTCCGGACGGGCATTTAATTGCGAAAAAGGGTGTTTTCGACGATCGAGGTTTATCCTATCACCTGACCGATAAAGATGCCGACTATACCTTAGGTCCTCTTGAAATTGACCGAGGGGCCTTTCATTTCGAAGTAGAATACAAGCAAGAATATTTAGGCGATTTTAGTCTTATGTACCCGGGGCGTCACAATTTGGAAAATGCGCTCGGGGCCATTGCGGTTTGTCATACGTACGGATTAACTCCAGATGAAATAAAAAAAGGACTCCGAACCTTTTTAGGGGTGGAGCGACGGTTCGATATACAATTGAAACACAAAGGGATGGTTTATATGGACGATTACGCCCACCATCCGGCCGAGTTAAAGGCCGTTATCAGTTCGGTAAAAGAGCTCTATCCAGACCAGAGAATAACGGGTGTATTTCAGCCGCATTTATACTCCAGAACACGTGATTTCATGGTAGAATTTGCCGAAGAATTGAGTCAGCTTGATGCGGTTATCCTTCTTGATATCTACCCCGCTCGCGAACAGCCCATCGAAGGGGTTTCAAGTCAAGAGCTATTGAATAAGATTCAGTGTTCGAACAAACGCGTGCTTTCAAAAAATGAATTGCTCAAGGAACTCGAGACACTTTCGTTTGATGTGCTTCTTACGCTTGGAGCAGGTGATATAGATCGCTTAGTAGAGACGATAACAGAAATAATTAAATCTAGGAAGTGAAGTTCGTCAAAACATACGGTACGGGAATTCTCGGAATCATTTTGATTTTCGCCTTGGTGGGTTTTGCTGAAAAGAAACATTCAGAGCGCACGGTTTCCGGCATATCCATTCACATTCATCCGATAGAGGGCGGACTGTTTGTAACCTCTGAGGAAGCGTTTGAAGCTATGAATTTAGAAAGCGACTCATTGCGAGGATATTATACCGATGAAATTAACATTTCATTGTTAGAAGAAATGTTGACAACCCATCCATCAGTGCGGCAAGCCGAAGTATATTTCGAAATGGATGGGGTGCTTGTTGCAGAAGTGCGTCAACGTCGCCCAATCCTGAGGTTCTTTGATGGAAACACGAGCTATTATTGGGATGAAGAGGGAATGCAGACACCTCTTTCCGAACATTTCACGGCACGGGTGCCCTTGTTTTTTGGCCAAGAGCCCGAAAAGAATGAGCTATTAAATTTGGTTTTCGCCCTTCGGGCCGATCCTTTTTTTAATGCTCAAGTAACCGGAATCACTAAAATAGAGGGTGATTACGCTCTTACATCGAGGTTCGGGAATCATCAAATTGTACTGGGTGACCTGTCCAATTTGAACGAAAAACTAGATCGATTGAAATTGTTCTATCAAAAAACGCAAACCGACCTCGGTTGGGAGAGCTACCGAACATTGAACCTTAAGTACGCCAATCAAGTGGTGTGCACAACGAATTAGAATTATGGAAGCACAGGAGATAGCGGTCGGACTCGATATTGGGACAACAAAAATTGTTGCCATGGTCGGTCGTCGCAACGAATATGGAAAAGTAGAGGTGCTCGGCTTGGGGAAAGCTAAGTCTTTGGGCGTGCAGCGAGGGGTCGTTTCAAACATAGTTCAAACGATCGATTCAATACAACACGCCATCACCGAAGCGGAGACTACATCGGGAGTCAAGATTGAAGAGGTGGTCGTCGGAATTGCCGGTCAACATATTCGCAGTTTGCAACACAGCGATTATATAACCCGCGACAACCCAGATGAAGTTATTGGCGATAAGGATATCAAAGATTTAATCGATAACGTGCACAAGCTCGTTATGCTCCCAGGAGAAGAAATTATCCACGTTTTACCGCAAGAATACAAAGTTGACGGGCAAGCGGAAATCAAGGAGCCCCGTGGAATGTACGGAGGTCGTTTAGAGGCGAATTTCCACATCGTGGTAGGCCAGGTAAGCGCCATTCGAAATATTGGCCGCTGTGTTAAGAATGCCGACCTATCGGTCGGAGGAATCACCCTAGAGCCATTGGCCTCTGCCGATGCAGTGCTTAGCGAGGAAGAAAAAGAAGCCGGGGTTGTGCTGGTAGATATCGGTGGTGGAACCACTGATGTGGCCATTTTTAAAGACGGTATTATTCGACACACCGCAGTGATTCCATTCGGCGGGAATGTGATCACGGAAGATATTAAAGAAGGCTGCAGCATTATTGAAAAACAAGCAGAGCAACTCAAAATTAAATTTGGATCGGCTTGGCCTGGAGAGAATAAGGAGAACGAAATCGTTTCTATTCCGGGACTTCGCGGAAGAGAGCCCAAAGAGATTTCTCTGAAGAATTTATCGCGCATCATTCATGCGCGCGTGGTTGAAATAGTGGAGCAAGTACACCTCGAAATAAAGAACTACGGCTACGAAGACCGAAAGAAGAAATTAATCGCTGGGATCGTTCTTACCGGTGGAGGTGCTCAATTAAAACACATCAAGCAGTTAGTAGAGTACGTTACGGGAATGGATACGCGAATCGGTTTCCCGAACGAGCATTTGGCAAAAGAGTCGGGAGAAGATTTATCGAGCCCCTTGTATGCAACGGCGGTCGGATTAGTAATGAGGGGTTGGGAGCAAAAGCTTCAACAATCAGGAAAAGGAATGCATCAGGCCGAGCTCGATAGTGCGCAGGCCTCTATTCCGGAAATTGAGAGCGGCGGAGAAATAGAAATGATTAGCGGAGATGATATCGATGATTCCGCAGAAGAAGGAGGAAAGAAAAAGAGCTATTTCGATCGCTGGGTCGATAAGTTCTTGAAATTTTTAGCAAACGACGAATAGGTTTTAAAGGAACAAATAAGGGAACATGAAAGGATCGAACCAAGAAAACAGTAATCTGTCATTTGATTTACCCAAAAATCAATCTTCGGTAATTAAAGTAATCGGCGTTGGCGGCGGCGGAAGCAACGCAGTTAATTACATGTACGAGCAAGGCATCCGAGGTGTCGATTTCGTCATATGTAATACGGATGCTCAGGCCTTAAATAATAGCCCCGTCCCGAATAAAGTGCAGCTGGGGGTCTCCCTAACGGAAGGACTCGGAGCGGGTGCGAACCCGGAAGTAGGAGCGAGTGCAGCAGAAGAAAGCATCGTAGAAATACAAGCCATTTTGGAGAAGAATACCAAGATGATTTTCGTGACGGCTGGAATGGGCGGTGGAACGGGAACGGGAGCGGCTCCTGTGGTTGCTCGCGTAGCAAAAGAACTCGGAATTTTAACGGTTGGGATCGTTACTATTCCGTTTAGCTTCGAGGGAAATACACGCATGTTACAAGCAGAAAAAGGAGTCGAAGCACTGAGAGATAGCGTCGATTCACTCATCGTAATTAACAACAACAAACTGCGCGAAGTATACGGTAACCTCGGTTTTAAAGCCGGATTCTCAAAGGCCGATGAAGTACTCGCCACAGCGAGTCGCGGAATTGCCGAGGTGATCACTCATCACTATACGCAGAATATCGATTTACGCGATGCGCGAACGGTGCTTGCCGATAGCGGTACAGCGATCATGGGCTCGGGAACGGCCAAAGGGGAAAACCGAGCTCTGGAGGCTATAAGCAGTGCGCTCGATTCGCCCTTATTGAACGATAATAAAATTCGCGGAGCGAATAATGTGCTCTTGCTCATCGTCAGCGGAAACGAAGAAATTACCATTGATGAAATCGGCGAAATCAACGACTTTATTCAGAAAGAAGCGGGCGGATCTGCAAATATCATTATGGGTATTGGCGAGGACGAAACCCTTAATGATTTCATAAGTGTAACGGTAATAGCGACCGGTTTTAACACCGAGGACCAAGTACAGATCGTTCCGAAGGAACCGAAAAAAATTGTGCACACCCTTTTAGATGATGCAAAACCGCTCATTCAAAAAGTAGAGGCGCCCATTGCCGAAGAGTTAGAAGAAGTTGAAGAAGAATCTCCCGTTTTTAGTGAACCGGAAGCCATCACCCACAGCCTTGATGAAGTAGAAGATCAAGAGCCGGAGCAAACCATAAGCTTTTCATTAGATGAACTTGATGAAGAAGTGGAGGAAGAGACGCCCGAAGCACCGGTAACGGAGCCCGACGTAGCTTTTGAGTCGAAGGTTGTTGCCGATCCTGAATCAGTGGTAGATCAAGACGAATCTGAAGAACGCGTGATGTTTACTTTGGATGTAGAAGAAGAGGAAACGCCTATGGCATTCGATGCTATGGGAGCGGATAATACTGAAGAGACCGAGAATAACCACGCCATTACTTTTGAACTTCGCGTTGAAGAGGAAGATGAGGCGCAAATGTCAGAAACACATAGTTCTCCGCGATTGGAAGATCATCTAGGTTTAGATGGATCGATAGAGGAGAACCCCGATTACCTTCGTTCGCAACCTGAGCAGCGCTCGGATGAGACCATCGCAACATCTTTGTTCGATGCAGTTGAAGAGGAAGTTCCCGTTTTAGCGGGACGCGCTGAAGAAAAAGCAGTGGATACTCCGGTATCCACTGCTACTCTGGAGGTGGAAGAGCCTTTAGCGTCGGAAATGGTCGATCCAAGTGAGGAATCCCTTGCTGAGATTCAAATTCAAAAAGCGAGAGAACGGAAGGCGCGTCTTAAAGCATTTAATTATCGCTTTAAGAATGTTCCGAACGGACTTGAAGATATTGAGAACGAGCCTGCTTTTAAACGTCAGGGAATTGATTTAGAAAATGTTCCACATTCTTCTGAGGCGCCGATTTCAAGATTCACGTTGAGCGATTCCGACGAAGATGGTACGACTGAAATAAAGAGCAAGAATTCTTTTTTACACGACAATGTCGATTGATTGAGTGACGTATCTTTACAGCCAAAATAAATTGACATGACACTTAAAGAAAGAGTTTCCAAGGATATGGTCGAGGCGATGAAAGCCAAAGATAAAGTTCGTTTAGACAGCGTGCGGGCGATAAAAAGCGCTATCATGCTGGCCGAAACTGAAAAAGGAGGAGGTGAAGGAATGAGCGAGTCCGACGAGATTAAGTTGCTTCAACGACTTCAAAAGCAAAGAAAGGACTCCATAGCAACCTATATGGATCAAGATCGTGCCGACTTAGCAGATGAAGAGAAAGCGCAATTATCCGTAATAGAGGCTTATTTACCGGCTCAATTAAGTTTGGAAGAGGTGGAGGCCATGGTGAAGGCTGCTGTTGATAAAACGGGCGCTTCGGGAATGGCCGATATGGGAAAAGTTATGGGTATGGTAAATGCTCAAGTGGCCGGTAGAGCAGAAGGAAAAGTTGTAGCCGATTTGGTGAAGAAAATGTTGGCCTCCTAAGTTAAGGTCGACCGAAAAAACAAAAGCCTTCCCGCACAATGTGGGAAGGCTTTTTTATTTAATGGAGGTGATGGCTTACATCATTCCTGGCATACCGCCGCCCATACCTCCTGGAGGCATTGCTGCTGGCGCATCTTCCTTAATGTCTGTTATCGTCGCTTCTGTCGTCAAAAGCATTCCAGATACGGAGGCCGCATTTTCTAAGGCAATCCTTGTTACTTTGGTCGGATCAATAATTCCGGCCTCGAACATGTTCACGAAGGTGTCGTTCTTGGCATTGTATCCGTAGTCGTCTGAACCTTCAGCAACTTTCGCAACAATGACAGAACCTTCTCCACCTGCATTAGCCACAATCTGACGCAAAGGCTCTTCAATTGCACGACGTACAATAGCAGCACCTGTGTTCTCGTCATCATTTTCGCCATCGAAGTCGTTTAAGCTCGCAATAGAGCGAACGAGGGCAACACCCCCACCGGCAACGATTCCTTCCTCTACAGCCGCTCTCGTGGCGTGAAGTGCGTCGTCAACACGGTCTTTCTTTTCCTTCATTTCAACTTCTGAAGCAGCACCTACGTAAAGTACGGCAACTCCACCGGCTAATTTCGCCAAGCGCTCTTGGAGCTTTTCGCGATCGTAGTCAGAGGTAGTCGATTCGATTTGCGTTTTAATTTGGCTCACTCGTGCTTTGATATCATCTTCAACACCAGAACCGTTCACTAACGTGGTGTTGTCTTTGTCGATGGTGATCTTTTCTGCAGTTCCCAACATATCTAATGTGGTGTTCTCGAGCTTGTATCCACGCTCTTCACTAACCACGGTTCCACCCGTAAGAATAGCGATGTCTTCAAGCATTGCCTTACGACGGTCGCCAAACCCTGGGGCTTTTACAGCGGCAACTTTTAGTGCACCGCGAATTTTGTTCACAACCAAGGTGGCCAATGCTTCACCATCGATATCTTCGGCGATAATCAATAAGGGACGTCCACTTTGAGAAGTCTGCTCCAATACCGGAAGTAGGTCTTTCATGGAAGAAATCTTCTTATCGAAGATCAAGATGTACGGATTGTCTAATTCCGCTTCCATTTTGTCGCTATTGGTAACGAAATAAGGAGATAAATATCCACGGTCAAATTGCATTCCTTCTACTACTTCAACGGTAGTGTCCGTTCCTTTTGCTTCTTCAACGGTTATGACTCCTTCTTTACCAACTTTTTGCATCGCCTCGGCAATAAGTTTACCAATAGACTCGTCGTTGTTAGCTGAAATGGCCGCTACTTGTTCTATTTTTTCAAAACTGTCTCCAACCGCTTGCGATTGTGATTTCAAGTTTTCGATAATGTGAGTGACCGCTTTATCGATACCGCGCTTCAAATCCATTGGATTTGCACCAGCAGCAACATTCTTTAAACCAGTAGTTACAATTGCCTGGGCCAAAACGGTAGCCGTAGTCGTTCCATCACCTGCTAAATCAGCAGTTTTAGAAGCTACTTCTTTTACCATTTGAGCGCCCATGTTTTCCAAAGCGTCTTCGAGCTCGATTTCCTTTGCTACAGAAACACCATCTTTCGTGATGGTCGGCGAGCCGTACGATTTTTGGATTACAACGTTGCGACCCTTAGGTCCTAAAGTTACTTTCACTGCATTGGCCAAAGCGTCTACTCCGCGCTTTAAACCGTCACGTGATTCAATATCAAATTTGATTTCCTTTGCCATGGGTAAAGGTGTTTTTTAATGAGTTAAATATTCTAATTAAAGGATTGCGTAAATGTCTGATTCACGCATAATGAGGTAGTCAGACCCTTCGTGCTGTAGTTCCGTACCTGAGTACTTTCCATACAACACAGAGTCACCAACTTTTACCGTCATAGGTTCGTCTGGTTTTCCGCTGCCCACGGCTACTACAGTACCTTTTTGTGGTTTTTCTTGTGCAGTATCCGGAATAATAATTCCCGATGATGTGGTCGTTTCTGCCGGAGCCGGCACTACCAGAACGCGATCAGCCAAGGGCTTAATGTTCACTTCTGCCATAATGGATTTCAATTATAAGTTAAACTTTGTTTTCTTTTGGATACTTGCTAATCGACATAAACTGTGCCAATTGGTAAAGAGCACATTTTGTCAGTTTTAGGGGCCGAACCCTGACATTCAGATAAAAAAAATGCCAGTCTGGTTGTCAGACTGGCACTCTCTTGATTTTCTTATTTCCTTATTCTCCTCCTTCTTCACTACCTTCGGTAGGAAGCGTATTCAAATCACCCGCGGGCGATTGTGGAACAATAGGAGAAGTGTTTTGAATTTGCTCCTGAACTTGAGAACCTTCAATTATCTGACCGTTGTCGCGGTCAATGGCAAAGTTGCTCAACAAGGTTAGTGCGAGCAAAACACCGGCCAAGGTCCAAGTAGCTTTATCTAAAAAGTCCGTGGTCTTTTGAACACCGAACATTTGGTTTCCACCTCCAAACTGCGAAGACAATCCGCCTCCTTTTGGGTTCTGTACCAAAATCACAAGTACTAATAAGATACAGGTGATTATAATCAATACGGCAAACAGGGTATACATCTTAATTTCTCTCTTTCAGATCTTTGATCTCATTAATTCGGTCGGCAAAGTAACTACTTTTTTCGGGATATTTCAAGCTAAGAATGCGGTAGGCCTTGATCGCTTTTGCGAAGAGCCCTTGCTCGGAATATACACGCGCTAAAGTCTCTGTCATTAATCGTTCATCAACTTCTGATTGCTGCGTAAACGCTGGCTTATTCGATAATGCGCTTTTTTGAGGAGCACTCATTTTCGGTGATTCTGAGAGAAAACGATCAATTAATTCTTTCCGACTAAGTCGCGGCTCATTTTCTGGAACGGCCTCTTTCGGATCTTGAATTTTCGTCGATTCTACCGATGGGTCCAAACTCTTTTTTACCGCCTCTTCGGCGGGATAATCCAAAATTTCATCCCGAACAATCGGTTTTGCAGCGGTTAACTTCAACCATTCTGCAAAACTGTGTTGTTCCGTTTTATCAAAAACAAGGGGTCTTCCTAGAACCGGTGCTGCATCGCCCTTTTCTCGTATGGCCGCTTCAATTTCGTTGTCTTCAGATTTTTCTTCCAGGAACGATTCCAAGGTCACCGTCTCCTCCTTGGGTGTTTCGCTCGCAACCGAATTTTGAATCGATTCCGAAGTCTTTTCGGGTTCGGTAACGGAGGTTACGTAATCAAACAAAACAGTTCGATCAGGAACAAATGCGGCCGTTTTTTTTAACTGGCCATTGTATCGAAAACTACCGGTGTTTTGGAGCGCCTTCAACTCGAGCATTCGAGCAACTGAAAAATAGGGAAAGGCCTCCAGCACCTCGTGCAAGGATTCTATTTCGGGAGCGCCCAATAGGTCGGGCTTTTCAATCCATTCAAGTAGTTTGCTCGATTCCATTTCTACCAGTTAACCACCGATTTATTGAAAATATCTTGAACCAATTCAATCGTTATTTGCTCCACTAATTCGTCTTCAACGGCCGATAAATCCTGATCTGAATCGAAATCTCCAAAACGCGTAAAACGCGATTCAAAATCTTTCTCTGGATCCTTTGTATTGGTAAATATGACAGACAAACTTATCGTTAATCGGTTTTGCGCCGCTTGCTCATCACTCTGTATGGCTAAAGGGCGAACATTGTAGTCGACAATGCTTCCTTCGAACTGCAAGTCGCCATCGCGTTGAATTACTTCCAACGAGGTCTGCACTAGAAAGATGTCTTTGAGTCGCTCGGTGACGGTCTGACTCAAAGCCGGGTTGACCAACTGGGCGTAGTTTTCAAATAGGGTAACCGAAACTGTTTTCACATCGGGTGAAATACTTGCTCCTGTAAACGAATAGCCGCCTCCGCATCCGCCCGTGAGGGCGAGAATAACCACGAATAGAAAGCGACGCATCATAATTTGTACTGTTTAATTTTACGGTATAAGGTACGCTCAGAAATGCCCAATTCACTGGCGGCATCTTTTCTTTTACCTCTATTTCGATCTAATGCTTTGCGAATCATCTCCACTTCTTGCTCTTGCAAAGTAAGGCTTTCCTCAATGATCTCGTCGTCGGCATATAAGTCGTGCGTTTCACTGATGGGCGACGATTCGCTTCGCTGAGGCGCTACCTCTAATACCGTATCGGATTCAAATTCGTCGTACACCTTTGCCAATAGTTTCGCATTGTCTTCTTTGAACCGATCGGATGAAGGTCGATCTTCTTTCATCAGTTCAAGCGTCAGCTTTTTCAAGTCATTAATATCGCTGCGCATGTCAAACAATACTTTGTACAAAATATCGCGCTCCGTCGAAAAATCAGATTGACTTCCCGATGTGCCGGAAGCATTGCGGTAAATCATGGGCAAATTGGACTGCGTACTCTCCGGTAAATAACGCTGAATTACATCCGAGCCAACATGCCTTTTCGTTTCTATAACGCTTATTTCTTCTGTGAAATTCTTCAGTTGACGGATGTTCCCCGGCCATCGATAATTATTGATGAGCTCCACGGCATTTTCATCCAGTTGAATTACGGGCATATGGTACTTATTTGCGAAATCAGACGCGAACTTCCGGAAAAGAAGATGAATGTCATTTGCCCGCTCACGCAAAGGGGGTAGGTGAATCTCAACGGTATTTAATCGGTAGTACAAATCTTCGCGAAATTGACCATTGCGAATCGCTTCTTCCATTCCAACATTCGTTGCAGCTACGATCCGGACGTCCGTTTTTTGAGTCTTACTTGATCCGACTTTCAAAAATTCCCCCGTTTCTAAAACGCGTAATAAACGCACTTGAGTGGCTAAGGGTAGTTCGGCAACTTCATCCAGAAAAATGGTTCCTGAATCGGCCTCTTCAAAATAACCCTTACGGGTCGATGTTGCCCCCGTAAAACTGCCTTTTTCGTGTCCGAAAAGCTCACTGTCAATAGTACCTTCAGGAATAGCACCGCAATTGACCGCGATGTACGGATTGTGCTTTCGTGCCGATTGACTGTGAATGATTTTTGGGATATTCTCTTTCCCGACACCGCTTTCGCCAGTAACTAGAACGGAGATGTCGGTTGGAGCTACTTGTACAGCTTTCTCCAAGGCTCTATTTAAGAGCGCGGAATTCCCGATGATCGCGAACCGTTGTTTTATTGTTTGTAACTCCAATGCGTTTCGTTTTATGCAGGACTGTCTGCAAGTCCAATGGCTGTTCCCAATAGCGTCGCTGACGTACAGTCGTCGATCCGAACGTCTACAAAGTCTCCGGCTTTGAATTCTTTTTTGTCAAATACGACCACCGTATTTCCCGGTGTTCGACCGTACAATTGCTCTTTGCTTCTTTTCGAGGTGCCTTCCACCAATACGCGGCGCACCGTATTTAATTGTTCTTTCGTGCGGTAATGACTGTGATCGCGCTGAAGGTCGATGATTTCTTGTAAACGTCTTTTCTTCACTTCTGTCGGCACATCGTCCTCTAGTTTTCGCTGAGCCATTGTATTTGGGCGTTCGGAGTAGTTAAACATATAACCGAAGTCGTATTTAACGTATTCCATCAGCTCCAAAGTATCTTGATGATCTTCTTCCGTTTCGGTACAGAATCCAGAAATAATATCCTGACTGATTCCGCAATTTGGAATGATGCTTCTTATTCGGTCAATACGCTCCTTGTACCACTCTCGCGTATGACCGCGGTTCATTAATTCAAGGATGCGATTGCTGCCCGATTGAAATGGGAGGTGAATGTAATTGCAAATATTGTCGTATTTGGCAATCGTGAACAACACCTCGTCTACCATGTCTTTGGGGTGACTTGTACTGAATCGAATACGCATACCCGGTGCGGCCAAGGCCACTTTTTCCAGGAGTAAGGCAAAGGTGATTGCCGTACCTTGCTCCTCTTCTGATAATTGCTTTAAATCTTTTTTAAGCCCACCTCCGTACCATAAATACGAGTCTACATTTTGACCTAGTAGTGTAACTTCCTTATAGCCTTGTTCGGCTAAAGTTTTGACCTCATTTACAATGGTCTCTGGATCGCGACTGCGCTCGCGCCCACGGGTGAAAGGCACCACGCAAAACGTACACATGTTGTCGCATCCGCGCATGATGGTTACAAAGGCTGTTACCCCATTGCCGCCCAGCCGAACAGGGGCGATATCGGCGTAGGTCTCTTCTTTCGACAAAATCACATTGACCGCTTTACGGCCTCCATCGACTTCTTGAATCAAGTCGGGTAAGTCGCGATAGGCATCAGGCCCGACAACTAAATCGACCAGTTTTTCTTCTTCCAAAAGTTGGTCTTTCAAGCGTTCGGCCATACAGCCCAGAACCCCGATGATCATATCGGGTTTGCTCTTTTTTGTTTTGTTAAATTCTTTGAGTCGTTTTCGAACAGTTTGCTCCGCCTTTTCGCGAATAGAGCACGTATTTACAAAGACAACATCTGCGTCCTCAAGATTCCGGGTTGTTTCAAAACCATTTTCACCGAGAATGGAAGCCACAATTTCACTGTCCGAAAAATTCATGGCGCAGCCATAGCTTTCTACGTAAAGCTTTCTCCCGGCTCCTAATCCCTTTGTCTCAATCATAAGGGCTTCTCCCTGACGCTGCTCGTCCATCACTTTGCCCTCTATCTGTAACTCATCCATGATCTTAAAATTTGCGGTTGCAAAGGTACGAAAATAGAACCCCGTATGCCAAGATGGCAGGTTCTATTTTGACTTCTATTCCGAACGATTTAAAACGTCGATTGTTTTCAAGCGAGTTATATTCCTTTAATTTGTACCCTCATCTTTAGCCCAAAATCCTATTTATGGTCAAGAATTTAGTCATTGTAGAGTCCCCTGCCAAAGCGAAAACAATTGAAGGTTTTCTGGGCAAGGACTACATAGTAAAGTCCAGCATCGGTCACATTCGTGATTTACCCAAAAAGGACATGGGCATTGATATCGAGGATGACTTCAACCCAAAATATGAGGTGAGTCCCGATAAAAAGAAAACAGTTAGCGAACTAAAAAAATTGGCCAAAGGAGCAGAAATGATTTGGCTCGCGACGGATGAGGATCGCGAAGGAGAAGCCATAGCGTGGCATTTGTATGAAACGCTCGGATTAAATCCGGACAACACCAAAAGGATTGTTTTTCACGAGATTACCAAGAACGCAATTACGAAGGCGGTGGATAATCCGAGAGAGATTGATATCAACTTGGTAAATGCGCAGCAAGCGCGTCGTGTTTTGGATCGCTTGGTTGGTTTTGAAGTTTCGCCCGTTTTATGGCGGAAAGTTAAGACCGGCCTCTCGGCCGGACGAGTTCAATCCGTTTCAGTTCGACTTTTGGTGGAGCGCGAACGAGAAATCATGAATTTTGAGCCAGAATCGAGCTATCGTATTCAGGGGTATTTCAAAAATAGTGAAGGTCAATCCTTTGTAGCAGAATCGTCTCAAAGACCATCCGACCGAGAGGTCGCTGAATCGCTACTCGAAGCGTGCATTCCGAGCACCTTCAATGTGAAGAGTGTGGAGAAACGCCCGGGTACCAAAAAGCCAGCGGCTCCCTTCACCACATCGACGCTGCAACAAGAGGCTGCCCGTAAACTGGGCTTTGCCGTGGGTCAAACGATGTCGGTTGCGCAGAGACTTTATGAGAGCGGACTGATTACCTACATGAGAACGGACAGTACGAATTTGTCGGAAGACGCGATCAAGGCGGCAGCGGCCGAAATCACTTCATCCTATGGATCGGAATACAGTCAATCGAGACAATTTAGAACGAAATCGGATTCCGCTCAAGAGGCACACGAGGCCATTCGTCCTACTTACATGAACAGGCACGAAGCGGGTGCCGATAATCAACAGCAAAGGCTGTATGATCTTATTTGGAAAAGAACCGTCGCGTCTCAAATGAGCGAAGCGAAACTGGAAAGGACCACTGTGAAAATAGAAGGAGATGCGAATACACCCTTGTTTACAGCAAAAGGTGAAGTACTCGTTTTCGATGGTTTTTTAAAGGTCTACCTCGAGGGTACAGATGACGAAAGTGAAGAGAAAGAGGGAATGTTGCCTCGAATGACCGAAGGAGAATCCCTGCAAGTCGATGAAATAAAAGCGACACAGCGTTTTACAAAGCATGCGCCGCGGTATACCGAAGCTAGCTTAGTGAAAAAGTTGGAAGAACTGGGAATTGGAAGACCCTCTACTTATGCCCCGACAATTAGTACGATTCTAGCACGGAATTACGTCGAAAAAACAGAGCGTGAAGGGGTGGAACGAGCCTACACAATCTTATCCACGGCAAACGGAAAAGTGGAAGCCCAGGAGGCAACAGAAATGACGGGTGCCGAAAAGAATAAATTATTTCCGACAGATATAGGAATAGTTGTGACCGATTTCTTGGTTCAAGAATTTGGGAATATTCTAGATTTCAATTTCACGGCTAATGTGGAAAAGGAGTTTGATGAAATCGCGGAGGGCGGGAAGCAATGGAACAATATGATTCGTCAGTTCTATCAGCCCTTCATTAAGAATGTCGAAGACGTTAAAGAGAACGCAGAGCGGGCAACCGGCGAACGTATTCTGGGCGAAGATCCGAAATCGGGTAAGCCTATTTTAGCGCGTATTGGCCGATTTGGACCAATGATTCAAATTGGTTCTGTAGATGACGAAGAAAAACCAAAATTCGCGAGCCTGAGAAAGGATCAGCATATAGAGACCATTTCTCTAGAAGAAGCTTTAGAACTCTTCAAGCTTCCCCGTGAATTAGGGGAGCTCGATGGAGAAGTGGTGAAAGCAAATATTGGGCGCTTTGGACCGTACGTCCAATTGGGTCGACTCTTTGCCTCGCTTCCAAAAGGAGAAGATCCAATGGATGTGACCTACGAACGAGCAGTTGAACTGATAGAGGCGAAAAAGGAAGCTGATAAGAATAAGTTTATATCCGTTTTTGATGACGAAGAGCCCGTGGTACAGGTCTTAAATGGACGGTATGGCGCGTACATTAAGATTGGAAGAAATAATATCAAAATACCGAAAGACGTAGACCCTAAGTTGCTAACTCGTGAAGAATGCCTGAAAATTCAAGCGGAAGCACCAAAAACGAAAGGGCGGGGAAGAGCGAAGAAAACGACCAAGAAAAAGTAATTGAAGAATGCGCGAATTTTTCAGACCTCTAACACAACATTTTTTTGAAGGCTGGACAAATCGACATACAGCTTCACTTGGATCGAGAATTACGTCGTACGTCGAAGAAGGAGAATTTCCCGAGATCTCCGATTTTAAAATTGCGCTTATCGGTGTCAAAGAAGATAGGCGAGCCTTTCGAAATAGCGGGTGTTCCGAAGCTCCGGACGTAATACGGAGGCATTTGTACGATCTTTTTGAAGGTCGATGGAACCTTCCCATTGCCGATCTTGGAAATATCGAATCTGGAAATTCTGTTGACGATACGTACTTCGCTCTTTCATCAGTAGTCGCAGAATGCGTGAAAAACAACTGTATTCCGGTCATTATCGGAGGCAGTCAGGATCTGACTTTTGCAAATTATAAAGCCTACGAACAACTAGAGCAATCCGTAAATATTTGCTCCATTGATAGTCGGTTCGATTTGGGTATTAATAGCGAGGAGCTTTCCAACGATACCTATCTGTCGCACATCATTCTTCAAAAGCCCAATATATTATTCAACTACAGTATTCTTGGCTTTCAGACGTACTTCGCTCATCAAGAGGAAATTGACCTCATGGAAGGACTTCATTTCGAGCGGTATCGGATTGGACTCTTTCACAAACAAATTGAAGAAGCGGAACCTATTTTACGCGATGCAGACATCGTTAGTTTTGACATTCGGAGTATACGCCACAGCGATGCGCCGGCGAATAAGTTGGGAAGCCCTAACGGCTGGTACGGCGAAGAGGCCTGTGCGCTCGCCCGTTATGCGGGAATGAGTGACAAGCTCACTTCCTTTGGTTTGTTTGAATACAACCCACAATCCGATCGGCACGATCAAACTGCCCGTTTGATTGCACAAGTAATTTGGTATTTTATCGAAGGAGTGAGTGTCCGTAAAAATGATTTTCCGTTCGGCGACCGCTCAACTTATGCCAAATATATTGTGCCAAACCCATCCTTAGGACTCGATCTTACGTTTTATAAAAGTGATCGTTCGGGTCGTTGGTGGATAGAAATTCCGCTCAACGCCGGAGAGGCAAGTATTTTTCATCAGCGTCACGCCTTGATTCCGTGCAGTTATCAAGACTATTTACAGGCAGTTGAAAATGAAATTCCGGATCGCTGGTTAAGCGCTTTTCGCAAGCTTTCTTGACAAGGAGTTTTGCGGATGTGATAATTCTATTATTTTTGGCTTGACTACTTGTTCTTTGTCAATTAAGAAATAAGGTAGAACAAAATATATTTTCGTTACCTTTAACCGCTTGCAGTACTGCCTAACGGCAAGATATTTAGGCTAAATCGGACCTATGAAAAGAATCTTTACTCTTGGACTTCTCATTTGCGCAATGACCGCTTGGTCGCAGCAAGACGCGCAATGGACCCACTACATGTTTAATCAAATCAACTACAATCCAGGCGCAGCCGGACTTGACGGCGCGATTTGTATCAATGGTCTTTACCGTTCGCAATGGATGGGATTTGAAGGCGCTCCAACTACGATGAACTTGAATGCGTCCATGCCTATCGACGCCCTTGCCGGCGGAATCGGTTTAGGACTTTTGCGCGATGAGGAAGGTTTTTTAACGCGAACGAACGTAAAATTGAGTTATTCGTATCACCTTGATGCAGGTGATGGAGTACTCGGAATTGGTGCCTATGTCGGATTGCTCGATGCGGGAATTTCAGATCCACAATGGGTCGACCCAAACGGAGGAAATGGAAGTGGCGACGGAGTCATTCCTCAAGGCGATGGAAATTCCATTGCTCCGGATTTCGGTTTAGGTGCTTTTTACCGCGCAACCAATTGGTGGGCGGGCGTTAGTATCACGCATTTGGCAGGGCTGAGTAATCAAATTGCCGCAGAAACAAACCTGACGCAATCACAGCATTTATACTTTACAGGGGGGTACGATATCGAATTGAGCCCGGAATGGACATTAATGCCATCTGCCCTTGTGAAATACGATTTAGCATCGATCAGTTTTGATGCGAGCATGCTCGCCATGTACAATAACAAGTTTTGGATGGGCGTTAGCTATAGGCTCGAAGATGGTATTCCAATCTTATTTGGATATCAGATTAACGATCAATTGCGCTTTGGAGCATCCTATGATATAGGTACGAGTGCATTGAGCGGAAGTAATTCAAGTGGGAGTTTCGAAGCATTTGTGAACTATTGTTTCACGATTGAAATTCCACCGAAGGAACCTACAAAATATCGTAACGTAAGATTTTTGTAAGTTTGTCGGTCTCTGAAATTGAGGAAAATCATCGACTTTAAGCCAGCCGATGATTTTTGTTTTGTAATAAGAAAAGGCTAATACGCTCCATCAAGCCGCAAGGCTGAGTGGAACTAATTATAAGCGAAATGAGAAAACTCATTCTTTCATCCTTAGTTGGAATCGTACTCGCCAGTTGCGCGGGTTCTGACCACGGCGAGCTCGTTGGGGTACAGAATCGTCAGACTTGGTATCCTTCTGATCCTTATGGAATGGTTTACATTCCTATGGGTTCCTTTAATATGGGTGCCAATGACCAAGACGTACCCTATGGTCTTACCAACACGAGTAGAACAGTTTCTGTTGCGGCCTTTTACATGGACCAAACGGAAATCACAAACAACGAGTACCGTCAATACGTATTCTGGGTTCGTGATTCAATCGCCCGTCTCTTATTAGGAGACAATGGTGTTGAAGGTTACGAATTGATCGAAGAAGACGAATACGGAAATTTCCTAGACGAGCCTCGCTTGAATTGGGAAGAACCTCTTCGTTGGGATTCCGATGACGAAGACTTCCGTTACGCATTAGAAGAACTCTACCTTCCACCCGAAGAGCAGTTTTACGGACGCCGTCATATTGATCCGCGTCAATTGATTTATCGCTATTTCTACATCAATAAGCGTAAAGCAGCGGAAAAGAAAAACCGATACGATTGGAGAACAGGAGAATACGGAGGCGGAATTGATTCTCGCGCCGAATTTATCGAAGAAAAAGAATTGCCTGTTTATCCGGATACGCTGGCTTGGATTCATGACTACTCCTATAGTTTCAATGAACCTATGCACGACAAGTATTTCTGGCACCCGGCATTTGATGAGTATCCAGTGGTTGGAGTCACATGGCACCAAGCAAAAGCATTTGCAAACTGGAGATCAAGATACCGCGATTCTTATTTAGAGAGTGAAGAAACTCCTTACGAACAAGAGTTTCGTTTGCCGACTGAGGCAGAGTGGGAGTATGCTGCTCGCGGTGGACTCGATAATAACATGTTCCCTTGGGGAGGGCCGTATATTAGCAATAGCCGGGGATGTTTCCTAGGAAACTTCAAGCCGCGAAGAGGTAACTACGTTGGTGACGGTGGATTCCAAACAGTGAAAACAACAAGTTACTGGCCAAATCAATACGGGTTATACTGCATGGCAGGGAACGTTGCTGAATGGACGGCGAATGCCTATGATCCAACGGCGTATGAGTTTTCTCACGATATGAACCCCGATTTTCAATATGACGCGGCGGATAGTGATCCGCCGGTGATGAAGCGAAAAGTAATTCGCGGAGGATCTTGGAAAGACATTGGTTATTACTTACAAGTAGCAACACGCGATTTCGAATATCAAGACACAGCGAAATGCTACATTGGATTCCGTACGGTGCAGTCTTTTATGGGCCGCGACTTAGCCGATTTCCAATAAAACTTGAACTACTCTTAATTTAATCTAAACAAATCAGTACTTACAAATCATGGCGCTAATTAACGTTACCTCGAGAAGATGGAAGAACAACATGGCCAAGCTATATGGCTGGGGAGCATCGGTTGTTATCCTTGGTGCACTATTTAAAATTTTGCACTGGCAATTTGCAGATATCATGTTGATCGTAGGATTGGGAACAGAATCCGTTATCTTTTTCTTTTCCGCATTTGAAAAACCACACGAAGAAGTGGATTGGAGTCTGGTGTATCCAGAGTTAGCCGGAATGGATAGCGATGGAAAAAAATCAAAGGGTAACTTGTCTCCTACTCAGGAATTAGACAACATGCTAGAAGAAGCGAAAATCGATGGCGCATTAATCGAAAGTTTGGGTCAAGGATTAAGTAACTTCGGTGAAGCGGCGTCCAAATTGAATGAAACGATTGAAGCAGCGGCATCCACGCAGCAGTATAATGATGAAATTAACAAAGCAGCAAAGAATATGGAATCTTTGAATGCTTTATATGAAGTGCAACTTCAATCGAGTAACAAACAGTCAGAGGCGTCTCAAATGCTTGTTGAAAGTTTGGCAACGACTGCTGAAGACAGTAAGCGTTTGCAAGCAGAAGTTGCAGCGCTTGCACAAAATTTAGGTGCACTGAATAATGTGTACGGTAACATGTTATCCGCAATGGGCGGAAACAAAGGTTAATTAACTCCGGAAAGTTTATAAAAAATGGCAGGAGGAAATTTATCACCTAGACAGAAGATGATCAACATGATGTACCTCGTGTTGACCGCCTTATTGGCCTTGAATGTGTCCAAAGAAATTTTGGATGCCTTCGTACGGGTCGAGCGTTCTATGGCTACAACGAATGTAAAAGTTGAAGAAAAGAACAACTCCGTGTACCGTCAATTTGACGCTGCAATGGAAGAAAACGCAACTAAATCAAAAGTTTGGCGCGATGCAGCTTATGCTGTAAAGCAACAGGCTGATGGAGTTGATACGTATATTGAAGACCTCAAGAATAAGTTAATTGAATTGGCGGACGGTGTCGACGAAGAAACCGGAAAGCCAAAGAAGATGGACAACCGTGAGGTTCCGGCAAATTATCTTTTAGTAAAAGATAAAAAGGCCACGGAATTGAAGGGTAAATTGGAGGAGTTTCGCGGTGTTCTTATTGCCAACTCAGACGGTAATGAGGAGCTTCAAACAAACTTGGCCGCGATCTTCAATACAGACAAACAAGATATCGGAGGTGATGTAAAGGCAAGCTGGGAACAAGCGAACTTTGAGCACTATCCGTTGATGGCAATTGTAACCTTCCTTACGAAGATGCAATCAGATGTGCGTGCTGCAGAGAGTGACGTAATTAGTTACTTACAGCGCAACATTGGTGCTCAGGATGTTAAGGTGAATAAATTGGATGCAACGGCAATTGTTCCGAATTCGTACGTGTTTACGGGGGATACGTTTGTTGCAGAAATCTTTATTGCAGCCTTTGACTCAACGCAACAACCCGTCGTTACGGTTTATGAAAGCTACGACGCCGAAGGAAACCCACAGGGAGAAGGAAAGCAAGTGCCCGTTGAAGGTGGTAGAGGAATCTATAAAGTTCCCGCTACTTCGGAAGGTGCGTTTACCTGGGGAGGAACCGTTGAAATTATGACTCCGGATGGACTCGTACCTTATCCTGTTGAACCAAGAACATATCAAGTAGCACGTTCAGCGGCAGTTATTTCGCCAACTAAAATGAATGTTCTTTATCGTGGAGTTGATAATCCAATTTCGGTATCGGTACCAGGGGTTGCTCCAGACAAACTAACAGTTTCCTGCGCAGGATGTGCAATCTCAGGATCTAAAGGAGACTACGTAGCGAAAGCTGGAAAAGCGAATGAAGCGGTGATCAAAGTATCAGCGGAAATCAATGGAAAATCAAAGTCTATTGGTGACATGAAATTTCGTGTAAAGCGAATTCCTCCACCAACGGCCATGATTGCAGGAAAGTCTGAAGGAAAAATTTCTAAGTCAGCTTTAGCTGGAACGCAAGGAGTTGGAGCTTTCTTACAAGATTTCCCGTTTGACATTAATTATAGAGTAACCAGTTTTACAGTACGTGCTCAAAAGGGTGAATACACTCAAACGGTGCGTGTAAGTGGAAACTTGTTTAACGGAGAAGTTCGATCATTAATTCAGGATATGAAGCCTGGGTCGGATATTTCGTTTACTAATATCCAAGCGAAAGGTCCCGACGGTACTAAAAACTGTGGAGCCATCGTTTTCACAGTACAGTAATAAGTAATTGTTATGAAGTCAGTAAAAAACATCTTAGCTCTTGTGTTGGTTGCAGCGTCATTTATGGCGAGTGCGCAAACGGTGCTTGACTATAACCGACAGCCAACTGCCGAAGATGATGCCGTTTTTATTAAGCATCATTTTAAAGAAAACAGAGTGGTTCCTTATCACCATTTGCGTGAAGCCGATGTGATGTGGATGAAGCGTTACTGGCAGAAAATTGATTTGAAGCAAAAGTTAAATCACCCGCTTTATTACCCAATTGTTCCTATTAAAGATCGGAAGTCTTTATCTGAAGTTCTTTTTCAGGCCGTGGTTAATGAAGGGTCTATAACAGCTTATGCAGATGACGAGTTCAAACGAACGTTAACTCCGCAAGAGGTGGCTTCAAAAATATTCTCAGTTGATTCGGTTCAGGATTTTGATATTAATACAGGCGAGCCTTTTTGGAGATTGGATACGATTAAAGTAGAGAGCAGCGATGTTCTGGAGTACCTTTTGAAAGAAGACTGGTTCTTTGATAAAGAGCGTTCTGTAATGGAAGTGCGCATTTTGGGGATATGCCCTGTAGCCTATAAAGAAAACCAGGCAACGGGTCAGATAGAGAAAGAACAATTGTTCTGGTTGTGGTTCCCCGAAACACGCCCTGTGCTTGCTAATCACGAAACTTTTAATCGTATGAACGATGCTGAGCGTCGAACATTTGATGAAATTTTCCACAAGCGCATATTTCATAGCTACATCACCAAAGAGAACAATGTATATGATCGATTGATTTATGATTATAAGCGTTATTCTCAAATGGAGCAATTGCTAGAGGCTCAAAAAATTAAAGAAGAGATTCGTAATTTTGAACATGACCTCTGGGAATACTAAACATATTGTAGTACGCAAGAATAGAAACTCCTCCGTTTTCCGGGGGAGTTTTTTGCATTGTGGGCTCCTAGTTGTTTTCCTTGTTCTCGCAAGCTTATCTTGTCATGCCCAATACAGATCATCAATAGGAGTTCGATTGGGTGTAACTAATGGAATTAGTTACAAGGCATTTGTAAAGCCAAGGCAAGCAGTGGAGGTAATGGCGACCACAAGTTGGAACGGAATAAAGGTTGCGGGTTTTTGGCTATGGCATACAAACTTTACCGAACCACTTCAAATTAACACGGGCGTTTTCGATGGATATCTAAGTCTCGGTGCGCATTATGGCCAATATGGAGCAGAGTCTCCGTTGTATGAAGGAAATGGCGGAGGCTTAGATGCGGGAATGGGTTTTGAATATCGCTTTGATCATATTCCTTTTTCCTTAGGTATCGATTATCACTTCATTGGTGATGTTCCTTTCCAAGGTGGTTCGCCCATCGTCACCGGGGATCTTGGACTTAACCTCCGTTATTTATTTCGATGAGGACTCTAATTATCGGACAAGGTTTGGCCGGATCCACTTTAGCACTTGAACTGCTGAGTCGCGGAGAAGAAGTTCGCATTATCGATTCGCCCAATCCTAATACCTCGACCAGCGTGGCCGCTGGATTAATAAATCCGGTGGTTCTAAAGCGAATGAACCTAGTTTGGCGCGCGGATGAATTTATGGAGCACCAAACGAAGTTTTATTCAAATTGGTCGCAAGAATTAAACACCTCGTGGTTTCAAAATACCCAAGTCTACAGAAGATTCGCCAGCGTTCATGAGCAAAATCAATGGTCTGAATTTTCAGAAAAGGCCATTTTTAATAGGTATCTAGATCCAAAGATTCTTGACGTTCCAGAACATATCGAAGGAGCTTTTGGGATGGGCCGTGTCATAGGTGCCGGTTGGTTTAATACGAATGCTTTTTTGCAAACGTGTCGTGATTACTTTATCTCCCTTGATATTTTTAATGAGTGTGAATGGGATTATGAGCAAGACAAGGGCGGTCTACAATCTTTAATAGATGGCTCGCCCAACGCGCAAGTCGTATTTTGTGATGGAGCGGGTGCCCGTCATAATTCTCTTTTTCCGGAAGATGCTATTCGGCCAAGCAAAGGAGAACTTCTTCGCATTCGAGCGAAGCGGGAAATAGGTTTCGAAGGAATAATTAAAGCTGGGGTGTTTGTCTTGCCGATAGGCAATAGTGAATTTCGAGTAGGCGCGACGTACGACCATCATGACCTCTCCGAAGGGATCAGTGAAAAAGGGCAGCACTATTTGGAGAATCAATTGGATAAGATTTTTGCGGTGCCTTATGAAATCTTGGATCGCGAGTGGGGCATTCGACCTACAACTAAAGATCGCAGACCCATTCTCGGGAAGCATCCGGATCAATCAGGGGTCTATTTTTTTAACGGACTCGGGAGCAGGGGTGTATTAATGGCGCCACTTTTGGCCAAGGAATTGTGCGAACTCATGCTAAAGGGAAAGGCCTTACGGCCCGATGTAAATGTCAACCGCTTTTTTTAACGGCGCTCGTCAAATTCACTTTTGTAACTGACAAACAGGTTGATCCAGATAAGTCGAGATAATCGCCATATGGGCGGAATCAACAGAACAAGTGCCACACCATTGAGGATTAAATATTCGGTTAGCGACAAGTTTAGAAGGACTTCCGTTGCCACAAAAAGCGAAACACTCAAAGCGACGGCAAGTCCATAGGCGGCATACATAGATCCGTACCAAAAGGCGGGTTCCATTTCATATTTAAGCTCGCAACTAGTGCACCTTTCGTACATTTGCGTCATCGATTTAAAATCGTACGCATTTTTCGCTTTGAAGACGAGGCCGTTCTGGCAACGGGGACAGCGATTTTTGAAAATGCTATAGAGTTTTGTTCCTTTTCCGAACATGGTCATTTATTAAGAAGCCTAATTTACGGCAAAGAGAACGTTATAAGTAAGAATAAACTATGATTTCAGTCACACAGCTTAGTCACGAATTTGGTGGAACAGCTTTATTTAGAGAAGTGTCTTTCCAAATTAAACCGAATGACCGAGTAGGTTTAACGGGAAAAAACGGCGCGGGCAAATCCACTTTGCTCAAGTTGCTTGCCGGCTGGATGACTCAGACTTCCGGTAGTATCAGTAAACCAAAAGAGTTTACTATTGGCTATTTGCCTCAGGATATTACGCCGGAAGGAAATAGAACCGTGCGCGAAGAAGCGGGGCTTGCCTTTGCGGGGATCAAGGAGATGATCGAGCGGATTAACGATATAAATGCGGAGCTTCTCGAGCGTACCGATTATGAAACGGATAGCTACTTGGAGTTAATTCAAGAAATGACGAACACGCAAGAGCGGTTTCATTTATTGGGAGGTGAGCAGCTAGAGGAGAAATTAGAAAAAGTGCTCTTCGGTTTGGGTTTTAAGTCGAACGAATTGGATCGATCGCTTTCTACTTTTTCCGGTGGTTGGCGGATGCGCGTAGAATTAGCAAAGCTACTTTTGTCCCAGCACGACTTGCTACTGCTTGATGAGCCAACCAATCATTTGGATATCGAAGCGATATTATGGCTCGAAGATTTCTTTAAGGAATACGAAGGCGCCATCGTAATGATCTCGCATGACCGTCAATTCTTGGATGCGGTTACAAAGCGTACGGTTGAAATCATTAACGGGAGTGTCGAAGATTATACGGCGAGCTATTCAAAGTACCTCGCGCTCCGTGAAGAGCGGCGTGAAAAGTTAATCCAAGCGAAAAAAAATCAGGATAAAGACATCGAGCGTCAAAAGCAATTGATCGAAAAATTCCGCGCGAAAGATTCAAAGGCTTCTTTTGCTCAATCCTTGATAAAGAAGCTCGATAAATTGGAACGGATTGAAGTGGATGATTACCATCAAAAATCGGTTCGCTTTGGATTTCCCGAAGTACCTCGTTCTGGAAAGGACGTACTGAAGGTTGAAGGTGTCGGAAAAAAGTACGGCGATCGATGGGTATTGAGAAATGTCGACTTTAATTTGTTACGTGGAGATCGATGGGCCTATGTAGGTCAAAATGGTCAGGGTAAAACCACTTTAGCCAAGGTTATTGTTCAGGCCCTTCGGGCCGATGAAGGGACTGTGGAACTCGGATCCAATGTGCATTTGGCTTATTATGCGCAGGATCAGGCCGAGAGCCTAGATCCGAATCAGACCGTTTTGCATGCGGTGGAGAGTGTGGCGCCTCCAGAGGTTCGATCACAGGTTAGAAAAATGCTGGGTGCTTTTTTGTTTAGTGGCGATACCGTAGAAAAAAAGGTCAGTGTACTTAGTGGGGGAGAACGTGCGCGATTAGCGATGTGTCGATTGTTGACGAAGCCGGTGAATTTCCTGGTGCTCGATGAGCCAACAAATCACTTGGATATGATGTCTAAAGATGCTTTAAAAGCAGCATTGATGACTTATGAGGGAACTCTTTTAGTTGTTAGTCACGATCGTTATTTTTTGCAAGGGCTTACGGATCGAGTTTTGGAATTCCGGGATGGGGCGGTAAAGCCCTATTTGGGCGATATCGATTATTTCTTAAAAGAGCGGA
>ENA-OUOG01000681-OUOG01000681.1-marine-metagenome-genome-assembly--contig:-NODE-681-length-43231-cov-5.845484_pt1 | contig 43231 bp, 33 predicted proteins | sample MGYA00248635_ERZ508505 | MGnify/ENA primary metagenome ERZ508505 (study PRJEB26176, sample SAMN06267871) | marine metagenome | isolation source: Saanich Inlet, British Columbia, Canada | place: Pacific... | reverse complement strand
CATTGTTCTTTAATGTTAAATCTATTGACGTGATGCCGTCTGGTGTGCCATCATCGCAAACCTCTAATGCGGTTGGATTTACTACTGTTGGTAGTGAATAAGCTGTTACGGAAACTGTACTTGAGGCTGGACAGGTGCCATTGGTTAAATAATCGACTAGGTAGGTCTCTGCTGGTGTGCCTCCTGATATAGTTCCTGTTGCTGAATCTATTGTTGCTCCATCTGCAGGTGCTGTGTTGAAAGTAAAGGTTCCACCTGTGTCTCCTGTTATAGTTGCTGTTGCTCCATCGCAGGTTGGTGTCATGGTGAAAGCTGGATTGTCTGTTGTTAATACAGTAAGAGAAAATGTAGAAGATGATGGACAAGTTCCTCCAAGCTCATATTCTATAGTATAGGTCGCAGAGGAAGTTCCACCCATTACAGTTCCAGTTACAGGATCAATTGTTGCTCCATCAGTAGGTGTAGGATTAATTGTATAAACACCTCCTGGAGTAGCTTCTGTCGATACTGTTCCTCCTTCACAATTTGCTATCATAGTAAAAGAAGGGTCGTTTGTAGTAGAAACTGTAAAAGTAAACTGACTCGTTGATGGACAAATACCGTTTGTAGTATAATCCACTGTATAACTTGTTCCTGACACACCATTAGTTATGGTTCCTGTATTTGCATCTAATATTGCACCATCGGTTGGCAGAGGATTGAAAACATATGTTCCACCTGGTAATACTACAGAATCAACTGTTGCACCATCACATGTTGCTTGCATAGTGAAAGTAGAATCATCGAATGCATTAACAGTAATTGTAAAACTAGTTTCACCATAACAAGTAGGATTCATGATATCATCAACTCTAACAAAAATAGTTTGAGGAGTGCTTGTATTAGTGTATGTAGCTGGAGTAAGAATTGGATTTGTAGAAGTGGCAACATCTGTTTGTAATTCATAAAATGAAACAGTAAAATTAGTTGGATCTTGACCGTTCAAAATAACAGGCTCTAGAGCAGTTAAATCGAAAACTTCTTCACCATCATTGGAAGAATCATCACAAGTTTCTATGTCTAAAGGCTGTGTTGCATTTGCTATTGGATTAACAATTAAATTAAATACTGCATTTGAAGAAGCAATATAGCATGCTGAGTCTTGAATACTTTCAACTCTAACAAAAATAGGTTGAGGATTGTTTAATGTATTTATATATGGACTAGTAAGTGCACCTGTTCCAGCATCTGCATCTGCAAAATTTAAATAATAGGTAACATTGAAATCTGCTGGAACTTGAGTACCAAGTATTACTGCATTTTGAGAAGTTAAATCAAAAGGTGCATTACCATCATTTGTAACATCATCACAAACTTCCATATCTGGTGCTGGATTTAGAACAATATTTAAATATTCAAGTGTAAAAATATCTGTATCATCACAAGTTCCAGATTGAACATCATCTATTCTAATATAAATAATTTCGCCATCTGTTCCGCTGTAAGCATCTGGATTAGGTATTGGATTTATGCCTGAATCTGCATCCATTTGAGAATTATGAAAAGTCACTAAAACCGTTGTTGGGTCTTGTGTCCCAATAGCCGAAGTTTCATTTTCGGTTAAATCAAAGAGAACAGCTCCACCTCCATTATTACATTCTGTTAAGTCTGAAATCGATTGAATTTCTGGTCCTGGAATAAACTCAATTAAAATAGTATCAGAAGCTTGACAAGTTGCAGAAAAAACAATATCAACAGAATAATTACCTTCCTGAAAAACATCTATTGTAGAACCTGTTTCACCAGGAATTACTGTCCCTTCATAAGACCATGTATGTGTTGCTGTAGGCAAACCTGTATCTAATGTTATGGCTGTACCCTGACAATCTGCAGTTCCTGCATCAATTGTAATATCATCTCCTAAATCGCCGCCTAAATTAAATGTCCCTGCACCTAAAAATACTGCTGCGTTAAAAAGCGTATCTCCATCATCTGCTATTACTAATTTTATATTATAATTATTATTAGGAATAACATTAGAAAAAGCTGTCATTGACGTGGTGTAACCTCTAAAATCTATAGGAGAGTTAACTAAAGGTTCACCTCCAGCACCATAAAAAGAATCAAAAAATTGTGGGTTAACAGAAGGGCAACCTCCATTAAAAGCATTATCTCTTACTGTAAAAACAGAAACAATATCTGTAGTTCCGGGAACAATAGCTAAATTAGTTACTGTACCTGTATTTAAGTCTGTTAACAAAAAGGCGAAAGCATCTGTAAAACCACATTGAAAACCACCATATTCTTCAGATGCAAATAAAAAGTCAAAACTAATACTACTAGCAATTGGCACAAAATCAAACTCTATAAAAGTAGCATCGTTTGAATCGCCTATTCCTAGTGCAGGTATCGCATTTTCTAGGTCTGTATCTCCTGGCCAACCTCCACTACTTTGTGTACCAGTTTCTGGACCTTCTGCTTCTAATGCGTTTCCGGTATTTAATACAATTCCTGCTTCAAAGGCAAAAGCACCTGGTATTGCTGTAAAATACCCAATTCCATTCTCTTGTCCAAAATTAGTACCAGTACTCCAATTTATATTAGAAACACTAGCGCAAGGACTATCGATTAACACATCTTCAACTAACTGTGGTACAGTATAAGTAGTCTGATCTACATCTATATAAGGACTTAAAACCTCAACAGTTATTGTAACAGATTCCGAACATCCAGTTGGATTGGAATCTGTAACTGTGTAAGTTGTTGTATAAGTACCAATGGTGTTAAATTGATGACTAACCATATCACCATTTACAGTACCTGTTCCATCGCCAAAATTCCAACTCGATGTAGCACCAGTAGCATCTTCAGAAAATGTTGCACTACCTTCAAAATCTACTGTGCCTCCAACTGCTATTTGTACATTTCCAAGACCATTTGCAGCAGGAACTGTAGAATCTATTGTTGGTGTTATGGTTTGGCAAGATTGTAAACATGAAATTTCTGCAACCCAACCTGTCGTATTACCTGAAGCATCACTAGTAAATTCTAATGTAAGACAACCTGTCGCACTTGTTGTAGAGGCAGACACTATGTTTAAACCTACTTGAGCACCTCCACCTGAATAGGTTCCAATTACTGGTGAAGCTGTGTCGTCTCCATCATATATAGTTAATATATCTATTGGGTTGCCAGGAATACCTTGGGTTCCAAATAAAGAAAAATCTAATTGTATAAATTGATCTGGCCCATCTGGACATATCGTTAAAACTAAATTTTCATTATCTGAATAAGAACCTGTTGCGCCACCAGAATCATATAATGTTCCAGAACATTGGTTAACAGTTCCGTTTTGCATTAATACATCCTGTCCGAAAATGTTATACGAACAGAATAACAAAAGTAGTACTAGCGAAAAGTGCTTCATTATAATTGGTTTTTGTTTCATATTTAGGAATGTACAATAATACTAATAAATACTCAAAAACTAAGTAACCAAAAAGACCTAGTTACCTTGATATTGTGCTTTTGTAAATATAACGTTTTCTAAAATAGATTGATTAATCATAATTGCATAATTCCTACCTCATTAAAATTAAATGTATTATTATTTTTATACATTAGTTGTTGAACATTTTAATATTGAAAATATTCACTTTAATTTTACTTTTTTCACTAACTAATTGTAATGCACAAAATAAAGATACTGTGACACACAAATACACTAATAACCTAATTAACGAAACCAGTCCTTATTTACTTCAACATGCACATAACCCTGTTCATTGGGAGGCTTGGAATTCTAAAACATTAGAGCTTGCAAAAAAATCTAACACCCTTATTATTATTAGCGTTGGTTATGCTGCTTGCCATTGGTGCCATGTTATGGAGCACGAAAGTTTTGAAGATGTAACAGTTGCAAGTGTTATGAATAACAACTTTATTAATATAAAAGTAGACAGAGAAGAGCGTCCTGATATAGATCAAGTTTACATGAATGCTGTGCAATTAATGACAGGTCAAGGTGGCTGGCCAATGAATGTAATTGCGCTTCCAGATGGAAGACCTGTTTGGGGAGGAACATACTTTGCCAAGGAGCAATGGATGAACGCTTTGAATCAAATTTCTGAATTATACAAAACGGAACCTGAAAAATTAGAGGAGTATGCTACAAAATTAGAACATGGTTTAAAATCTCTTGATATGATTTCTATTAACAAAGAAGATCCTTTGTTTAAAACAGAATTTATAGCTCATGTTTTAGACAATTGGACTAATTATTTCGATAATAAAAGAGGAGGAATGAATCGTGCTCCCAAATTTATGATGCCTAATAACTATCATTTTTTAATGCGTTATGGGTATCAAAATAAAGAAGAAAACATAATAGAGTTTACAAATAATACACTTACAAATATGGCTTTTGGTGGTGTTTACGATCAAGTTGGTGGAGGTTTTTCTCGATATTCTGTAGACGAAAAATGGCATGTACCTCACTTCGAAAAAATGCTTTACGACAATGGGCAACTTGTTAGTTTATATGCAGATGCCTACTTAATTACCAAAAACGATTTATATAAAGATGTTGTTATTGAAACTCTGGAGTTTATAGAACGAGAACTTACTAATGGTAATGGTGCTTTTTACTCTTCATTAGATGCAGATAGTTTAACCGAATCTGGAACACTTGAAGAAGGTGCATTTTACGTCTGGACAAAAGAGTCTTTAAAATTAATTTTAAATGAAGATTTTAGTTTGTTTTCATCCTATTATAATATTAATAATTATGGCTTTTGGGAACACAAAAATTATGTGTTAATTAGAAATGAAACCGATAAAAATTTCGTTAAAAAAGAAAATATTTCGTTAGAAACTTTAAAAGAAAAGAAAAGAAAATGGCAATCGCTTTTGTTAAAAGAAAGAGAAAAAAGAGAACGACCACGTTTAGACGACAAAGTACTAACCTCTTGGAATGCTATTATGTTGAGAGGTTATGTTGATGCTTACCGTGTTTTAAAAGACGACAAGTATCTTGAAATAGCAATAAAAAATGGAAACTTTATTTTAAACAACCAATTAAAAGAAAACGGGAGTTTATTTCATAATTATAAAGATGGGAAATCTACAATTAATGGCTTTCTTGAAGACTATGCCACAACTATTGATGCCTTTATAACACTCTATGGAGTTACCTTAGACGAAAAATGGCTCAACAATGCCAAAGCATTAACAGACTATTGTTTTGATGCCTTTTTTAACGATACCAATAAAATGTTTTATTTTACTTCTAATGATGATGATGATTTGGTTTCTAAAACCATGGAATATAGAGATAATGTAATACCTGCGAGTAATTCTATTTTAGCTAAAAACTTATTTAAATTATCTCATTATTACGACAATACATATTATCTAAAAACTGCTACAACAATGCTTAATAATGTAAAACCAGAAATTGAAACTTATGCCTCTGGCTATTCTAATTGGCTAGATTTAATGTTAAACTTTACAGAACCTTTTTACGAAGTTGCAATTGTTGGAGAGAACTACAAGAACATCATAGAACAATTAAATGCAAGTTATATCCCTAATAAAATAGTTGTTGGCTGCAAAGGCGAAAGCAAATTACCTTTATTAAAAAACAGATACGTTGAAAATGAAACACTAATTTATGTTTGTGTAAATAAAGTCTGTAACTTACCCGTTAAAGAAGTCGACCAAGCTGTAAACCAATTAAATAAACACAGATGATCAAGATATTAGTAGTTACCTTTCTTATTATTATCATCATATTACATTTCTACTTTTTAATTCTTGAAATGTTTTTATGGACTCGCCCTAAAACAAGAAAAGCTTTTGGTATTAAAGATGAAGCTTTTGCAAAGGAAACAAAAGTTCTAGCTGCAAATCAAGGTTTGTATAATGGTTTTTTAGCTGCAGGATTATTATTTTTCTCTTTTATAGAAAAGCACATTGTTGCATTACAATTTTTCTTGATATGTATCATTGTTGTGGGAATATATGGAGCTTATTCAACAGGCAAAATAAAACTATTTATTATACAGTCTCTACCAGCTATTATATGCTTCATATTAATAAGAATACTTATTAGAACAATATAACATAAAATTCCACTTATTTTAATCGATAGATTAAGACTTTAATAGATAAAATTAAATTTGTCTTCTGTAAGCAGATAAAAGCATTTGAAAAGTTCTAATTTTGTATACTTAATTAAATCTTTAAAATAAATTATGGAATTACAAAAATGGATAGATAAAGGCTACGAACTTCTTCTTGAATACACACCAAAAATATTACTAGCATTAACAATATGGATAATTGGTGCTTTTATAATTAAATACCTTAGAAAAGGAATTAGCAAGTCTATGGATAAAGCTAATTACGATCCAAGTCTTAAAAAATTCTTACTAAATTTAATTAGTTGGCTCTTAAAAATTGCATTAATAGTAATTGTTCTAGGCACCATGGGTATTCAAACTGCATCTTTTGCTGCAATTATTGCTGCTGCTGGTTTAGCTGTTGGTTTAGCTTTACAAGGTTCGTTAGGAAATTTTGCTGGTGGTGTTTTAATTATGATTTTTAAACCCATTAAATTAGGCGACTTAATTGAGGCTCAAGGTGAAATTGGTGTGGTTAAAGAAATCGAAATCTTCACTACAAAACTTACAGGTTTATCTAATCGTGAAATTATTATTCCTAATGGTGCATTATCCAATGGAAACATTATTAATTATACTACAGAAGGCACACGTAGAGTTGATTTAGTTTTTGGTGTTGGTTACGATTCTGATATTAAAGAAGCGAAGGCTGTTTTAATGAAAGTATTAAAAGACAACCCAAAGGTATTAACAGAACCTGCTCCAACAGTAAATGTGCTTGAGTTAGCAGATAGCTCTATAAACTTTGCAGTAAGACCTTGGTGCAAAGGAGAGCATTACTGGGATGTTTACTTCGAAACTACAGAAAATACAAAAGAAGCATTAGATGCTGCAGGAATAGAAATACCTTATCCACATGCAGTAGAAATACAGAAAAAAGAATAGTTATTTTTTAGGTTTTGGTTTTAAAGCCACAAAATCTTTAAGGTAATAAGGTTCAAAATAAGCGACATCTTCGGTGTCGCTTTTTTTATACTTTAAATAGGCAAGTGCACTCATTTGATTTGCTGAAGGTAGTTTGCCTTCAATAAAAAAAGCGTTTTCATGTTTTAAAAGTGCCTTAGTTTTCTCTACTCCATTTCCAATAAAGTAAACTTTACCTTTAGATAGCTCTTGAGTAAAAGAGGATTCGTCTAAAATTTGAGCTTCTATGTCTCGAACTTGTTTTAAGTTTGATGAATAAATAGCCGAAAACACCTCCATACGTCTTGCATCTAGCATTGGGACTATTACTCCATTATCAACATTAACTTGATAGGCTAAAGCTTCTAATGTTGAGACAGATATTAAAGGAATATCTAGTGCATAACATAATCCTTTTGCTGCCGAAACTCCAATACGTAAACCTGTATAAGAGCCAGGACCTTTACTTACTGCAATAGCCTCTAATTCTGATCTCTCAATGTTGGCTTCGCGAAGCGTTTCATCTATAAAAACATGTAATCGCTCTGCATGAGAATAATTATTACTATTATCTTCTTTTAAAAGCAAAGTCTCACCATTTTTAGAGAGTGAGACAGAGCAATTTGTTGTTGCGGTTTCTATACTAAGTATTAAAGCCAAAATTTATTGTGTTATTGGTTTTCCAAGGTAGAAATCTAACACTTTTGTTTTAAAAACAAAATCGTATTTAGCATTAATTAAAGACGCCTCTGCATTTACTAATCTTAATCTAGATTGTTCTAAATCGAAAGCATTCATCATACCTATATTATAACGTTCTTCTGCATTACCAAATGCTAATTTTTGAGACTCTAAGGATACTTTTGCTGCTTCGTAGGCTCTAAATGCTGACTTTGCATCTGTAAAAGCACGTTGTATATTAGACTCTAATGCTAACTTAGATTGTTCTAAACCTAACAAGGCATTCTCTTCTTGAATTTTAGCTCTAGCAACAGCTGTTTTATTTTGAAATCTTGAAAATATTGGTATACTAACATTAACATTAAAACGATGTCCTTTTTGCTGATTCAACTGGTTAAAGAATGATTCTTCGGTAGTAATTAAATTTGTAAAGAATACATTAGACCCAAGAGTGTATCCAGCAGAAACCGTTGGGTAAAAGCCAGTTTTTGATATTTCTGTTCCTATCTTAGAATTTTCAATATTTTTTTCGGCTACTTTAATTTCATTTCTATTCTCAAATGCGTAATTTAATATTGGAGTAACATCATTATACATTAATTCTGCCGACGGATTATCTATTTCTATAACTTTTACATCGAAACCTTGAAAAGGTACTTGAAGTAATTGAGATAAGGTTAACAAAGACAACTCATAGTTATTTTCTGCAACTGTTACGCTTTGTAAATCTCTACTTAAAGTTGCTTGAGCATCGTATATATTTGCCTCAGGTTGCACACCAGCATCAACCAATTCTTGCACTTGATTTAACTGCTTCTTAGAAAACTCGTATTGCACTTTTGCAGTCTCTAAATTCTCTTTATTAAATAAAATATTTAAATAAGAATTAACCACATTAAGAGAAATATCGTCTTTAATACGCTCTAATTCTAGCGCATTTGTTTCTAGATTTAACTGCGATTGCTTATATAAATTTGTTAATCTAAATCCATTAAAAACAGTTTGATTTGCACTTATACTAGCGCTTGTACTATTATCTGTTCTATCTACAAACTGACCTGGAAAAAGTTCTCGGTTACCAATAGATAAAGAATGGTTTAAATTTGCGCTTGCTGAAGGTAAAAACTGACCTTTTGCCGCTTTTATATCTTGTTCGTTTAATAATAATGTGTTTTGAGCTTGAATTACAGAAATATTATTTTCTAGTGCGTGTGTTACACACTCTTGTAGTGTCCATAGCTTCTCTTGACTAAAACTATAAGTTGATACACTAAGTAATAAACCTAAAGCAAGTATTTTAATTTTATTTATCTTCATCATCATTGTCTTCTTTAGAGGCTTTGTTCCAAACCTTTATTTTATCGCCTTCTTTTACACCTTCAGTAATTTCAACGTTTATACCATCAGAAAGTCCTAATTCAACATTTTTCTTTTCAAATTGACCATCACCTATTTGAACTTCGACAAAAGGTTTTTCTGTAATTCTATTAAATTGAAGCAAAGACTCTTTTATTACCATAACGCTATCTTTAGACTCCATTTCAATTTCTGCATTTGCGCTATAACCTGCTCTAATTTTAGTAGATTGTTCTACCTCTACATCTGCTTTAATAGTAAACTGTACTGCTCCATTTTCTTCCATTCCTTTAGGTGCTACAAAGGTTAATATTGCTGGAAATTCTTTTTCACCAATGGCTCCTAAAATAACTTTAATAGCTTTACCTTCTTCTAGTTTTCCTACTTCGGCTTCGTCTACTTTTCCTTCAAAAATCATTTTACTCATGTCTGCAATAGTAGCAATGGTAGTTCCTGCATTAAAGTTATTACTCTCAATAACTTGGTCGCCTTCTCGCACAGGAATCTCTAAAATGGTTCCTGGTATAAGCGCAACAATATTAGTATTTGCAGAACCTCCTCCTGAAAGCGAACCTCTTTTTATAATTTGATAATTATTTTGTGCTTGACGTAACGTTTCGTTGGCTTGGTTTAATGCTAACTCACTATTCTCGAAATCTTGTCTAGAAATTACTCCTTTATCGAACAAGGCTTTGTTTCTATCATATATTGTTTTAGAGTTGTTATAGGCCAATTTAGCTGTAGATATTTGTCCATTTGCACCAACTAAACTTTGCTCGTTTGGGACCACTCTAATTTTTGCAATAACATCTCCTTTTTGTACAATATCTCCTTCTTCTACAAGAATTTTATCTATAATTCCAGAAATTTGAGGCTTTAATTCTACCTCTTCTTCAGGATTAAGTTTTCCTGTTGCTACTGTTTTTGTATTAATAGAAGTGTAAAATGGTTCTGCTGTTTTAAAATCTTCAACAGATTTAGAGTTAGAATCTTTAAAGTACTTTAGCACAAATATTAATGCTACAAGCAATCCTAATCCTACGATAATTTTTAATGCTTTTTTCATTTTAATTATAATTTTCTACTTTGGTTTGATTTGTTTTTTTTTAATTGATTTACTCTTCTCTTAAGGCGTCTATTGGTTTTATACTTGTTGCTTTAAAGGCTGGTATTAAACCAATTAATGTTCCTAAAAACACTAATATAAGGAGCGCAATAAAGACTACAGTTATGGATACAGATGCATTTACTAATACTGCATCTGTTCCTTGGCCAAAAGCATTATCTAAAGCAATTAAAATCCAGCCTCCACTTATAATACCAAATAAACCTGCTAATATTGTAATGAATACAGCTTCTACAACAATTTGTCTTTTTATTTCAAAAGGTGTTGCACCTAAAGCACGGCGCACTCCTATTTCTTTTGTTCTTTCTTTTACTGTAATTAATAATATATTTCCAATGGCAAAAACGCCTGCTATTAGTGTGGCAATACCTACAAACCAAGTTAAAAATTGCATGCCTGTTAAAAAACTAGTAAGTTTAGCAAACTCTTTACCTAAGTTAAAACTACCAAAGGCTCTATTGTCTTCTGGATGCACATTATTTAAATTTCTTAATATTAGTTTAGCATCAGATTCAATTTGCACAATATCGTATTCTGGCTTACCTGTAATCATCATAAAACCAATATTTTCGCCTAAATTATATATTTGCTGAAAGGTGGTAAACGGAATATGCATATCGTCTGTTGGACCCATATTTTGATTTCCAGTTTCAAACATCCCAACAACTTTAAAATTCATACTGTTAAGTTGTATGTATTTATCTATCATTTCGGCATCCTTTTCAAAAAGTTGTTTATAAATTTCTTCAGAAATAACAACTACTTTTCTTTTTTCATCTATATCTGTTTGATTGATAAAGCGTCCACGAATCATTTTCTTTTTTGAAACTTTATCTAATAATGGATAGTCTCCAGCAACTCTAAAGTTTCCTGATAAAAAATCATGAACTACTAAAGCTTGATTTCTATTTCTAGGTACAACAAACTCAATACCATCTACATTTTCTTCTATTTTTTTAGCATCGCTTATTTTAAGTTGAACTAGTCGACCTTCTTGAAATCCTCTAAATGGTTTGCTAGTACTTTGAGCCCACACAAAAACACTATTGGTTGCAAAACTACCAAACAAACGGTTAAATGAATTTTCTAAACCTTTTGCAGAGCCTAAAAGCCCAATAAGCAATAAAATTCCCCACCAAACACCAACCATAGTTAGTGCAGAACGTAGTTTGTTTTTAGTTAAACTATCGTAGACTTCTTGCCAAGTATCTCTTTCAAATAAAAATCGCATAATTAATCGTCTCTTAGTGCTACAATAGGTTTAATTCTTGATGCTTTTTTTGCTGGAAGATATCCAGCAATTGCTCCTGCTAATATTAGGGTAAATAGTGCACTGTTAACTATAGTCCAACTTACTGAGGGATTAGTAATAAAAAAGTCTTCTAAGGTGGGTTTTGCTAATTCTAAGATTCCCATTCCTAGAAGTAAGCCTAAAAATCCAGCAATTATCGTTATTAAAATAGATTCTAATAAAATAATAGATACAATAGATTTTGGTGAAGCACCTAATGCTTTTCTTATTCCTATTTCTTTGGTACGTTCTTTTACTATAAAAATCATCATATTACTAATACCTACTATACCTGCAATTAAAGTTCCAAAGCCTATAACTAAAACCATAACACCCAATCCTCCTGTCATTTGGTTAACAATCTGTGTTTCGCTTGCTAAGTTTCTAACTCTAATAGCGCGCTGATCGTTTTGAGAGACCATAAAACGGTTTTTTAACTTTTTTTCTAGCATATTACCAAACCCAATAGCTGCATCAAAATCTAACTCTGGATTATAGGTTAAATTAATTTGGTCTACATAGTCGTTATTACCATAAATTTGTTGTGCTGTAGATATTGGCATATAAATTAAACGTTCTTCGTTATCTCCTCCATCATCGCTAAAAACACCTACTACTTTGTATTGAATGCCATTAAGGTTAATATATTTTCCTACTGCAGTGGTTTTTAAAAACAAATCTTCTTCTACTAAACGACCAATGACAACTACTTTGGTTTTATTTTTAATATCAGACTCGTTTACATAGCGTCCGTAGTTAACATTTGTGTTTTCTAAATATTGATGATCTGGATTTACAGCTCTAACGGTATAATTATTTTTTTCATTTCTAAAAGAAGCTGTAACATTTAAATATTTTCTAGAAGTAATGTATTGAACCTTATCATCAAACTCCTCTTTAACCCAATCCTGATCTTCATTTCTAAATTGAATACGTCGTCCAGCTTGTAAACCATTACTAGCTTTTGATGTTGTACCAGAATTAATAAAAATTGAGTTTGAAGCATCGTCAACAAAAGCGGTATCAAAAGTATTTACAAGACCATTTACTATTCCAAATAAAATAGCAAATAAAGAAATAGCAAAGGCTACTGTAAAACCTGAGAGTAAACTTCTGGTTTTATTCATATTAATACTTTGGAAAATTTCTCTCCAGAGATCTCTATCAAACATATTGCGAGGCTCTTACTTGGTTTACAAATACATCTTCCATTATAACACCATCTTTAAGTCTTACTATACGTTTACACATATTTGCAATATCCTCTTCGTGTGTTACCATTAATATGGTTTTGCCTTCATCGTTTAAAGACTGAATAAAATCCATAATCTCGTAAGATGTTGTAGTGTCAAGTGCTCCTGTTGGCTCATCTGCAAGTAATAATTTTGGATTGGCAGCTAAAGCTCTAGCAATAGCCACACGTTGTTTCTGTCCACCAGACAATTCGTTTGGTAAGTGTGTTGCCCAGTCTCTCAAGCCTACTTTTTCTAAATGAAAGAGTGCTTTTTCAATACGCTCTTTTCTTTTAAGACCTTGATAGTACAGTGGCAATGCCACATTATCTAATGCGCTTTTGTAATTTATTAAGTTAAAAGATTGAAAAATGAAGCCCAAGAACTTATTACGATAAATAGCTGCTTTTTTCTCTGTAAGATTTTTAATAGGCACATTATCTAAAATATATTCGCCTTCATCTGCTTCGTCCAACATTCCTATAATATTAAGTAATGTTGATTTTCCAGAACCAGAAGATCCCATAATTGCTACCATTTCACCAGCTTCTACAGAAAGATCAATTCCTTTTAAAACATGAAGACTAGAATCGCCAATGGGATAAGACTTGTGTAGTTTACTTATTTTGAGCATAATGGTTAATTTTTTTTTGATTGATGTTTACTACATCATATCCATTAGACTACAAAGGACATTATTTGTTACAGGAATTATGTGAAATATATGTTAAAACTCTAATTATTGGTTGGCTTCTTCTTTCTAAAATATTTCCAATAAATAGTAAAGCCAACACCAAAAACTAAGATGTATGGTATTGCCATTAAATAAATAATACCATCGTTTATACTTTTTGCGGCACCTTGGCCTTCTTCATTTTCTAAAACTGCTCTACACATAGCACATTGTGCATTTGTTCTAAGAAAAAAGAATAAGGAAAAAATAAAAAAGAGAACTTTAGTTTTCATGTTTAATAGTATTACTTCTCGATACAATTTAGCTTCGCTGATTTGAAAATTCTCGTACCTCAGAAAATCACTCGAAATGACAATAGGATTTATTATTTAACTTTTTTACTGTGTTTATAATGACAACAGTGTTCTGAATGACAGATTATATATAATAAGGTGAAATCATTAAATAGACTATAACTCCTGTTACTGCTACATAAAGCCATAACGGAAATGTAATACGTGCTATTTTTTTGTGCCTTTCTATATTATTTGTTATTGCTCTTACGTAAGTAATTAAAACAAAAGGTATTACAGCAATAGATAATAAAATATGGGTTATTAAAATAAAGTAATAAGCGTAAGCAATAACTCCTTCTCCACCATATTTGGTAGAATCGCTAGTCATGTGGTAAGCGATGTATAATAATAAGAATACTACAGATAAAGAAATGGCAAATTTCATTAAACGTTCGTGTAATTTTCTATTCCCTTTTTTGATTGCTGAAACGGCCACCAAAAGGATAATAGCTGTTAGTCCGTTTATTGTTGCATATATTGGAGGTAAAAAAGTTAAAGGCTCGATATCAATACCAAAGTCTTTTAACTTTATACCAAATAAAGCGGCAACTGCTAATGGTATTACAATAGAAAGTGCAACAATCCACTTGTTATATTTCTTTTCGTTTTGAATGTTTTCTGTGTTCATTTCTTCTCGATACAATTTAGCTTCGCTGATTTAAAAATTCTCGTGCCTCGAAATCATTTATATTGACAACTCGACCATTTAAGTATTTATTACTTTTATTCGTTTAGTAGTTTTTTTATATCTTCCTTTAACATGGTAATTTCTTCTTCGTTACCATCTTCATCCATTTTCTCTTGCTCACTAATAATACCTTTATAGAAAATTTTTGGATTGCCAAAGGCGTCTAAACGCGAACGAATAAATCCGTTTTTATCTATTAGAGCAAAATCTCCAGAATGTTCAAAACCAATCTCATCATTTTCAACTTTACCAACAAAAATATTAAAACCAACATTAGCTAATTTATAAATCTCGGTCTCATCTCCTGTCATTAAGTTCCAATTTGGATTCGTAATACCATATTTATTAGCATATTCTTTTAATACTTCTGGAGTGTCTATTTCTGGTGTTATAGAAAACGAAGCGACACCAAAATCTTTAGTATTACTAAAAACATTTTGGATATTTACCAAGTTTCTATTCATTCTTGGACAAATTGTAGGACAGGTTGTAAAAAAGAACTCTACCACATAAACTTTTCCTTTATAATCGTCTTGGGTTATTGTTTTACCATCTTGATTTATGAAGCTAAATGCTGGAACTTTTTTGGGTTTTCCATTAATTTCTATAAAAGCTAAGTCACCTTTGTTTTCAAAATTATTGTCTTGCCCAACACTTATTCTTTTGTTACGTGTAACATCATTGTTCTTTACTCTATCTATAATTTTTGGTATAAAAATAATTCCAAATAATAAAATAATAAAAGCGATACCTATGTAAGAGTAGTTAGTTTTATTCATCTGTTTCTTTATTAGGATTGAGATCTTTAGCTCTTCGATTTGAAGAATCTACTTTATTTCTTCCAGATTTTCTGTATTCTTCTAGTAGCACACGCATATCTTCGGCAGCCATTTTATTTTTTATTATAGAGACTTCAGAACAATCGTATGCTGTAAGTGGATAAACTTGAGTTTCTTTTTCTACTTCTTTTTTTGTTCTATCATCTAATCGACCTCGTTGGTTTAAGTATTTATCAATAACAAAAACACCACTAGTAGATAAGTTTGCATCTAACTGCAAACTTGATCTTAAGCTATTAAAGAGTTTATTAATATCGCTATCGCTAGCATAAACAAAATGCCAATATTTATGCTCACTATATTTATTTAATTCTTGAATTAATCGACTGGTTTTATCTTGAGCATCTAAAGTCACTAACATAACTATTTGAAACTTTTTAAAGCCTTTAAATTTATTATAAACCAGTTCTTTAAGGTTTGAAGCTTCAACAATTTTTGATTCTGGATCACTACCTAAAAACCCTAAAACTGTAATGTGATCTTTTAAAGCAATATCTGAATTTGTTACTGATGTTAAATTTGAAATATCTAACACATCTTCTTTAACAACATCTAATACATTATAATTGTTTGTAGAAGGATAAAGCATGAGTAAAAAAACAACAGGAAGAAAAAATAACACTCCTAAAATAAAGTATTTTTTTATTGGCTTTTTGCTCATAAGTTTTTTATTTTTTTGAATTACAAAAATAAAAAAAGGTGGTTTAAAAAAACCACCTTTTACTATCTTTTAATATATTTTAACTAAATTATAATTAAAAATCGTGCTTAATAAATCCGTCACTATAAACACTTTCAATATATCCACCTTCTTGTAAAAGAATAAATACTAAATAGCAAATTAAAAATACACCTGTCCATACTACCATACGTCTTAACGCTTTGGTTTCGTCTCTCATGTGCATAAAGTCCCAAGTAATATAATATGCTTTTACTATGGTTAGAAAAATAAAAATCCAGTTAAGGCCTTTCATACCTAGTACTTGTCCCATTAAAACTTCTGGTTTGTAAATACCTAAAACAACTTCAATTGCTGTTACAAAAGTTAAGAAAACTAAAACACCCCAAATTTTTTGAGTGTTAGACTTAAATTTCCATAATCCTCTAAATATTTCTAATTTGTGTTCGTGTGCCATCTTTTAAAATGCTTTATTTTTTAGATTTCCTTCTTTAGGGAAATGACTTTTATTTTATTAAACTAAGTAGAAGAAAGTAAATACAAATACCCAAACTAAATCTACAAAGTGCCAGTATAATCCTACTTTCTCTACCATTTCGTAGTTTTTGCGTTTTTCGTAAGTTCCTAAAATAACATTAAAAAAGATAATGATATTAATTACAACTCCTGAAAATACGTGGAAACCGTGAAAACCTGTAATAAAGAAAAAGAAATCTGCAAACAATGGTGAACCGTATTCGTTAACTTTTAAGTTAGCACCATGAACTACTAATGTACCATTATCTTTTATTTGCTTTAGTGATTCTTCGCGAGACAATACTGTTTTCTCTCCTTCTTCATTTAAGATTTGATTTCTTACCAATACATTTTCATGTGCTGCTAAACCATTGTATACTTCTTCAACAGTATATTCTGGAAGTATCCCTTCGCTTACATACCATATTCCGTTTTTACTTTGGTGCTGTGTTCTTTCTCCATGACCCCCTTTTACAAAATCTGCAACAGCTACACGCTTAAATTTTTGTTCTCCATCTACATCTACATACTCACCAAATTGTAAAATGTTACCACCTTTAGTTTGTACAGCTCCATATTCTCCTTTAATAAAAGTATTCCACTCCCAAGCTTGAGAGCCTACAAATATTAATCCTCCAATTACAGTTAAAAACATGTACCATGTTACTGCTTTTTGTTTCATGTGATGACCTGCATCAACAGCTAGAACCATTGTTACAGATGACATGATTAGTATAAATGTCATGAAAGCTACATAGATCATTGGGTAATTGCCATGAAAGAAAGGTACGTGTGTAAAAACCTCATCTGCTATTGGCCAAGAATCTATAAATTTAAATCTTGAAAAACCGTAAGCAGCCAAAAATGCTGAGAATGTTAAGGCATCTGAAACGATAAAAAACCACATCATCATTTTACCATAACTCGCTTTAAGAGGTTGGCTTCCTCCTCCCCAAGTTTTACCTTCTGTTCCAGTAGTTGCAACTGTAGTATTCATATAGTTGAGTTCGTTAATTTTAAATATCGCACAAAAATAATCATTTTCTTCTTCTAAAGAAATGTTAAAGTGTAATTTTTGAGCCTTGTTTTATCTGATTATTAAATTCTGTTTTACATTATACTGCTTTTTAAGCTTTTCTAACCCACAAAATACATTAGTAAATATAAGAATATCCAAAGTATATCAATAAAATGCCAGAATGTTCCAGCGAGTTCGATACCTAACATATTATCTGCTGTATACTTTTGTTTAAAATAATTATAAATTACAACCAACAAACAAATTAAACCAACAGCTACATGTAACAAATGAAAAAAAGCAATTAAAAATATAAACGATGCTTTAGGATTACTAGTTTCTCCTGTAAAATAATATCCAGAATCTATTAATGCCTTAAAGCCTTGAAACTGTAAAAACATAAAAACAATCCCTAATAAAAAACTTATGAATAAAAAAATGGTTGTAGTTTCTCTATTTCCATTTTTTAAAGCGCGTTGCGCTAAAATGTATGTAATACTACTTGCTAATATTACAAAAACACTTATTAAAAACACTTGTGGCAGCTCTAACTCTTTAGACCAATCTGGTCGTGTACGACTAATAATAACTGCACTTGTTAATCCTGCAAAAGACATAAACAAAGCAATAAGTCCAAACCAAAGCATCATCTTTTTTGAGCGTTCGTTCTTTTCTTTAAAGGTTCCTTGGGTTAAATCCATAGTTATCTAATAAATTTATCTACAACGTAAATAATTTGTATTAATGTTATGTAAGAGACACTAGCCAACATGAGCTGTTTGGCTGCTTTCTCTGTCATTTTTTTAAACAATTGTATCGCGTAATATAACATAAAAAGGCCTAGTGCAAATACTAGTGATGCCGCAACATAAGATAATTCTAATCTGCCTGTTACACCAAAAACTGGAACTATAGAAATAAGTATGGTCCAAACAGTGTACATTATGGTTTGCACTGCTGTGCCTTTATCCTGTTTTCCTGTAGGCAGCATAAAGAAGCCTCCTTTTTTATAATCGTTGTATAAAAACCAGCCAATAGCCCAAAAATGCGGGAATTGCCAGAAAAATTGTAAAGCGAAAAGTGTGCCTGGTTCTATACCAAAATCATCTGTAGCAGCAACCCATCCCAACATAAAAGGTATAGCACCTGGAATAGCACCAACAAAAACAGCCAAAGGTGTTTTTGTTTTTAAAGGTGTATAGGCACAGGTATATAAAAAAATTGATATCGCTCCAAATAGTGCTGTTTGAGCGTTAATATAGTATAAAATACTAATACCAAGAATAGTAAATAAAGTTGCAATAATAAATGCAGTTCGCACAGTCATACGACCAGCAGGAATAGGACGATTTTTAGTTCTGTCCATTAAAGCGTCTAGGTTTTTTTCTATAATCTGGTTATACGCGTTTGATGCGCCAACCATAAAATAACCTCCTAAAGCCAATAAAAAAAGTGTTGTGAAATTTACAGAATCTACACCAAGTAAATAACCTGCAACCGAAGAAAACACCACACTTAATGCTAAACGCATTTTAGTGATTTCTTTAAAATCTGAAATTATTGAAGGTTTTACTATTATAGTTGTTGTACTCAATGTATTGCTTTGCTTTTGAGGCTTTTTAAAGCACTTAAAAATTTGATGCAAAGATACGTTGTAAAGTCTATTCTACAAATCAAAATACCAATTAAATAAGTCGGTTCTAATTCCAAAATTAAACCAAACTATACTATTGTTTAAAACAGACATGGTTTCTGCTTCAGGATTAAAATTACGGTAACTAATATTGGCAAAAACTTTTAAGTTTGAGGCTGGATTTATTAAATAACCAGCTTGAACACTCGCATTAATGGTATTAGTTTTTATGCCTTGTCCTATTTTTACTCCAGAATCAAAAGGTCTATCGACTTCATCTCTGTAAATATTGCCTCCATAATTAAAATTGTCTGTGCTATTATTGATATCGAAACCTCTAATTCCTGCTATTAATTTCGCTTCGCCAAATACTCTGTCTTTTCTATAGCGTCCTATTAAAACCAGTTCTCTAAAGTTTGCTCCCCAAAGATGCGCCATTGGCTGGTTGTTATGAGCGTAGTTTAATATAATTGAATTATGAGAATAGGTGTAAGGTCTTACTGCATTGTATTCGGCTTGTAACATTAAATCTTTTACTTTAAAGGCGTTGTAATACTTTGCTCCTAATTGTAAACCAAATTTATTTTTCCAACTTCCGTTTCCTCCTTTTACATCATTTAGAGAAAACTCGTCTAAAACAAATTGTGAGTACACATTAAAGTTATCGTTAAGCTTATATTTTGCAGATGCTCCAACTATTGCATTTCCTGCATCTTGCCCAGTTTCAAACTCTATTGCGCGATAAAAAATGATAGGGTTTAGGTAATTAATATCAAAACCTCTATTGTTTGTATTTGCCCAAATTACAGATTCAAAAATCCCTAAATTTAATCGCTTGTTTACATTCTAGCTCAAATAATGGTTTGCAATATATTTGGTTAAAAACGCACCATCTTCTGTTACTTCTGGTCTAACATCTTTTAACCATGTGTAAGTGTTTGTGTATTTTATTTTCCAGAATTTGGTGTTTAATTTTAAATATGGATAAGGACTTGCCACATCACTTTGTAATAAGGAACGGTAACCATCTCCAATAAAATTCTTACCATGTCCAAACTGAACATTTATAAATTTTGATGGTGTGTAAGACAAATACGCTTCTGCAACCGGATAATCGAAGGCGTCGTCTTTAAAACGTTTTGCAATGCCACGACCTGGTACTATAGCAGGACCATCAGAAGGTGCTATGCTCTCGGCATACGCATTAAAATATTGAGCAAAACGCCCTTGATTTTCATAAACCGAAGCAGAAAAGCTAAATTTATTACCTAATCCTCCTTGAATATAAATACCTCTTGTGTTGTTAAACGTATTGCTAAAGTCTGCATCTGTGTCTTTACCTGCTTGCAAATCGAAAATAGGATCTACTGTAAACCAATAATCTTTACCTTGTAGCTGCACTAAATGTTCATTCCAAAGTTTTTTTCCTACCCAAGATTGAGTTTCTTTTTTTAGAGCTTCATTTTCTGCTTCAAAATCGTAATATGCTGAAATATCTTAGTAAATAAAAGGTTTTGATGCTGTATGACTATTAGTGCCTATTAAATTTGTTGCACGTTCGAATCTGGAATAATTCTCATGTGAAAAAGGAATATTTAACTGACTTCTATACGCTCTATTATCATATGGTGTATAGGTTGCATTTACTTTATCAAGTTCTTTTTTGGCTGCTGTTTCAAGAGCATTCAATTCTTGTTTTTCTTTTTTGTTTAGCGCTAAATCTTCAATAGAGATGGTTTGGTCTTCTAGAGGAATTTTTAATGTAATAGAATACTGTTTGTATGTTGGCTCACTATTATAAGTTGCTGGTTTAACTTTAGGAAAAGTTTTTATTACACGAATAGCTTCGGCTTTTAACTCTGGATAGATTGCGTCTACATACATGGTTCTAAAACCACCTTTTTTGTCAACTTCAAATAAAATAACAACTTCGCCTTTATAATTAGCTTCTGTAACTTTTTGTGGAACTTTATAGTTTTTAAATAGCAGATTAAAAACTTCGGTATCAAAACATTTTTGCAAATTAGATAATGGTTCTTCTTTACAAGAATCTAAAACTGGAGGCATTTCATTATTTTCTTGAGCTATCGCGAAAGACTGAAAACAAATTATTAAAATGAATGCAAAATACTTCATGGAGTAGTGTACATTTAATTTACTCGAAAGATAATATTTTTCTGTAGAAGGTATCACTATAAAAATAAAAAACCGCTACTACCAAAGGTAATAACGGTTATATAAAATTATAATACTATTTTTTATAGAATATTGAATTGTATTGGAAGCATATAAGACACTTCTACTGGTTTATTATTGTTTTTACCAGGCTCCATAGTTGGTATTTTTTTTATTACTCTATTGGCTTCTTTTTCTAAATCTATATGATTAGCCTTAGTTTCTACAATCTTTACCTCACCTTGTTTGTTGATTTTAAAAGAGACATAAATTTTTTGTTTACCTGATAAACCTAGAACAGAAGCTACATCTACATCAAACTTTCTTTGTACTAGCTTGGTTAGTTTATCTGCTAAGCATTTTCTTCTACCATCGTTATTAGTTTCGCTTTCGCAACCTGGAAATACTGGAACTCTTTGAACAGCCATAATATTTAAAGGTGGTTCTATTGGTGTAATATCAAATACTGGATCAGTTGGTTTAAGTACAACTTTTTTATCATCTGGTAAGTTTACACTAATTAATTTTTTTTCTAACTTTTCAATTTCTTTTTTATCATCTACAATTTTAAAATCAGGATTTTTAGGTTTTGGTTTTACTATTTCTTTTTTTGGTTCTTCTGTTACTTCCTTAATAATTTTATAGATTTTAGGATCTACCTCATAAATAGTTTTGTCCTCAATTTCTGGAGTAGAATAAACATAATCTTTTGAAGTAGTAAAAGACAACTCTAGCGCTCCATAACTTGCTAATAAGCACAAAATTAATCCAACTTGAAAGTACAGCGTTGAGTTTTTTTGTAAATTTGCATCATGCTTTTGTGATTTTTTCACGTTTTTTTCGTTTTGACGAACGAAATCGTGACTTTTGTTTGAATTGTTCATAATAATTAAAGTTTACATGTTAATATTATGAGGAAAACACAATAAGCATACCAAAAACAAAAAACCCGATACAATATTGCATCGGGTTTTTTAATTTATTAGCTTTAAAACTAACTAAATATTATTGCACATTAAAAGTAATTGGTAGATCGAAAGTTACTTTTACAGGTTTCCCTCTTTGTTTACCAGGCTTCATATTTGGTATTAAACCTACTACTCTTCGCGCTTCTTTTTCTAATTCTTTGTGAGGTCCACGAACTTTTACATTTGTTATATTTCCAGTTTTATCAATTGTAAAACGAGCATAAATTCTTTGTTTTCCTTCTAATTCTAATTGTTGACCTAAGTCTAAATCAAACTTTTTACGAACTAACTTGTTGATAGCATCAGACATGCATTTTCTTTTCTGGTCGTTATTTCCTTTTTCACAACCAGGAAAAATTGGCACACTTTCTATAACTGCAAAAGACACTTCTACATCTTCTTCAATTTCTTCCACTTCAATTTCTTCGACTTCAGCTATAACTTCATCTTGAGTTGTTTCTGTAGTTTCCATAACTGTTTCTACAATCTCTTCTTCATCTTCAACAACGTCTATAACTTCTGGAGTTGGTGGTGGTGGTGGTGGTGGTGGTGGTGGTGGTGGTGGAGCTTGATTTGTAATTGGTATTTCTTCGTCCAACTCATCATCAACATCTATAGATCTATTATCTACTACACGCTCATCGTAAGTTTTGTAATTGATAGCTGTATATGTTAAACCTAACATTAACAACATACCAACAGCAAAATACAGACCGCTATTTCTGCCTACGTTTGCTTTAGGATTTTTCTTTGTTTCCATAAAATAAATTTGTTTATGCTTTGCTAAAATAACTATTTATTTATCAAAATAGCAAGCTATTATTATTTTTTAACACGCGTTTTTTTATACTTAACAAAAGTAATACTGCAAAAACCATTCCTAAAGCATTTGCTAACACATCATTAAAGTCGCTTTGTCTACTTATTGTAATCCAACCCTGAAGGAGTTCTATTAGTATACCATAGCCCAAAGAAAACAAAGCTGCAAAACCTAGAGCCTTATTGTATTTAAAACTGAATTTATAGTAAAATACAACAAACCATAAAAACACAAAAATAAAATGTGCAGCTGCATGTACTGCTTTATCATTAAATGATGGTATTTTTACTACAACATTATCAATCTTAAACAAACTTAAAGCTGTTAATGTTATAGTGTAAAGAATACTTATTAAAAAACTGAGACTTTTAAGCACTTATAAGTGCTTTGTAGTCTTCGGCAGATAATAAACCTTCTAAATCTGAAGTGTCGTTAACTTTAACCTTAACCATCCATCCTTCACCATAAGGATCTGTATTTACTTTTTCAGGTTCGTCTTCTAAAGATTCATTAAATTCTATAACCTCTCCTGATACAGGAATAAATAAATCTGAAACTGTTTTAACAGCTTCTACTGTACCAAAAACATCTTCAGCGTCTAGCGTTTCATCTAACGTTTCTACTTCTACATATACAATATCACCTAATTCGCTTTGAGCGAAATCTGTAATACCAATAGTAATGATGTCGTTATCTACTTTAACCCACTCGTGATCTTTAGTATATTTTAATTCTGATGGAATATTCATTGTCTTATTTTATTTATTTACGCAAATGTATTTAAATGCTTTGGTTTTTCAAATAGTATTTAATTTAATTAGTTACCAAAATTATATCTCAAGGTAAGTCCAGAGCGTATTGTTGTTTGTGGAAATGCAGTTGATATTGCATATTCTGAAAATGTATAATCGAAATAGAAAATACCAGTTAAGTTTTTACTGAATGAATAGTTAGCGTTATACTTTAAACCATAAATTGTTTGACCATTTGTAATTTGGTTATTTTCTAAATCTAAATATCTAATAATGGTTTTATTATCTCTAATAGAAAGGTTTGCTTCCATTACTAAATCGCTAACTATAGCTTTTTTAGGTCCTGCTAATTTAGATTTTATTCTAACATCTTTAAACCTATAACCTAAGCCTAAAGTAAATTCGTTACCTTGAATTTCGGTCATTAAATTATTATCAAAACTTAGAGATAATAATCTATCTTTTCTTACTTCAGCAAGAATCTTTACAGAATTTTTCATCTCCATATCTATTCTAATTAATGGACTAAATAATTCTGTTAAATTGATATTACTGTATAATTCTGCATTTTTAAAATTTCCTGCTTGGTCTATATCATCTGATGGTTGTGATGCGTATGGCTCGCTATAATCTATTCCATTAAAATCTAAATTAGTTCTAAATTGATTAATAGTATAACTTGAACGGTAACCATGTGATAATGAAAAACGTTTGAAGCGTTTTTTAAACCATTTAAAATTCATTAAACCTGTGTACTTTATATCCCAATTAGGAATAGGAATATTTCTAAAAGCACCTAGTTTTGTTTTACTAGCGTTTTGTCCAGTGTAAGCACTTAAAAAGGCTGGTAATAACACTGCTTGACTGGTTTTTCCAAAACCTAAAGGATAGCCTTCTGCGTCTACATCGTTAACATTAGCTCCTTTTTCGGCAGCAAGTCTTCTTGCAATAATTAATCTGTTTTCTCTAAAGGCATCAAAAGCTTCAGAACTAATTTCATCACTTTTACCAAATGCTGTTGGCAATGTAAATGTTGATATATTGAAGTTTCCAAAAACGTTTGGTGTTAAAGAACGGTATTCGTTATTTTCAACTCTATAATTTTCGGTATAGTTTTCTGCATAGGTTCTTGAGCCAATTAGGTCTATTTTCAAATCGTTAAATGGTTCTAAATTGGCTGATATATCTAACTGCTCTGTGTGATTTTTAGTGTATTGCTGATTGAAATCAGGAAAAACCGTTAACCATCCATTTCTTGCAGCTAAATCTCTAATGTCGCTTTGGCTTCCTAAAGTATATCCAAATGTTGGTTTAGAAGCGCTTATAAAACCTGGTGTATCTAGAAAACCTGGAAGAAAGGTTCCGTTATTTTCAGAATAATTAATTTGAACACGTTTAACAGATGTTAAAATACCTATCCCGAAATTGGTTATATCTGTTCTTAAACTACCTTTTTTCTTTGTTTGTGGAGCATTTGCATTTTTTCCATCCTTTGCAACTATTCCATCCTTTGTGTCTTTTAAGTTATTTGTGTCCTCTTTTTTAAGTCCTCCTTTGGGAGTATTGCCTCTTCCTGTTCTACTTATTTTATTGTTATTATTAATTACACGTTTCTTTTTAATCCCTAAATACTTATAAAACTTACGCATATCTAAAGAAGAATTAATATTATGCGTGTTACCATTTGAGATAGAGTTTCCTAAATCGTAGGTTAAGCCATCGTCTGCTACTAATTCTCCAAATAAATCTGATCCTTTTTGCCATTGGTACAACCCTTGATAAGCATAGGTTGCTTTAATAAAATCTAACGCAGGAAATTTATTGAATGGCACCTCATAATTTATACCTAATGTTTGAGAACGTCTATTAGCATCTCCAATATCAAAATAACCATCCCAAACGTCTAGGCTTGGATCTTGTTCTCCATTTATAATATTATCTTGAAAATAATTTCTCACTATATTATTATTGGCAACCGCAAAGTTTAATGATAATGATTTGGTTAAATTCCAATTTAAAGTCGATTGGAAATCGAAATTATAGTTTCTTCTAAATAATTCTTCAAGTCCTATATTATTGCCTCCTAACTCTACTTCTCTAAAGCGTTGTCTATTAAACTGTCTATTAATATCTGTATTTATAGCAAAACTTGCAGGCATTAAATTAAGATTAAAATCTTTTAAAAGTTTCCAATATTTTCCAGTAAAAAGAGAATCGTTCTTTTTAAAAGGCTCTATTACTTTTGGTTCAAAATTATAAGCATAACTTGCACCTGTTCTTGTTTGTTTGTCTATAGAACGTTCAATTTCAAAATCGCGATGTTCTACTTTATTATAAGAGTGATTAAATGTTAAATTTTCAACATCGTAAAAGCGAGGTTTGGAATCTCCTGTTCTAACTTTTCTAACACCAATAAAATTAATGCTTCTTCGTCTTGTATATTCTTCAGATTGCTCTCTAATGGTTTTCTTTTGTTCTGCAGTCTCAGCAGCATCTATTCTATTTTGAAGTTTTAAATCTTGATACTGCTGGTCATATTCTGGTGTAATTAATTCTTCGCCCACTCCATAATTAAAAGGCAATTGAATGCCCCATTTTTTTGGTAATAGTTGCCCAATATTTACATTAGTAACAATATCGTATTGTTTTATTTCTTCTCTGCTTCGTTCTTGTGGTCCTTGATCTACTGAGCCAAAACCAGCTGTGCTCATTCTACCTGTTGCGCTTACATTGGCAAAGTCTGCAAAATTAGTATCCACGCTCATTACAGCTGCCCAACCGCCTTCATTATCCATATCTGACAGTCGTAACTCGTTAAACCAAACCTCACCACATTGCGGATTTGTTGTTCCGTTTTTAATACCAACCATTAAAGTTCTTACTGCTCCAAAATTTGGATTTCCTTTAATTGCAACACGATGTTTATCTCTTCCTGGAGTATTATAACCAGCAAACTCATTTGTTACAGGAACTAATTCTTCTCCAAAAATGTCGTAAAATGTTGGATTACCATTAGCGAGTGTATTATTTGCAATACCTAAAGATTTCATTTTTTCCAAAATGTCTAAAGGCAAATCAATTTCGTTTGCTGTAGGCCATAATGCTGCACTTGATGTTCCAACAGATACTTTTAAAGGCACTTCTATTTGGTAATAATTTTGTGTTAAATCGTTACCCATTCTTATAAAACCTACCAATTCATCATCTTGAAGACCAGGTAAATCACCATCTTCTGCATGCATAAACATTCTAATACGTTTGTATTGTCTCATGTCTACACTAATATTCTTGAATACTGCTCTAGAGTCTTTTTGCTGTAAATCGCATACATTAACTACTAAAGATTGCTCGTTTTGGTCTATTATGGTGTTATTGTTATTTAAACGCTCTGGCACTACTCCTGGTGGAGACTCGTAACTACCATCATTTTCTTGAGTACTAACAACGCCTACAGTAAAATCTGTATCGTTAAAATCTGCTGGTGTTGGACCTCCATCTAATGCTAATTGATAGCGTCTCCAATCACTACGTACCAAATCTAATGTACCAAAACGGAATGTTGTTTGCTCAGAAAAATCATTAAGAAACATTCTCGCAAAACGGATAGATCTTAAATCTGTTATCCCATTTCTTGCAACTACATGCTCTCCTTGTACTGGTATTCTAAATTGATACCAGCGTATTTGCTCTGTATCACCGTTTGGTAAGACTCTTGGGCGGATTTTTACATCTCTAATAAATTCTCCTATTGGGTTAGTAGGTGCTATCTCTCCTAAGTTATTTAAAGGTAAATTTTGTCTGGTTACTTCTAGTTCATATTCAAAATAACTATCGATAGTGTTCATCGTGTTATCTCTATTAATATCTTCTACATCTGGTTGTGTAGTTGATCCTCTATTGGTATCGCTAAAAGCATCTGGTGAATTTCCTTGTACATTATTATAGCGCTTATAACGCTCTAAAATATCTCCTTCGGCTGCAAGATAATATTGGTAATTATCGGCAGATGGATCAGGTAATGCAGCAATTGATGCTGGTATAGGTTGTGGGTTTCCAGGATTTATTGTTGGATCTGCAATACTCATTTCTTCCAAATCGTCGTAACCATCGTAGCCAACATCTTGATTTGTACGCTCTTCTCCTACTGAATCAAATGCATAAATTAAGGCTTGATTTTGTGGTATCGCCCATGGTGTAACATCATTTTGCAATAACGAAACATTACCATCTTTTGGTAAGCCGTTTTCATATTGCTTTTTTCCATCTTTTAAGACATCTTCAGAAATACTTCCTAAATTAAAAACTAATTTTCCACCTGGATTTGTTGGATTTTCTTGAAAAGGATCTTGCATCCAAAACTCAATATATTCAACATTAGCTTGCTCAAAATCTGTAGATGTTATCTGTCTTGTAATTCCTGCCCAACCATCATTAGGGTTTACTAGTGTGGAACCATCTGGAGTTAAATTAGTATCGCTAAAATTATAAGGTCCTCTTTCTGTTGGATAATATGTTAGATCTAATGTGTTTAATACTGCTGTTTGTCCTTGTGCTATGTCCTGTTCTGGGAATAATTCATTAACAAAAACACGAGAAGTATATATATTTGAAATGTCGTCGTCATCTATACCATTTGGTCTTTGCCCACTGTAAAAAATAGGATCTATTGTATACCAGTTTAACAAGGCTCTATCGTAACCACTTCTTAATCCACTAAAGGCATCGAAAGCCGTTGTTCCATTTAGCGCCAATGGTCTACTTGACAAAAACCAAGATTGAGGAGATTTTAAATCGATACCGTTTTGACTACCCTCGAAATCATCTATATAAGCTGTTGCTTCTCCATTAAAATCGGTTCCTTTTGGTGCTCCTGGTAACAAATAAGCAAATTCACCACGAACAGATAAGTTTGATGGCGCATCAGTATCTATGTTAGGTAATTTATTTGCTAGTCTTGTAAAAAATGGAACTTCTGTAGAATAGTTACCATTAAAACCTAAAATAGTATTATTAATAGGTTCGTTATTATAGTTTGCTTTTTGGGTGATTGGTCTTTCGTTTAAATTAATGTACGTAGCACCAAGTAAGAAATTCTCGTTAAACTGATGCTCTATATTTAACCCTGTATAACGCTTGGTTTGTTGCCCAAAAACCGAATTATTTTCTGTAGTAACTTGAATTGGTGTGTTTGATGCTTTTAAAGCTTCATCAACTATAAAAACACGTCCTAATTGATAATTTACAGTGTAATCTTGCCCTTCTACTAGAACACGTCCTCCAGCGGTTACTTTCACAGAACCTCTAGGTACATTAAATCCTCCAATAGGAATTCCATTTCCTCCTGAAGATTTATAGCGTCCTTTTATTTGAAACTTATTCTTTTGAGCTTCATCTAATGCAGCTGTTTTTGTTGCTTTATATAATATGTCGTAAACATATTTTTCTTGATTTGGATTTGAATAAGTATCAGATTCGTAATCAAAAGCATTGTTTCCAGTATTGCCATCATTATCTAAAACATCAAATAAATATCGTCCAAAAGGTTCAACTTTTGTAAAGACAATTTTTCCATTTTCAGGTAAAACTGTTAAACCATTTACAAAATCGAAAAAACCATCTCCTTTAGCTTGAGGATCGTTATTAAAGTTTAATCTATCGAAATTAAATAAACGCAATAAGGTTGTTTGTTCAATTGGTTCACCTTCAAAATCAACACCAAAAGGAGAACCCTCTACAGCAGTTATATAGTTTAAGGCTGCAGATTCGTTATAAAAAATGTTTAATTTAAAATCTTCTTGACTAAGTTGATATGCACCTGTATCGTAGATATTTTTCATCATTAAATCCCAAATAGGTTGAGAGACAGATGTTATACTACTTTTTAATAATTTTAGAATTAAGTTGTTATTAGTAACGTTAGTCACTTCTCCTGTTCCATTTGTTTCTACAGCAGTTGCATCTATACCATCGTTGGCAAATTCACCAACTTGAAATACCTGACCTCCAACTGTATACTGAAACGCGACAGCGACTACTTCGTCATTAGTTAATCTTTGGTTTAGTGAGATATAACCTAACTGTGTATTTAATGAATACTCTTGTCCTTCTTGTAATTTTCTTGTGTTTTCTAGTTTAGCATAATCAAAACCTTCATTAAATCCAGGCACTAAAATTCCTGCTTGAACTGTAGCAACATCTCTAACTGCTTGAGTTAATTGTGAACCTGGTCCACCAATATTTGTAGGATCTAAACGGTTGTTTCCGTTGTCTGGAAAAGCACCAGGTCCTGCAGTAACAACTACACCTGGATTTCCAATAACTGTAGATTCTCCAATATCTTGTAATGCAACTATGTTTCGAACGTTTTCTGTTCTATTACTTCTATTAGTCACCCAAACTTCTGCTCTTGTAATTTGAACATTTGTATTAATGAACGGATAGTTTTCAAGGGCTTTATCATAGTTTTCACGAAAATATTGTGCTAAGAAAAAATGCCTGTTCTCATCATAATCACGAATAAAGAAATCGAATTCGTCTAATGTTCCTCCACCTTGAGCAACTACTGATCTTGAGTCAGATCTTTGTTCAGAAAACACTGCTGTAACTGTGGTTTTTCCAAACTGCAACTTAGTTTTTACTCCAAATAAAGTTTGTGCGCCCGAAATTAGAGAACTGTTTAATGGCATATTTACGTTACCTACTTCTATTTTTTGAAGAATAGAGTCTTCTCCACCTCCTAAAGTTGGATCGTATTCTAATTTTACTATTTGTTGAAAGTCGAAACTTGCTTCTGTATCGTAATTGGCAGTAACTTGTAGTCTTTTTCCAACCTTACCTAATAAACTTAAACTAATTCTTTGGTCAAAATCAAAAGTGAAATTACTCCTGTTTTGCGGAGAAAAGGAAGGATTATCTTGTTTTGTATACAACACCCCCAAATCCATTTCTAAATTTCCTTGAGGCACCACTTCTATGGTATTACCACCAAAAATGGTTTCAAAAAGGCCAGAGTCTATAGTAAATTCTGGCAACAAATTCTTTTTCTGTTCTTCTGAAGCGTCTTTTTTACCATCAATGGCATTTATTTTATCTTGATAATAGCCTTTTAAATTTTCTTTAAACACCAAGTCTTGATATTCTTTTGGTGTTAAAATTATAGGATAATTAATATTAAAACTTCCTACTGTTTCTGTGTAAACATATCTATCTGTAATGGGATCGTATGTATATTTTGAAGTAATACTATTTGGGTTTGGCATTAAAATATCGCCAAAACTAAACCCTGTTTTTGTTGTATCTGTTTCTACAGTAGGATCAGGTTCAACTTGAGCAAAAGCACTAAAGCATAATAAAAATGCTAACACGAATAATGCACAGTGTTTAATTGATTTATAAAAGTAAAGGTTAGTTGTATTCAAAATTTACTATAATTTTTTTAAAGCTTGTTTAATAAGGGCTTCAACGGTAGCCTCTGGTTCGGCAAGTACTATTTTGTCCACCACACGTTCTGCTTGTTTTTTTGCAAAACCAAGCACTTCTAATGCAGATAACGCTTCATCTTTGTTGGTATTGTTTCTATTTACAGAAACTTCGTCAATATCGTAAATTTTAATGATTTTATCCTTTAAATCAATAATTACACGCTGAGCTGTTTTTACACCAATGCCTTTTACAGACTGAATAAGTGCTACATCTTCAGTTGCAATTCCTTCACGTATTTGTTTTGGTGTTAAAGAAGAAAGCATGGTTCTTGCTGTATTGGTACCAATTCCACTTACTGAAATTAATAATCTAAAAACTTCTCTTTCGCCTTTGGTTACAAAACCATAAAGACTGTGAGCGTCTTCTTTTACATGAAGGTGTGTGTATAACTGTATGTTTTCCTGTTCAGGAATTTGAGAAAAAGTATTTAAAGATATATTTAATAAATAACCAACACCATTGCAGTCTATAACAATATCTGTTGGATTTTTTTCCACCAATTTCCCTTTAATATGTGTAATCATCTACGATTTCTGGTTATGCTTCCAAATGTAATAAAAATCTCGGACTAACCGCTATTCTGTTTTTTGGCTCATTAAAGCTTGTTTTCCTTTCTGTTGTGCATCTATTACTGCAATGGCTGTCATATTAACTATTTCGTCTACACTAGCATCTAACTGAAGGATATGTACAGGTTTACGTAAACCCATCATTATTGGACCTATTGACTCTGCTTTATTTAATTCTTTAAGTAATTTATAGGTAATATTAGCAGATTCTAAATTTGGAAAAATTAGTGTATTTACTTTATGTCCAGATAATTTTGAAAATGGAAAGATATCCTGAAGCATTTTGCTATTAAGTGCAAAATCGGTCTGCAATTCTCCATCGACTAATAAATCTGGATGTCTTCTGTGTAAATAAGAGACTGCTTCTCTTACTTTTGTTGCTGTTTGATCTTTTGAAGATCCAAAATTTGAAAAACTAGTCATTGCCATTACTGGTTTTAAACCAAACATTTTAACAACACCAGAAGTCATTTGTGCAATTTTAATTAAGTCTTTTGCTGAAGGATTAATATTTATTGATGTATCACTTAAAAACATTGGTCCTCGCTCTGTCATCATTACATTTGTTGTAGCAATTCTTGTAGATCCTGGCGCAAGACCTATTAACTCTAGCATTGGCTTTACTACTTGAGGATAACTACGTGAGTAACCTGTAATTAGAGCGTCTGCATCTCCTTCGTTTATCATCATTGCAGCAAAATAATTACGTTCACGCATTAACTTTTGAGCCTCTAATAAAGTAACACCTCTACGTTTACGTTGCTTCCAATAGACTTCGGCATACTTGTTTTTTTGGGCGTTTTGCTCATCTGTTTTAGGATCGATTATCAACACATCTGCATCAAATTCGATTTCTTCTTTCAAGCGTTCTATTTCCTCTTTTCTTCCTAATAGAATTGGGATTGCAATACCATCGTCGTATACAATTTGTGCTGCTTTTAAAACATCAATATGGTCTGCTTCTGCATAAACCACAAGTTTAGGAGCTGTTTTTGCACGATTATATAACAATCTTAAAATCTTATTGTCCGACCCTAAACGTTGCATAAGTTCCTCTTTATACTTATCCCAATCTTCTATTGGCTCTTTTGCAACACCACTTTCCATAGCCGCTTTTGCTACTGCTGGTGGTACTTCTGATATTAATCTAGGATCGAATGGTTTAGGTATAATATAATCTTTACCAAATGTGAGTCTCGTCTCGTTGTAGGCAATGTTTACTTGTTCTGGTACTGGCTCTTTAGCTAAATTGGCTAAGGCTTTAACTGCAGCCATTTTCATAGCTTCATTAATTTTAGTTGCACGAACATCTAAAGCACCTCTAAAAATAAAAGGAAAGCCTAGTACATTATTTACTTGGTTAGGATGATCACTACGTCCTGTAGCCATAATAATATCGTCTCTAGTATCTACTGCTAATTGATAGTTAATTTCTGGATCTGGATTGGCCATTGCAAATACAATAGGATTTTTAGCCATTGTTAACAACATCTCTGGGAAAACAATATCTGAAGTTGATAAACCCACAAAAACATCGGCATTTACCATGGCTTCCTCAAGTGTATCAATTTTTCTATGCGTAGCAAATTCGGCTTTTTGTGAAGTTAAATTATCTCTATCGTCTCTAATTACACCTTTACTATCGAGCATAACTACATTTTCGCGTTTAGCTCCAAATGCTAGATATAATCTTGTGCAAGAAATTGCAGCTGCTCCTGCACCACTGACAACAATTTTTACATCTTCAATTTTTTTCTCTGAAAGTTCTAAAGCATTTAACAAAGCTGCTGCCGAAATTATTGCTGTTCCATGTTGGTCATCGTGCATTACAGGAATATCTAATTCTGCCTTAAGACGTCTTTCAATTTCAAAAGCTTCTGGAGCTTTAATATCTTCAAGGTTAATTCCTCCAAAAGTTGGCGCTATATTTTTAACAGTTGCAATAAATTCTTCAATATCTTCCGTTCCTACTTCAATATCAAAAACGTCGATATCTGCAAATATTTTAAACAGCAACCCTTTACCTTCCATTACTGGCTTTGAGGCTTCTGGACCAATATTACCTAAACCTAAAACTGCGGTTCCATTAGAAATTACTGCAACAAGGTTTCCTTTTGCTGTATATTTATAAACGTTATTTACATCTTTTTGGATTTCTAAACAAGGCTCAGCAACACCAGGAGAATAGGCTAATGCTAAATCTCTTTGACTCGCATATTTCTTGGTTGGAACTACTTTTATTTTACCTGGAGTTGGTTTAGCGTGATAAACTAATGCTTCTCTTCTTTTGCTTTGTTTGCTCATATTGTAGATTTTACTCTGACTTACAAATGTAATGTTTTAAGCTGAATCCTATTCTTTTAAAAACTCAATATTACGCTTAAGACCAGAAAATTTTGTGCGTTTGACTGCAGATTTTTGAAACACTTTTTTAAAAACATCTTCTGTTATTTCTTCCCAATCTTTCTTTGTCATTTCCAATAAGTCTGGATGCGGATTGAATAGTGGTTCTCTATGTGGTTTTGAAAATTTATTCCAAGGACATACATCTTGACATACATCGCAACCAAAAATCCAATCATCAAACTTACCTTTCATATTATTTGGTAATTGGTCTTTTAATTCTATTGTAAAATAACTGATGCATCTACTACCATCTACAACATAAGGTTGAACTATAGCTTGTGTTGGACAAGCATCTATGCAAGCTGTGCATGTTCCACAGTGGTCTGTTGTTATTGTATCGTATTCTAAATCTAGATCGATTATTAACTCTGCAATAAAATAAAACGAACCTACTTGTTGTGTTAATAAATTACTGTGCTTTCCAATCCAGCCTAAACCAGATTTAGCAGCCCAAGCTTTATCTAAAACTGGAGCAGAATCTACGAAAGCTCTTCCGTTTACTTCTCCTATTTCATTTTGAATAAAATGAGTTAATGCTTTAAGTTTAGATTTTACTACATGATGGTAATCGTTACCATAAGCATATTTAGACAACTTAGGAGCTTCTGTATCTTTTTGTGTTTGTGAAGGAAAATAATTAAGTAACAGTGAAATAACACTTTTTGAATCTTCTACTAATTTTGTTGGGTCTAAGCGTTTATCGAAGTGGTTTTCCATGTATTGCATACTACCATGCCTATTATTATTTAGCCAGTGTTCTAAACGAGGAGCCTCAGTTTCTAAAAATTCGGCTTTGCTTATTCCACAAGACAAAAAACCGAGGCGTTTGGCTTCGGTTTTAATTAAATCTGCATACTTAGCTTTATTATTTAACATAATTGGATAGATTCTTTGTATCGCACTGAATGACAAATTCCTAAAATAAGCCTCCTTGTATTGGTCCTTTAATTTTTCCTAAATGCTTATAAGCTAATTCTGTAACTTCTCGTCCTCTAGGAGTTCGCATAATAAAACCTTGCTGAATTAGAAACGGTTCATAAACTTCCTCGATGGTTTCTGAGCTTTCACTAACTGCTGTTGCTATTGTTGAAACACCAACAGGTCCTCCTTTAAATTTGTCTATTATGGTGGACAAGATTTTGTTATCCATTTCATCTAAACCATAAGCATCAACGTTTAAGGCTTCTAAAGAAAACTTAGCAATTTTTATTTCTATACTTCCGTTTCCTTTTATTTGAGCAAAATCTCGAACACGACGCAACAAAGCATTAGCTATTCTAGGTGTTCCACGACTTCTTCCTGCAATTTCTATAGCAGCCTCCATTGTTATTGGAACGTTTAATATTTGGGCACTACGTTGAATAATTGTACTTAACAATTCGGTTGAATAATACTGTAACCTGCTTTGAATTCCAAAACGTGCTCTCATTGGAGCAGTTAATAATCCTGAACGAGTAGTTGCACCTACTAAAGTAAAAGGATTTAAATTAATTTGAACCGTTCTTGCATTTGGTCCAGACTCTATCATGATATCAATTTTATAGTCTTCCATTGCAGAGTATAAATACTCTTCTACAATTGGGCTTAATCTGTGTATTTCATCTATAAATAAAACATCTCGATCATCAAGATTAGTAAGTAATCCTGCTAGGTCTCCTGGTTTGTCTAAAACAGGACCAGAAGTTACTTTTATTCCAACATTTAATTCGTTTGCTAATATGTTTGCTAATGTTGTTTTTCCTAAACCTGGTGGTCCATGAAATAATGTGTGATCTAAAGCTTCATCTCTTAAGTTAGCAGCTTGAACGAATATTCTTAAATTTTCTAATACCTGATCTTGACCAGAAAAATCTTCAAAAGATAAAGGTCTCAATGTTTTTTCTATGTCGAATTCTTCAGATGAAAAATTCTCGTTGGTTGGATCTAGGTTTTCGTTCATATCTTTTACAGTAATAGAATTAATCTTTTAATTATGAAAACAATACTGAAAGCAAGAATCACATCATAATATTAAAGAATGGACAGCAATAACAAATATAAACAAAAAGCCTTTCCGTTATGGAAAGGCTTTTAAATATGTTTATAGTTTCTCTAATGTGATACTTATAACAGTAAATTAATGTTGTAACTCTTCTTCACCTTCTTTGAGCGGTACAATTTGAGAGACAAAGTCTTCATCGTGACCAGGTTTAGAATAATCATAAGCCCAACGGTGTACATGAGGTATTTCTCCTGGCCAATTACCGTGAATATGCTCAACAGGAGTTGTCCATTCTAATGTATTAGATCTCCATGGATTTTGTACAGATTTCTTTCCGTAAAACATGCTAATGAAGAAGTTATATAAGAATACAATTTGAAAAGCGCCACCTATTAAAGCAAAAACGGTGATTATTACGTTTACATCTTGTAAGTCGTCAAATAATGGAAAATTACTATTTGTATAATAACGTCTTGGTAAACCTGCCATACCTATAAAGTGCATTGGGAAAAATACTCCATAAGCACAAACTGCTGTTACCCAAAAGTGAATGTAACCTAAATTCTTGTTTAGCATACGACCAAACATTTTTGGAAACCAGTGATAGATACCTGCAAACATACCATAGAGTGCAGATATTCCCATTACTAAGTGAAAGTGAGCAACTACAAAATACGTATCGTGTACATTGATATCTAATGCACTATCTCCAAGAATTATACCTGTTAATCCTCCTGTAATAAAAGTTGAAACTAAACCAATAGAAAATAACATGGCTGGATTCATTTGGAGATTTCCTTTCCAAAGTGTGGTTATATAATTAAAAGCTTTTACTGCTGAAGGTATTGCAATTAATAATGTAGTAAAAGTAAATACTGAACCTAAAAATGGATTCATACCAGATACAAACATATGGTGACCCCAAACAATTGTAGATAAAAATGCGATTGCTAAAATTGAAGCTACCATTGCACGATAACCAAAGATTGGTTTACGAGAGTTTGTTGCAATAATCTCAGAAGTTATACCTAAAGCTGGTAATAATACTATGTATACTTCAGGATGACCCAGAAACCAAAATAAGTGTTCAAATAAAACTGGAGAACCACCTTGATAATGTAAAACTTCACCTTGTATAAATATGTCTGACAAGAAGAACGATGTTCCGAAACTTCTGTCCATAATTAGTAATAATGCTGCAGATAATAATACTGGGAAAGATACAATACCAATAATTGCAGTAACAAAAAAGGCCCAAATAGTTAAAGGTAGTCGAGTCATAGACATTCCTTTTGTACGTAAGTTTATTACTGTTACTACGTAATTTAAAGATCCTAATAAAGAGGATGCAATAAAAATAGCCATTGATACTAACCACAAAGTCATACCAGCTCCAGAGCCTCCTTGGGCCATTGGTAAAGCACTTAGTGGTGGATAAATTGTCCAACCTGCTGCTGCTGGTCCTGCTTCAACAAAGAAAGATAAAACCATGATTACACTTGATATAAAGAATAACCAATAAGATACCATGTTTAAAAAGCCTGATGCCATATCTCGAGCACCTATTTGCAATGGAATTAATAAGTTACTAAATGTACCACTTAATCCTGCTGTAAGTACAAAGAAGACCATAATGGTTCCATGAATGGTTACTAATGCTAAATAAATATCTGCATCCATAACACCTTCTGGTGCCCATTTTCCTAATAATGCTTGGAATATTACATTTGGCTCTTCTGGCCATGCAATTTGCATACGCATCATTAAAGACATCATTACACCAATAACTCCCATAATAGTACCAGTAATAAGGTACTGCTTGGCAATCATTTTGTGATCCTGACTAAATATATATTTAGTTACGAAAGTTTCTTTATGGTGGTGATCGTCGTGAGCGTCGTGAGTATCTGCGTGTGCTGACATAATCTATATATCTTTATAATCTTTTAATTAATTAGTCTATCAAAGAATCTTTAAATGCTTTTTGAGATTTCATCCAAGCATCATATTCTTCTTGTGTTTCTACTATTATTTTCATTTGCATATTGTAGTGAGACTTACCACAAATTTTATTACATAATAATAAGTAATCGAATGTATATAAATCTAAAGCTTGTTCTCCTTTTGCTACTAAATCTTTGCTTTTTTCAACTCTAATTTTATTAATGTTTGCAACTTTATCTTGCATTTCAGGTGTTTCTCTCATATCTGCAGTTGTAACTGTTGGAGTAAAACCAAATTGAGTTATCATACCCGGAACACAATTCATTTGTGCTCTAAAATGTGGCATATATGCTGAGTGCAATACATCTTGTGAACGCATTTTAAATAAAACAGGACGTCCTACTGGTAAATGTAATTCTGTAGTTATTACGTCATCCTGAGCATTTGGATCTGCTTCGTCTACACCTAAAATATTAGCACGATTAATATCTATTAATCTGACATTAGCTTTACCTAAGGTATTATCTGCTCCTCCATAACGTGCTTTCCAGTTGAACTGTTGCGCATATAATTCTACTACTAAGGGGTCATTGTCTTCATTAACATTCATTATTGTTGTCCACGTAAATAAACCTTGTATAATAAGTACTGCTAATACAATTACAGGAATAATAGTCCAGATTGCTTCTAGCTTGTTATTATCAGCATAGAATAGAGCTTTTTTTCCTTTTTCACCTTTGTATTTAAAAGCAAAATAATGAAGCAAGAACTGTGTAACTGTTTGAACGAAGAAAATAATGATCATAGAGATAATCATTAAATTATCAATACCTGGACCATGCTCTGATGCAGAGTTAGACATTAATGGTAAATCACCATATTTAACAAAACAAATGATAGTGATAACATATATAAAGGCTAAAAAGCCTAACATTAAATACCCATTTATTTTATTGTCTTTGTCGTTAGCTACTTGATCATCACTTCTAGCGTTAACGCTTTGAGTTAAATCGAATATCTTAACCATTTGCCATATGGCAACGAGAATAAATACTAAAACTAAAATTGATAATAAAGCCGTCATTGTTGTCGTTCTTCTTTATTGAATTATTTTATTAATAATGAAAATGTTCACTCTCTTTCACAAAAGGATTTCTTGTAGGTGTTAAAGGAGCTTTTGACAGCGCTGTAAACACAATAAAGATAAATAATCCTGCAAAGAATAACATTGAACAAATTTCAGGAACACCAATATACCATTGGTCTCCTACTGTTGCTGGCATTATCATATTGAAAACATCAATATAATGACCAGCTAATATTACAATACCTGTCATCACTATAAACCAAGGAATACGTTTGTAATCACTATTCATTAATAATAATAATGGAAAGATAAAGTTCATTGCCAACATTCCAAAGAATGGTAATTTATAGTCTTCAATTCTAGTGACAAAGTAAGTTACTTCTTCTGGAATATTTGAATACCAGATCAACATAAATTGAGAGAACCATAAATACGTCCAGAAAATACTGAATGCAAACATGAATTTTGCTAAATCATGGAAATGGCTATCATTTACTTTTGGTAATAAGCCTTTAGTTTTCAAGTATAACGCTATAAATGCTATCGTTGTTACAGCACAAACCATCATACCAGCAAACACGTACCATCCAAATAATGTAGAGAACCAATGTGGATCTACACTCATAATCCAATCCCAAGACATCATAGATTCTGTGTAAATAAAGAATACTAAAAATGCTGCCGAAATACGGAATGTTTTCTTAAAGTTTTTGTTATCGTCTGCTTTATCTTGAGCAATTGAAAATTTTCTAGAAAAGTATCTGTATAATGACCAACCACCAATAAAAATTAAACCTCTAATTGCAAATCCCCAAATATTTAACCAACCTGTTTTCCCTTGGATTAATTTGTCATGTGCGACAACATCTGGATCCATCCAAACAAAAATATTATAATGACCAATAATACCAGATGCCAATGCTATAGCTAAAAGTATAAGAGCTCCTGGAAATAAATAAGCTGTTATGCCTTCCATTACTCTTAGTAGTAGAGGTGACCAACCAGCTTGAGAGGCATATTGAATAGCATAGAATGCTAGTACGCCTAAAGATATCATCATAAAAAAGAAAGCAGCAATATAGAATGCAGACCAAGGTCTGTTGTGCATTGCGTGCATGACATGATTTACATGCTTGGTATGTTCATCTACAACCTCATGAGAATTACCTACTGCGTGTTTGTCTTCTCCGTGAGCATCAACTGCTGCATGAGTATCATGACTACTAGCTTCATATGCTTGATGATTTTCAGTTTCACCGTGACCATTAGAACCACCATGATGAGATTCATTTGCTAGCATGTTTTCGACTTCTTCAAATGTTACATGAGAAGTGTAGAAACTATAACTAACACCTATTGTTCCAACGACCATTAAAATGATTGCAGTTAATCTTAGTCTATTTGAAATTTTGTATTCCATTATATAATCTTTAACTAAATCTTATTTTTCTAAATCCGCTTTCAATTTCATAACATATGAAACTACTTGCCAACGCTCTTCTCTATTTAATTGATTTGAATAAGAGCCCATAGCATTTTTACCGTAATAAATAGTATGATAAACACTACCTTCTGTTATAGCTCTTCCGGCGTCATCGTAACTTGGTATACCAAGGATTTTTTCTCTTTGGACTAACTTCCCTTTACCATCACCTTTATTACCATGGCAAATACCACAATAAATATTGTATAACTCTTTACCTCTAGGTTCGTCAATTTGTGTAGAATCTAAAACACTTTTTAAATTTGCTTTAGCCTCATTGTAACCTTCGGTAGTATTATCAATATCGAAAGGCGTATAACCTCTTGGTATTGTTCCTTCTGCTGGTAATTGTGCTTCTACACCATTAGCAAATGCGTCAGATTCTTGATACGTTTCGTAAGCAACTGATTCATACATATTAGGCATGAACTCGTAATTAGGTCTTGAATTCTTTTGACAAGAAGCAAAAGACACTAAAACTATAGCTAATATTGTTATTTTAATAATACTCTTCATTTTGTATAATTAATGCGCGTTATCTACTACGTTAATTTCAACAGCACCAGTTTGTGAAAGTAAATCTTGTAATTCTTTTTCATTACCATGAATAGGGATTTCCATTAAAAAATGATCATCAGTTGTTCTTGGGTCTGGATTTTCTGCTTTTTTAAATGGCCACATTCTACTACGTAAATAAAATGTTATTACCATTAAGTGTGCTGCAAAGAATACTGTTAATTCGAACATAATTGGTACAAATGCAGGCATATTCTCTAAATAGCTAAAGCTTGGTTTACCACCTATATTTTGTGGCCAATCTTCTATCATAATAAAATTCATCATTAATGTCGCTACTGCTAAACCTACACAACCGTACATAAATGCTGCGATTGCTATTCTTGTCGGCGCTAAACCCATAGCCTTGTCTAGCCCATGGACTGGAAATGGCGTATATATTTCTTCAATGTGATGTCTTTCGGCTTTGACCTTCTTTACTGCAGCCAATAACACATCGTCATCGTTATAAATAGCGTGAATTACTTTTGAAGCTTCCATATGCTACTCTTTATTATTTTTTTGTTCTTTAATATCAACATTAGATGTTCTAACATCTGCACCTATACCAACTAAACTGTCTCCTCTATCTCTGATGGTTTTATATCTGTCTCCTGAAGACTTTAAAATGGTCTTAACCTCTGCTTGTGCAATAACTGGGAATGTTCTTGAATACAGTAAGAATAATACGAAAAAGAATCCTATTGTTCCTATAAATATTCCAATATCTACAAATGTAGGAGAGAACATTGTCCAAGAAGATGGCAAATAATCTCTATGTAACGATGTTACAATAATTACAAAACGCTCAAACCACATTCCTATGTTTACCACTATTGATATAGCAAAAGAGAACATAATACTTGTACGTAATTTTTTGAACCACATGAACTGTGGAGAAAACACGTTACAAGACATCATTGCCCAATAAGCCCACCAGTATGGTCCTGTAGCTCTATTAAGGAAAGCGTATTGCTCATACTCCACTCCTGAATACCATGCAACAAACAACTCTGTAATATATGCTACACCTACTATAGAACCTGTAATCATGATTACAATGTTCATTAACTCTATGTGTTGTACTGTAATATAATCTTCCAAGCTACACACTTTTCTCATTATTATAAGAAGCGTATTTACCATAGCGAATCCAGAAAAAATTGCTCCTGCAACAAAGTAAGGTGGGAATATAGTTGTATGCCAACCAGGTATTACTGATGTTGCGAAATCAAAAGATACAATCGTGTGTACAGAAAGTACTAGTGGAGTTGCTAAACCTGCAAGTACTAAAGATACTTCTTCAAAACGTTGCCAATCTTTTGCTCTACCAGTCCAACCAAAACTTAATAAACTATAAATCTTCTTTTGAAAAGGTTTAATTGCTCTATCTCTAAGCATTGCAAAATCTGGTAATAAACCTGTCCACCAAAAGACTAATGATACTGATAAGTATGTTGAAATTGCAAATACATCCCAAAGTAAAGGAGAGTTAAAGTTAACCCATAGCGATCCAAATTGATTAGGAATTGGTAATACCCAATATGCTAACCATGGACGGCCCATGTGAATAATTGGAAATAAACCCGCTTGAACTACTGAAAAAATCGTCATTGCTTCTGCAGAACGGTTAATTGCCATTCTCCATTTTTGACGGAATAATAATAGTACTGCAGAAATTAATGTTCCTGCGTGACCAATACCAACCCACCAAACGAAGTTAGTAATATCCCAAGCCCAACCAACGGTCTTGTTTAATCCCCAAGTTCCAATACCAGTAGATATTGTATAAACCATACATCCAACTCCCCAAAGAAAAGCAACTAATGCGATTGAAAATACAATCCACCATTGTTT